>Ga0207903_1000095_pt1 | contig 47732 bp, 46 predicted proteins | sample MalvirmetaMSP131_FD_184234 | JGI IMG/M metagenome (GOLD analysis project Ga0207903, IMG submission 184234) | Marine viral communities from the Deep Pacific Ocean - MSP-131 (SPAdes) | ecosystem: Environmental > Aquatic > Marine > Oceanic | place: Atlantic Ocean | collected 2011-06-25
GCCTGCCTCCGCTTCCCGCAGCACCCCGATAATCTGCTCTTCTGTAAATCGTGATCGCTTCATCGTCCGTCCTTCTCTCAGGGCCGGACTCTAATCATTCTTGGATGGAAATCAGGGGGTCATGTCATTCGGTGACAGCACGCATTGGTGTCTATGGGAGTCGACTGGATTGATCTCGCTATACCTGGCACCCAGCGGTCCGCCGGGGCCTGAGGTAGTGAGACCGCACAGTGCTGCCTCATTGCCCAGGAGCACGAGCATAACCGAACCCAAGAATACTGCAACAAAGGCCACCCGCCCGCGCCGGATGGCGCGCGAACCACAAATCGAACGCACCCCACCCTTGAGTATTGATGAGAAGCAACCTGACAAGACAGATGAGACAGCCCCTTTGCCGATTTCGTTAGGGGGAAAGAAGACCAAGAGCGCTCTCATCCTCGGACGGATCGCGCGCGCACTCGAGATATCCAATCGCCCACTTCGTGAACGCCTTCAATTGACGTTTAACTCCGACTCTCTTGCAGTCGCAGCGACACTGAAGACGAACGACGAAGTCGATCAACTTATCAGTTCACTAACCGAAATGAAGGGCCTGCTACCCTCGACGACCGAGGCGGACGAAGACGTGGATGGATAGCACAACTCTATCAAATTCCGCACAAAATAAAGGCCGCACAAAATAAAGGCCGCACTTTCGCGCGGCCCTCATAAACCATTGAAAACATGGTGAGCCCTGCTGGGTTCGAACCAGCGACCTACTGATTAAAAGTCAGTTGCTCTACCGACTGAGCTAAGGGCCCGCACTTGCGGTGACACGGCCTGGAACAGGCCTGCGCGCGCCGGTCACTTAGGAAGGGGGCGGGGCCTGGTCAAGCGAGCAAGGAGCTGTGAGACACTTAACCCTGTCAACGGGTCGCGCCATCCCGGCGCAATCCTCGCGGCAGGCCGCAGCACGAATTCGCGGCTGCGGTAACGCGGATGCGGTATCTGCAGCCGCCGATTGGCCTTGATCCCGCCCGACCACAGCACGATGTCGAGGTCGATCACCCGCGCGCGCCAGCGTGCCCCGCGCCGCTTTCGCCCCAGCATTGCCTCGGCGCCAAGCAAACATTCGAGCAGCTTTTTCGGGCCAAGCTTGCTCTTCAGCACAATGGCCGCATTGGCATAATGCCTGCGCGACGGGCCGAGCGGAGGCGTGTCGAAGATCGGAGAGACGGCGCGCACCTTGCCGAAGCTGCCGTCAATCAGATCGATCACCTTGCGGACCACCTGTCGCGGACTGCCCAGCTTCGGGTGGCGCTGGTTCGATCCCAGCGCGATCAAGTAAATATGTTTGGCCATGGGCTCGCTTGTCGCCTTCTTCCTGCCGCCCTATCGCCGCGCAGTGTCCTTGCCCTCTCCGTTAGCTGATAGTGAGCCGCCGCGCGATTGCTCTTTATGCCCGCGCCTTGTCGCCCTGCGCGAGGAATTGCGGGCTGAATATCCGGACTGGTGGAATGCGCCGGTGCCCGCATGGGGCGACCGCGATGCCTGGCTGGCAGTGGTCGGGCTCGCTCCGGGGCGCAAGGGCGCCAATCGTACCGGACGCCCGTTTACCGGCGATGGCGCGGGCGATCTGCTGTTCGCAGCGCTCGACCAGGCAGGGCTGACCCGCGGCACCTATGGCGGCGATCCCGGAGACGGGCTGGCGCTGAATGGCGTCATGATCCTTAACGCGGTTAAGTGCCTGCCGCCCGGCAACAAGCCTAGCCGAGAGGAATTCGGTCGATGCAGCAAATATCTGGCGGCCCAATTGAAAGGGCTTCGCGCGTTGAGGATCGTGCTGGCCATCGGGAAGGACGCGCATGATGCGGTGCTGCGCCATCACGGGCTGACCCTTGCACGCCATCCCTTCGCCCACGGCGCAATTCACAAGCTGCCGGACAGCACCGCCCTGGTCGATAGCTATCATTGCAGCCGCTACAATGTGAACACAGGCAGGCTGACGCTGGAGATGTTTGTCGCCGTACTGACGCAGGCAGTCGCCCTGCGGGGTCAGATGTCCTCGCAGATCCGCCCGTAAAGCTGCGGGCGGCGGTCGCGGAAGAAGCCCCAGCTCGCCCGGTGCCGCCGCGCGGCCTCCAGATCAAGCGACGTGGTCAGCACGCCCGTTTCCCCGGCCCCGTATTCGGCCAGCATATCGCCCCATTCGTCGCAAATGAAGGAATGGCCATAAAAGCCGATACCGGCATCCTGCGTCCCCTCGTGACCAATGCGGTTGGCTGCGACCACTGGCATGCAATTGGATACCGCATGGCCGACCATGGCGCGGCGCCACATGCGGCTGGTGTCCATGCCGGCATCCTTGGGCTCTGAGCCGATGGCCGTGGGATAGAGCAACACCTGCGCGCCCATCAGCGCCATCACCCGCGCGGTTTCGGGATACCACTGGTCCCAGCAAATACCGATTCCGATCCGCGCAGTCCCGCCAGTGGCGGGTACATCCCAGACCTTGAAACCGTCATTGCCGGGACGGAAGTAGAACTTTTCTTCGTAACCCGGCCCATCGGGTATGTGGCTCTTGCGGTACGTCCCCATGATGGCGCCATCCGGCCCGATCATGGCGAGCGTATTGTAATAATGGTGCCCGTCCCGCTCGAAGAAGCTGGTCGGGATCGCGACCTTCAACTTCGCCGCCAGCTCGCCCATGGCGATGACCGAGGGATGCTGCGCGGTCGGGCGGGCAAGCGCGAAAAAGTCGTCCTTCTCCTCACGGCAGAAATAGGGGCCAGAGAACAGTTCAGGCGGCAGCACGACCTGTGCGCCTTCACCCGCCGCCCGTTCAACCAGGCCAGCGACGGCGGCGATGTTCTCGTCCTCGTCAGCGGAGCCGAGCGGGAGTTGCAAAGCGGAGACGGTGAGCGTGGTCATGCGGGCGCGCGGGCCTGTCAGTTGCGCTTGCGGAACAGCAGCGTCATTCGGTCGCTTTCGCCTATTGCGAGGTAGCGGTCACGATCCGCATCGCCCAGCGTCAGGGACGGCGGCAGGGTCCACACCCCCGCTTCCCAGTTCGCCAAATCGACCGGATTGGCATTCAGCTCGGACGTCTCGGCCAGTTCGAACCCATGGAGTTCAAACAGGCGCACAACGTCCGACTGACGCAAATAGCCCTTTGAACCGTCGGTATAGCTATAGGGCGCATCCTCGGCAGCGCGATGCTGGACAACGCCCACCATTCCGTCATCGGCGAGCAAGGTGCGGATGGCGCGCAATTCGTGGTCGGCAATATTGTCGCCCATCATCCCGTGAAGCGAACGGAATATCAGCACCCTGTCAGCCGTGCCGACGATTTCGGCAGGAATTTCGTCGCTTTCGAAAGCGGTAATCTTGTCCGCATCGAAAGACCAGTCGGCGACAGCGCGCTGAACAAAGCGACTGGCCCAGTCCGGCTGGTCATCAACGGTCGGGCCGGCATCGGACTGCAAGGCCATGTAACGTCCCTGCGGGGCAATCCAGGGATAAAGGACGCGCGTGTACCAGCCGCCGCCCGGGGCGTATTCAACCACATTCATGCCCGGCTCTACACCGAAAAAAGCGAGCGTTTCGGCCGGGTTACGATAACCGTCGCGCGCGGTGTCTTCCGAACGTAGCTCATGTTCGAGTACGGCGGAAAGCTCCGGGTCGACGTGGTCATGGGCCATTGCTGGCGCTCCTGCAGCGAAGAAGGCGGCGGCAGTGGCAAGCGTGATCGTTCGCATCGGACAAATCTTCCTCTAAGGTGGTATCGCCGCAAACTAGGGCCTGGGAACGGGATGACAAGCGGGCCTGTTCTCACCATCTGCTTTTGCAAAGGAGAGTTTAGCGATGAGCGAATTGCAGACGGTCATGGTCGCAGGTGGGTGCTTCTGGTGCACCGAGGCGGTGTTCAACGACGTTGTAGGCGTCCAGAGCGTCGAAAGCGGCTATATCGGAGGGAGCGTCGACAGCCCTACTTACAAGCAGGTATGCTCAGGCTCGACAGGCCATGCCGAGGCGGTAAAATTGGTCTTCGATGCAGACGTGATCTCGCTGGCGCAGCTTCTAGACATGTTCATGGGGACGCATGACCCGTCGCAGCTCAACCGGCAGGGCAACGATGTGGGCACACAATATCGCTCTGCGATCTTCCCCATCGATGAGGCTCAGCGCGAAGAGGCGCAAGCAGCGATCGCGCGCTGGAACGAGGCGCATCCTGACGCGTCGGCCGTCACCACGATCGAAGGGCCTGCCACCTGGTATCCGGCAGAGGATTACCACCAGTCCTATTGGGAAGGCGAAGGCCAGCGCAATCCCTACTGTCTGGCTATCATCCCGCCCAAAGTCGCGAAACTGCGCAAAAGCTTTGCCGACAAGGTGAAGGACTAGGCGTCTTTCCTGCCCGTCCCCCCAACCGGCGCCGTTACCTGGTCTTGCAGGTGTTCACGCCGATCAAGCCATAGGCCGGACAATAGCCGAACAGACCCGTCAACAGGGGCACCAGCCCGATCCAGCCCCACGGTGTCTGCGGTCCGACGAAGACCAGCGCGATCAGCACCGTGCCGACGATTACCCGCAGGATACGGTCGATCTTGCCTTCATTGCACATCATGCTCTCTCCTGGTCAGAAGCACTCTCTGAGGGCAGGACGATAAGCCGCGCATCCAGCGCAATCATTGCTCTCGATCAATTGTCGCTATTTCCTGCGCCAGCGGGCGATAAAGAAACCGTCGAGCCCATCCTCCCCGGTCAGCATGCCGGGATCGGTGCGCAGCCAGCCCTCTGGTGTGGGCGCCAGTCCTGCGGGCAATTCTCCCACAGAGATCGGGTCAGGCTGGAGCGAGCATGTGGCGGCGACAGCCTCCCCCTCCTCGTTCTCCAGCGAGCACACCGCATAAATCAGTCGTCCGTCCGGCTTCAGCCAGCCTGCAGCTCGAGCGAGCAGGGTCTGCTGCAGGTCTGCCATCTCGGCAATGTGGCGCTGATGCACCCGGTGCAGCACTTCGGGGTGGCGGCGGCATGTGCCCGTGGCCGTGCAGGGCGCGTCGAGCAATATGGCGTCGAAAGGGGCGTCGGGCTCCCATTCAAGCGCGTCGGCGACGATAATTTCGGCGGCCAGATCGGCGCGGGAAAGGTTCTTGCGCAGGCGGTCCACCCGCCCCTTGCTGGCGTCGAGCGCCGTCACCTGGGCTCCGGCAGCAGCGAGTTGCAGTGTCTTGCCACCGGGCGCAGCGCACAGGTCGAGCACGCGCTCGCCCGGTTTGGCACCAAGCAATCGTGCCGGCAGCGAAGCGGCGAAATCCTGCACCCACCACGCGCCCTCTTCATAACCCTCCAACGCCTCGATCGCGCCCGAACGTGGCAGGCGCAGATGACCGGGCGCGAGGCTGGTGCCGCCCAGCCGCAGGGCCCATTGTGCCGTCGTGGTCGGGTCTCGCCCGGCATCTCGCAATGTCAGGTCGAGCGGAGGCGGCGCGGCAAGGCCACGCGCAATCCCCTCGGCCCGCTCGCCCCAGCGCATCATCACTGCATCGGGCAGGGTCGGATAGTCCGGCAGCGTCGCCTCCCGCTTCGAGAGCGACGAAAACACACCATGCGCAAGCCGCCTCGGCCCTCCGGCAAGCAGCGGCAGGCCGGTCGCAACCACGGCATGGGGCGGCGTTTCCAGCCGCAGCCAGCCAGCGAGCATTATACGCAGCGCCATGCGCGGCTTGGCATCGTCGGGGAGGCGTTTGGGGGTCACAGAATCAATCAGCGCGTCCAGATCGACGAGCCATCGCAACACTTCTCCTGCCAGCGCTCGGGCCAGCGCCCTGTCGGCATCGCGCTGGACCTGTTTCAGCGCGGGAGGCGCGGCCGTGTCGAGCGTCTCGCCACGCCGCAAAACGGCATCGAGCATGCGCAGGGCGGCGCGGCGAGCGGGAAGGCCGGGAATGTCGGCTTTGGGTGCAGGCTTGTTGGAAGGCATGGGCCTGCGCCCTATCCGCGATTGCATCGCCCGGCTACAGGCACCATTATGACCCGCATGACCAAGCGTGCCACCAAACGCCCCGCCCCCTTCGTAAAGCCAGCTCACTGGACCAATGAGCCGCCGCCGGCACCTGCGTCGGGCGAGGTGAAGGAAAACCTAAGCCCCACACGCTATGGCGACTGGGTGAAGGACGGCATCGCGGTAGATTTCTAGGCGGTTGGCTTCCCGCCTATTCATCGGCCTCCTTCTCGACCGAACGGTCTGCCGGGCCGAAGATCTTCGCCCAGTTGATCCGCGCCAGCGCCACCAGCGCAGCCAGCATGACCACCTGCAAGATCATGGCCGCCGGACTGCCGAAACTCTCGCGGAAAGTGTCGCCAAGCGTCGAGTTGTCGACCATCTCGGCGGACCCTGCATAAATCGAATAGGACAGCAGGCGCCCTGAGAAGAAGGCCAGGGTGAAAGGTAATATCCTTACCCCCGCAAGGCCGATGGCGCCAAAGAGCTGCGCCGAGGGCAAAGGCGACAGGGCGAACAGGACCAGCGCAAGCACACCATGGCTGCGACGCCGCTCGAAGGCTGCGCGCGCGGCGGCGAGGTTGTCCTTCGTCTTGTGCGATACGCGATGCGACAACAGGCGAAAGCCATGCGCCAGCAGGTAACGGCCCAGTGCCGCGGCAAGCGCGCCGACTATCACGATCCCGGCCACCGGAAGATCAGTATTCAAGCCAAACAGAACGATGACCGACCAGGTGGGCGGCCCGAAAGCAGGCATCAGGTTGATGCCGAAGACGACGGCGAAGAGAAAAAGATACTCGGCCAGCATGCGGCTTGTTCTAGAGCCAGCCAGCCAGCTCGCGGCGAATCAAAGCTTCGAGCATGTCCATGCCGGTCTCACCTGCATTGAGGCATGACAGCGCCGCGAAGTGCTCCCCGCCCGCCTCGGTGAACTGCTCACGCCCTCGAATCGCCAGCTCCTCCAGCGTTTCCAAGCAATCGGCGGCAAAGCCCGGCGCGGCAATCGCAAGGCGTTTTGTGCCCTTGCGCGCCTCGTCTGCCAGCACAGTGTCGGTCGCAGGATCGAGCCATTTCGCACGCCCGAACCGGCTCTGAAAAGTGGTGACGATGCGAATATCGGGGCGCCGCAGCGCCTCTGTCAGCAGCCGCGCGGTCTTCTGGCAGTGGCAGTGATAGGGATCGCCCAGCGACAGGGTGCGCGAAGGCATGCCATGGAAGCTCAGCAGCAGCACTTCGGGCACGAAGGTCAGTGCTTCGATCTGCGCGCCAAGATCCTTCGCCAGCGCAGCGATATGCACCGGATCATCGTGATAGGGCGGCAGCGTCCTGGTCACAGGTTGCCAACGGGTTTTCGCCAGGTATTCCCCAGCCTTGTCCACAACGCTCGCGGTCGTGGCGCCGCAATATTGCGGATAGAGCGGGGCGAGCAGGATGCGTTCGCACCCGGCCTGCTTCATCGCCTCCATGCGTGAAGGGATGTCGGGCTTGCCATAGCGCATCGCCCAATCCACTCGCACATCCTCGCCCAGCCGCGCCTGCAAACTCTCCGCCTGTTTGGCGGTGATGGCAGCCAGTGGTGAGCCCTTGTCGGTCCAGACCTGAGCATAGGCATGGGCGGACTTTTTCGGCCTGGTATTGAGGATGATGCCCCTCAAGATCGGCTGCCACAGCACAGATGGCAGCTCGACCACGCGTTTGTCAGACAGGAATTCGGCCAGATAGGTCTTGACCGCCTGAGGCGTGGGCGCCTCGGGCGTGCCGAGATTGACCAGCAAAACCCCGACCTTGCCGCTGGCTACCGGCGGGTGATCCGCCGGAATGTTCTGGGTCTGCCAGGTCATAGGCCCCCCGAGAGCAAGGGCAGCCGGCGCAGGCGCAGCCCGGTCGCCGATTGCAGCGCATTGGCGATCGCAGGCGCACAGGCGGGCACGCCGATCTCGCCCGGATCGAAGCCTTCGGCATCGCTCTCTACAAGGTCTACCTGAATTTCGGGCATGTCTTCCAGTATCGGCAGGTTCAATTCGGAAAGCCGTGACGAAACCGGCCTGCCATCAGCATATTCGCTCGACGCGCCCAAAGCGAGGGCAAGCCCGAAAATTAGCCCGCCCTCGATCTGTTGCAAGGCGATGTCCCGATTGACCACGCGGCCGATATCGACCGCCGCATCGAGCCGGCTCACCCGAACGCCGCCCTCGCCAGCGCGGGCGGTAGCGACGACGGCGATGCGCCCGGCGCTCTCGTCCTGTGCCGCGCCCATGCGGTGGCAGGCCATGCCCTGCCCCGATCCAGCAATGCCCCCGTCCCAATCGGCCAGCCGCGCCGCGCGTTGCAGGCATTGGGCGAGCCGCACGTCGGAGCCCAGCATGGCGATGCGAAAACCCATCGGCTCGAACGCGCCGCGCTTGGCGACTTCGTCAACGAAGCTCTCGACCATGAAGCAGGTCACCGCATGGGCATTGGCGCGTATCCGGCCCGAAGGCAGTGGCAGCGAGACCGGCACGTGTTCCAGGCTGGCGCCCTCGATTGCATAGGGCGACAAGCCGCCCTCCACCGCCATCGCATCGGCCTCGCCATCGCTTTCGGCAATCGCTGCCCAGCTGGTACGGTTGTCAAACAGGCGACGTCCGAATTCGCGCGCAGCGGGCGGCGTGGCGATGCGCGTGCGCAATCGATGAATGCGGCCACCCTGCGACAGTTCAGCAGCGACCAGGCCGGCAGCGGGCGGACGCGGGGGTGCGGCCAGCGCCTCTTCCTCGCGCGACCAGACCAATTGCACAGGTCTGCCGATCTCGCGCGCGATCAGCGCCACCTCGATCGCATGGGCATTTTCCAGGCGGCGGTCGAAACTGCCGCCTGCGGGCATCGGATAAAGCACCACGTCGCCATGGTCGAAGCCGATGGCCCTGGCGGCGGCGCGGCGCGCCTGTTCGGGGGCCTGACTGGCCATCCACAGTTCGAGCCGTCCGTTCTCGATACGCGCGGTCACGCTGGCGGTCTCGATACCCGCATGGACGGCAGGCGCCATGTCGTAGCGAAAGGCGACGGTCGGGCTGTAGCCCTCGCTCCCGGTGCCGCTGGTCGCCACGATCAGGCCCTGCCCGCGATCGAGTGCATCGTCGAGCGCCTCGCGCATTCGCAGCGAATTGACAATCCGTTCGGTGGTGAATTTCGGCTCCATCGCTGCCAGCGCCCGGTCAGCAGCCCACCAGTTCTGGGCGGCCACGGCCAGCCATCTCTTGCCGCGCACAATTCCGACCAGCCCGCCGATCCCGGCAGCCTTGCCGACATCGAAGCCGGTCAGTTCGGCGCGGTTCTGCGGGCCATGGCGGATGGCAGCATAGACCATGCCCGGCAGCCGCACATCGCCTGCAAACTGGTAGCTGCCATCGACCTTGGACGGCAGGTCAAGCCGAGGGAAAGCCAGCGCCTGTGCGGGTGCGCCGATCTGGCCGGGGCTGTTCTGGGATGGCGGGTCGGGACGCAAAAGGGGCGCATCGGGCAGGTCACGCTGTCCGGCCTCGGCAGCGATTTCGGCAAAGGCCAGCGACTTGTCGCCGTGAGTGACGAAGCCCGCCGCTGCATCGCACTCCCCGGCCTCAACGCCCCAGCGTTCCGCCGCGACCTCCGCCAGCATCATGCGCGCCGCGGCAGCCGCCTGCCGGCTGGGCAGTTCATAGGCGGCCAGCGACATGCCGTCCGCCGTGGCGGTGAAGCGGTTGGAGCGCGCCCAGCGGCGCACCAGCGTGTCGTCCTGATCATCGGCAAGGGCGGGGATGAGCGGACGCCACATGGGGGCCCAGCGTGCCGCCAACTGCAAATTGACATAGGCGCCGCTGACCGGCGCAGGCTGTACCGCGACCAGCCGCCAGTCTGCGCCCAGTTCCTGCGCGACGATCTGCGGGATCAGCGTGGTGATCCCCTGCCCCATCTCCAGCTGCGGCACGGCGACGGTGACCACGCCATCGTCGCCGATCTTCAGCCAGGCGTCGAAAGCGGTCTCGCCCGGCTCGTCACCCAGCGGCGAGGTATAATCGCGCGGCGCCAACGTCCAGGCGACAACCAGCCCGCCGCCGAGTGCGGCCCCGGCCAGCACGCCTCTTCGCGTAAGTTTCACGTGCCGACATCCATTGCGTGAAAGACTGCCGTCACGAAGCGGGTCCGTCCAGCCATGTCGCCAGCCTCCCGGCGATCTGTGCAAAGGGGGCGGCATATTCGTCGTCGGCACAGGCGGGTGGCCGCCCGTCATCGCTGGCCGCGCGGATTTCCATGGCAAGTGGGATACGCCCGAGGAAAGGCACCTCAAGGTCCGCTGCCGCCGCTTCGGCCCCGCCGCTTCCGAACGGGTCGGATATCTCGCCGCAATGCGGACAGACGTAACCCGCCATATTCTCCACCAGCCCGGCAATGGGCACGGTCACCTGGCTGAACAGGTCGATCGCGCGGCGCGCATCGATCAGCGCCAGATCCTGCGGGGTGGAGACGATCACCGCACCAGCCGGGCGAAATTTCTGCAACATGGTCAACTGCACATCGCCCGTGCCCGGAGGCAGATCGACCAGCAGCAGCTCTGTGTCGCCCCAGTCGGCCTCCATCATCTGCGTCAGCGCGCGCCCGACCATCGGCCCGCGCCAGGCGATCGCCTTCCCGGCCTCGACCATATGCGCCATCGAGATCACGCGCGGGCCATGCGGGCTTTGTGCCGGGACGATCTTGTCGCCGCTTGATTGCAGGCCCGGCCCGCCGGGATCGAGCAGAGTCACCTGGCTCGGCCCGTAAATGTCGGCATCGACCACGCCGACATTGCGGCCCTGTCGGGCCAGCGCCACGGCGAGGTTGGCGGTCAGCGTCGACTTGCCCACACCGCCCTTGCCCGAACCCACGGCGATGATCTTGCGCGCCACACTGGCGGATGGGGGGCGGTCGGCCATCAGCGCCACGCGGACCTCTTCCACGCCCGCCAGGGGGCCAAGCGCCGCCTCGATATCGCGCTGAATCCGCTCGGCCTCAGGCCGCGCAAGTCCGCTCGCATCAACCACCAGCGTTGCCCTTCCCTGTGCCAGTTCGGCAGAGCGAATACGCGGACGGATCGCCGCCGGAATCAGTTTGAGAAAGGCTTCGCTAGTGCTCATCTGCGCCCTGCTAGCGCCTCGCAGCGCGCAGTGAAGCGAGAATCTGGCGTATCTCCCCTGTTTTTTGCCACATCGAACCCTATACAGGAGGGATGGAATATACAGGCGGGTTTTTCGAGAGGATCGTGTTGGCCATGGGTACGCGCAGCCCCTGGGGCAGGCCACCAGGCCGAAAAGACGATAATGGTTCCGGAGAAGGCGGCGAGAACGGCGCCGGTTCTGGCGACGGCGAAAGCGGCAATGCCGGAAGTGGGGGCGGTGGCGAAGGTCAGCCGCCATCAGGTGGGCCGCGCAATCCGTGGCTGCCCGGCGGCGGCGATTCCGGCGACAATGCCGGGGACAAGCCGCGCCGTGCTGCCAATATCGAAGACCTGTTCAGGAATCGCGGTCCGGAGGGCCCGCGGCGCCGCGGTGGCCCTGGCGGCCCCAACTTCCGCATGCCCGAACGCGCCGGCGGCAAGAGCTGGCTGCCGATCGTGCTGGTTGTGCTGGCGGCGATCTGGCTGTTCCTTTCCAGCGTCCATCAGGTCGCCCCGCGCGAACAGGGCGTGGTAACCTGGCTGGGCGGAAAGTATTCGCACACGCTCAATCCTGGTCTGAACTTCACCCTGCCCTTTCCGCTGCACACGGTCGATATCGAGAATGTCAGTGAGATCCGCTCCGAGCTGATCCCTGAGGGCAATGTCGAAAAACTGATCCTCACCTCCGACCAGAACCTGGTGAACCTTTCTTATCGCATTCGCTGGAACATCACCGACCTGGCGCTGTTCCGCTTTCAGCTCGTGGAGCCAGAGGAAACGCTTGAGGAAGTCGCCGAATCGATGGTGCGGCAGGCCGTCGCGCAACAGGATCTGGACACCGTGCTGACCGGCGCAGGCCGCGCCGAGATCGAGCTGCAGGTGCGCCAGAATATTCAGAATGTGCTGGACGCCTATCGCTCGGGGATCGCAGTCCAGGGTGTCGATATCCTCAAGACCGACCCTCCGGCGCGCGTGGAAGAAGCGTTCAAGGACGTGTCCAGCGCCCAGCAGGATGCCGACGCCGCAATGAACAGAGCACGCGCCTATGCCCAGCAGGTTCTGGCAAGGGCGCAGGGCGATGCCGCCGAGTTCAACAATATCTATGCCGAATATCGCCTCGCTCCAGAAGTAACGCGGCGTCGCCTTTATTACGAGACAATGGAAAGCGTGCTGTCGCGCACCGACAAGACCATTGTCGAGGCCCCAGGCGTGACCCCCTATCTGGCGCTTCCCGAACTGCAGAAGCGCTCGCAGGCCAATTCCGCGACGCCCGCGCCCAGCACGGGAGGGCAATAAGATGAGCAATCTGATGGAACGCATCTGGAACGAACACAGGATGGCGGCGATCGCAGTGATCGCGCTGGTAATCGCGGCCTTCAGCACCGCCGTGATCGTGCCTGAAACGCACCAGGCAGTGGTGATCCGCGCGGGCGAGCCTGTCAGGGTCATCAACAAGTTCGATCCGAGCCAGCCCTATGGCCAGACCGGAGCGGGCCTCGAATGGCGCATTCCGGCCTATGAACGCGTGCAGTTCGTCGACCGCCGCGTGCTCGATCTGGACATGGAACGCCAGCAGGTGCTTTCCAACGATCAACAGCGCCTGCAGGTTGATGCCTATGCGCGTTATCGCATCATCGACCCGGTCCGCATGGTGGAACGTGCCGGGACCGAAGCTCAGCTCAACAGCCAGCTTGCGCCGATCCTCAATTCGGTCCTGCGCCAGGAACTTGGCCGTCGCCCCTTCGCCTCGCTCATCAATGCCGAGCGTGGAACGGCGATGGAGAATATCACCCGGGCACTCGATACCCAGGCCCGCGAATACGGCGCGCAGGTGATCGACGTCAGGATCAAGCGCGCCGACCTGCCCGAAGGTCGCCCACTCGACGCCGCCTTCACCCGCATGGAAACCGACCGCCAGGAAGAGGCAGCGACGATTCGTGCGGCGGGCGAGCGCGATGCGCAGATCATCCAGGCCGAGGCGCAGGCGGAGGCCGCGCGCATCTATGCCGACGCTTATGGCAAGGACGCGAATTTTTACGATTTCTATCGCGCGATGCAAAGCTATCGAACCACGTTCGAGAACGGGACGAGCGAAAGCTCAATCATCATGAGCCCCGACAACGCCTATCTCCGCCAGTTCCAGGGCAACTAGCACGCGTGCATCCGCCCTCAGGGTCGGCCGGCGGACGATTACAGATGTCGTTCAAAGACGGTTCAGCCTCTGGGGCGTGAAAGTCAGTCAGGGACATGAACATATGACGACGGGGCCCGTCCCCGACGTGCAAGTCAAGAGGACCAAGAGGACGTGAAGCCAGTGCGATATTCCTATGCGATAGTCTCGGCATTGTTGCTTGGCGGTGCTGCCGTCAGCCTGGCCACCGGCTATCCCGCCGGGGCGCAGGTTGCCCAGAACGATCGGCTCCAGATCGCCGACGCCGTGCCGCGTGCAGGCGCCCCAGCCAGTTTCGCCGACCTGACCGAGGTCCTGCAGCCGGCAGTGGTCAACATCTCCACCCGCCAGCGTGTGACCGTGGAGACCAACCCGTTCGCCGGGACGCCTTTTGCTGATATGTTTCGCAACCGGCAAAGGAACGGGCCGACCACGCGAGAAGCGCAGTCGCTTGGCTCGGGCTTTATCGTCAGCGCAGACGGTTACGTGGTGACCAACAATCACGTCGTCAGCCCCGATAGTCGCGCCGAACTGGAAGAGGTGACCGTCATCCTTCCCGATGGCACAGAATACCCGGCCGAAGTGGTCGGCACCGATGCCGCGAGCGACCTTGCCGTGCTCAAGATCACGCGACGCGAGGCCTTCCCCTTCGTGCGCTTCGGCGATTCGAGCCAGGCACGCGCAGGTGACTGGGTGATCGCCATCGGCAACCCGTTCGGCCTGGGCGGAACGGTGACCAGTGGCATCATCTCATCGGTCCTGCGCAACACCGGCCAGGGCGGCGCCTATGACCGCTATCTGCAGACCGATGCCAGCATCAATCGCGGCAATTCGGGCGGGCCACTGTTCGACATGCAAGGCAATGTGATCGGCATCAACAACGCCATCTATTCGCCGTCCGGCGGCAGCGTGGGTATCGGCTTTGCCATTCCCGCAGAAGATGCCGCACCGATCGTCAGCAAGCTGATCAAGGGCGAAGAAATCCTGCGCGGATATCTGGGCGTGCAGATCCAGCCGCTGACCGATGATTTTGCCGATGCGCTGGGACTGGAATCCAGCCGCGGTGAATTCGTCCAGTCGGTGCAGCCGGGCGAGGCTGCGGAAAAGGCCGGGCTCAAGGCCGGCGACGTGGTGATCGCGGTCAATGGCAAGGACGTCACCCCCGACAACACCTTGTCCTACATGGTTGCCAACCTTGCCCCCGGAACGCGCGTGCCGCTAACGATCATCCGCGACGGCAAGCGCCAGACAGTCAATGTCACGGTCGGACGCCGTCCGAGCGAGGACGAACTGAACCAGCAATTGTTCGACCCTGACGCCGAGGGTCAGCCGCCGGTCGCACCCGAACAAGGCAGCAGTATTGTCGAGGAAGCTCTGGGCGTACAGGTGCAGGCCATGACGCCCCAGTTCGCGCGCCAGCTCGGTGTCGATGCGGATACCGGTGGCCTCGTGGTCATGGGCGTCAATCCTGCTGCCGACGCTGCCAGCAAGGGCATTCAGCGCGGGGTGATCATCCTGCGCGCCAACAGCACCGACCTCGATACTCCCGAAGATCTCGAAGCGGTGATCAAAGCGGCTCAGGATGCCAACCCCAAACGCGAGGCGGTGCTTTTGCGCATCCGCGGCCGCAACGGGCAGAACTTCTCCGTGCCGGTCCGTCTTATCGACTAGAAATCCTGAAAGTCTGGACTTCAGACTGTTAACAGCGGGCCGCGCCTTCGGGGGCGGCCCTTTGTCATTGCCCGCCGGATTGGGGCACCTGGTTCAGTGAAGGCGGCTCGTTTCCGCGCCTGATCTGAATCACTGCAGGCCGACCGCTGGCCGGGCCGCGAGCGGCCTCGGCTGAGCGCCCCGTCGCCCGGTCAAGGAAATCATCATTGGCCGCAGGGGGCAGCTCTGTGCCCACACCGCGCGGATCGAGCGGGTCGAGCGGTTCGCTGCGACTGGTGCCGCTCTCGCCCTCGACCGGGAAAGGATCCTGGTCGCGTCCGTCACTGCGGCCCGGGCGGATTAAATTCCCCTGATCGTCGATGACGTAATAATCATCCGGATTGCCGAAATAGAACTCTTCATCGGGCTCAAGCTGCCAGTCGGGTAGTTTCAGATCGGTATCGAACTCCTCGACGGGGCGATCCTTGACTGCGTAGGTCATGTAGGAGGCAAAGGCGCGTGCGGGCGCCGTCCCGCCCTGCAGCCCGGCCACGCGCTTGGCGTCGTCGCGCCCCATCCACACGCCGGTGGTGATGCCACTGGAAAATCCCACGAACCAGCCATCCTTGTTGGAACTGGTGGTCCCGGTCTTGCCTGCCACCGGGCGACCGATCTGCGCGGCGCGCCCGGTGCCGGTGGCCACTGCCGTCTGCAGCAGGTCGGTGATCCCGGCGGCGACGTAATCGGGCACGAGCTGATAGCTTCGGCGTTGCTTGTGCTTGTAGACCTCCTCGCCACCGGCAGTGGTCACGCGAAGGATGCCGTAAGGCTCAACAGACTGCCCGCGTGCCTGCACCGCGGCAAAGGCGCGGGTCAGGTCGATGACCCGCACTTCGGACGACCCCAGCACCATGGAGGGATAGGTCGAAATCGGCGTGGTGATGCCGAAGCGCCGCGCCATTGAGGCAACATTGGAGAAGCCCACTTCATTGCCAAGCTGGGCCGCCACGGTGTTCTTGGAATAGGCAAAGGCGGTGCGGATATCGATCTGCCCCGCATAGGTCCCGCCCGAATTGCGCGGGCTCCAGCCGTCGATCGTCACCGGCATGTCTGTCACCGCATCGTTCGGACGATAGCCAGCCTCCAGCGCGGAGAGATAGACGAACAGCTTCCAGGCCGAGCCGGGCTGGCGCAGCGAATTGACCGCGCGATTATAGTTCGAGCCGACATAATCGGTGCCCCCCACCATCGCCAGGATCGCTCCGTCGCGGTCGAGGCTTACAAGCGCACCTTGCGCGCCCTCAGGCGAATTAGCCTTGATCGCGGCGGTGGCGGCGCGCTGCTTGCCGACATCGAGCGTGGTCCAGACCTCGATCGGCTCGAATGTGTCGTGGGGCAGCAGCAGGTCAAGCTGGGGCAGTGCCCAGTCGGTGAAATAGCGGATCGAGTTCTGTCCCGTCTCCTCGCGCAGTTTCACCGCGGAGACATCGACATTGGCAATGTCATAAGGCGAGATCGCCCCGTATTTGCGCATCTGGCCAAGCACCACGTTGGCGCGGTCCACCGCAGCGTCGATATCGGCGGTCGGGGCATAGCGGCTCGGCGCCTTGACCAGTCCGGCGATGATCGCCGCTTCGGCCGTGGAAAGTTCGCGCGCGGAGTGGCTGAAGAACCGGCGGCTGGCAGAATCGATACCATACGCGCCGCCACCAAAATAAACCTTGTTGAGGTAGAGCTCGAGGATCTGCTCCTTGGAGAACTTCCATTCCAGCGCCATCGCCAGCACTGCCTCGCGCAGCTTGCGGTCGAAAGTGCGGTTGGAATTGAGGAAGACGTTGCGCGCCAGCTGCTGGGTGATGGTGGACGTCGCACCGATCCGGTCGTCGTCGCGCCAGGCAGTGTAGACCGCCCGCACCAGGCCCATCGGGTCGACCCCGAAATGCGAATAGAAGCGCCGGTCCTCGACCGAGACCATCGCGTCCTTCATCACCTGCGGAATCTCATCGTCGCGCAGCCATTCACCATAGCTGGGGCCGAGCGAGACGATTTCAGTCCCGTCGCGCGCGCGCACAACGATCGTCTGGCCGTTCTGGCTGCTCATCAGCGAGGCGTAGCCCGGCATGGAGCGCGAGGCGAAATAGACCGACGTGAAGAGCGCTATGGCGCCCAGCAACCCCACGACGACACCACCGGCGATCAGGCGCCGGGTCCAGATCGAAAGGCGCGACCTCGCCTTCGGTTTCGGCCGCGTATGCCGAACCCGCCTGGGATTCCTGCTGGGATGCTTTCCCTTCCGTCTTCTCGACATCGGGTGGCCTGGTTCCTTTGCAGCGCCTGTGCGTGACCCGCCCGATCAGCGGATCAGTCGTTACTCATCGACGGGTCTGCATAAAGCAAGTGTAACCCACCGTTAACGCGGGCAGGCGTGCAAGGCGTCAGTTATCCTCTGGCTTGAATTCCAGAGAGGCACTGTTGATGCAATAGCGGAGACCTTCGGGCCCCGGACCGTCGGGGAAGACATGGCCCAGATGGCCCGAACACCGCGCGCAAACGACCTCTGTGCGGATGCTGCCAAACGAATTGTCCTCGTGCTCGTCGACCACGTCAGCATCGGCAGGCGCGGTGAAGCTGGGCCAGCCCGAACCACTGTCATATTTGGTTTCGCTCTCGAACAGGGGCAGACCGCACCCAGCGCAGACATATTCGCCCGCCCGCTTGTTCTTCTCATACTTGCCGGTGAAGGCACGTTCCGTCCCGGCCTCGCGCAGGATATGATACTGCTCGGGCGACAGACGCTCGCGCCATTCGGCGTCGGACAGCTCTAGTTTATCGGCCATTTTGGTCTCCTCGCCTGGAAATATGGGGCGCCCCGGCGCACCCGCAACTAGCTATTCACATCTGCATAGTGGCGCGGCGGGGGGATCCCTTCCATCTTGGCCGAGAGCAATGGGCGGAAGTTCGGGCGGCTCTTCATCACCCGGTACCAGCCATGTGCGCCCTCGTGCCCGCTCCAATCGATACCGCCCAGATAATCCGCGACCGAGATCTGCGCCGCGGCGGCGAAATCCGCCAGGCTGAGCTGCGCCCCTGCAAGCCAGCGGCGATTGTCGACCAGCCAGTCGATGTAATCGAGATGCTCGTGCGACAGGCGCATCGCGTGGCGCAAAGTCGCAGCATCAGGGGAGGTCTTGAGCACCAGCCGCTTTTTCATCTTCTCGTGCAGCAGCGGGTGGGTAACGTCGGCGAAGAAAGCCTCGTCGAACAGCGCCACCAGCCGCCTGATCTCGGCACGTTGCAGCGCCGTTCCGGGCAACAGCGGTGCTGCCTCGATCGCCTCCTCGAAGAATTCGCAGATCGCCTGGCTGTCACACAGGGCACGGTTATATTCCGGATCGTGGAGCACCGGCGTGCGCCCTGCCGGGTTGAGCGCAAACAGCGCGTCGCCGCCATCCCATGGATCGGCCCGCTTCAGCTCGAACGCGACGCCCTTCTCGCTCAGCGCGAGGCGAACCTTGCGGCTAAAGGGGCAGAGCGGGAAATGATACAAGTGCCACATCGGTGATGCATCCCATGCCGCAAGCGCGCGCTGCGGTCCAGAACCTCGATGCGCCTGCGCGACGGATTACGGAACCAGATCAGCCTGAGAAGTGGCCGCGCAGCCTATTCGTCGAGCAGCGAAAGGCAGGCGGGCATGATGTCGTCGAGCTGGCCGCTTTGATAAAGCTCGTCGGCTTCCGCACTCAGCGCCGCGACGATCTGTTCATCGTCAAGCTGAGCCTCGCGCATTACTCTTTCGACCTCAACGGCGAAAAAATCGGCGCCCTTTTGCTCGATCGGCGGATATTCAAGCGCGTCTTCATTGCCGTTTTCCTGGCCGAAAGCGACCATGGCGAAGGCTGCTCCGCAGCGCAGCACCATGCGGTGTTCTAAGCTGAGGGCGGGCACCGGGGCGGCAGGCGTGGATTGCGATGGTTCCTGCTGTTGGGCGATGGCAGGACCTGCAAAGGCAATCAGGGCGATCGGGGCAAGAATGCGAAACATGCGTTTCCTCGTTGTGCAGGCCAATTGAAGCGGATCGGATGGAGCTGGTCGGGTGAACCGGGCCTGCATGGCCCATGCGCCCGCGCGATGTGCGACGCAATGGTATGCCCTTGGGGCAAGTCCGAAATCCGCCCGTTGCTCCCGAGCCTTGGCCTCGGCGGTCAGGGTGGCTAAAGTCTGCTCAATCGGGATTCGCTTCCGGGGCGATAGCCAGCACGCAGGTTGCGGCGCGCCTCCTAGTCTTGGAACAGGGGAACACAATGAAATTCTCGACCGTATTTGCCGCCGCCGCCATCTTCGCCGCAGGCCTGACCGCGTCACCCGCGCTGGCGCAGGGCACCTCCTCCGGCCGCCAGATGCAGGAAGATGGACAGGCGCAGATCCCGCGCTGTTCGCGCAATCTCGGCGCGATCGCGGTGGTCGAGCCGGAAAATCGCTGGTGGCGCCAATATAATCTCAGCAGCCCGGAATCTGTGCTGCGCGTCTTCATCCAGGAATCGGGCTGCTTCACCATCGTCAATCGCGGACGCTCGATGCGCAGCCGCGCGATGGAGCGTGCCCTCGCCGAATCCGGCGAACTGCAGGACGGCTCGAATGTCGGTGGCGGGCAGGTGCGCACGGCGGACTATTTCATCGAGCCGGACATCGTCTCGGCCAACCGCAATTCGGGCGGCGGCGGCCTGGGGGCGGCGCTGGGCGGCATTGGCGGCATCCTTGGCGGACGGGCCGGACGGCTGGCCGGCGGCATCAATGTTCGCAAAGGCGAGGCACAGGTGGTCCTGTCGGTCGTGAATGCCCGCACCACGGTCGAGGAGGCGCTGACCGAAGGCTATGCGCGCAAGTCAGACATCGGCTTCAATGCACGCGGCGGGCTGTGGGGCTATGGCGGCTGGGGAAGTGCCGGCGCATCAAGCTATCAGAACACCGAGATCGGGCAGATCATCGTGCTGGCCTATCTCGACGCTTATACCAAGCTGGTAACCCGACTGGGCGGCCTGCCTTACGATGCCGCTGCCGACGCGCCCGAGGCGCGCTGAGCGCCGCAATTGACTTCGGGGGGGAGCGCGAGCCTTCCCAGATCACCCCCCGAAGTCAGCTTATCCACGACAAAATGCGATTGCCCCATTTCGGGATGGGCATGAACAGTATTTGTCATTTCGAAAGAGCGACAATGATCTGGTAAGCATAATCCTGTCTATTGCGGCACGATTGCTGCGGAAGTCGGGGGATCTATGCGTATTATTCGAGATTGTTCGGGTGCCACTGCGGCCGAATATGCAATGATCGTGATGGTTTGCGGTGTCGGTCTTGGCGCGGCGTCCTTGGTGCTGGGCGCGAACACCGCGCAATCGGTGGGCCTTGGTGCGCAGGCGACTTACGATTCACAATCAACGCCGGGCGGAAGCGATTTCGGCGGTGGCGGTACCGGCACGTCGAACACCGGCACCGGCACCGGCAGCTCCACCGGAAATGGCAACGGCAACGGTAATGGTAATGGGACAGGCGGCACCGACACCGGCGGTAGCACCGACACTGGCGGTAGCACCGGGACTGACGGCGGCGACACTCCGCCCGCCGATTGCGGAACGGCTGGCGGTAGCGGCAAACCGAAAAAGAACTGCTAGCACGCTGCTTCACGCACTTGCGGGCAGCTTGTGCACAAAAAGGCACTGGAAATACGCGGCTACTTTCCCGATTGAGGCTGGACACTGACCAATGGAGTGTCGCCCCGATGAAGACGCGTGCCGCCGTCGCCTTTGAAGCCAACCAACCGCTGGAGATCGTCGAGCTCGATCTCGAGGGGCCCAGGGCCGGCGAGGTGCTGGTCGAGATCATGGCGACCGGCATCTGCCACACCGATGCCTACACGCTGGACGGGCTCGATTCCGAAGGCATCTTCCCCTCGATCCTGGGCCATGAAGGCGCCGGAATCGTGCGCGAAGTCGGCCCGGGCGTCACCAGCGTGAAGCCGGGCGACCACGTGATACCGCTCTACACGCCCGAGTGCCGCCAGTGTAAGTCGTGCCTGTCGGGCAAGACCAATCTGTGCACCGCGATCCGCGCGACGCAGGGCAAGGGGTTGATGCCCGACGGGACCAGCCGCTTCTCCTACAAGGGCGAGACCATCTATCACTACATGGGCTGTTCGACCTTTTCGAACTTCACCGTCCTGCCAGAAATCGCGGTGGCGAGAATCCGCGCGGACGCCCCGTTCGAAACCAGCTGCTATATCGGCTGCGGCGTGACCACGGGCGTGGGCGCAGTGCTCAACACAGCCAAGGTGCAGGTGGGCGACAATGTCGTGGTCTTTGGCCTCGGCGGCATCGGCCTCAACGTGATCCAGGGCGCGCGGCTGGCGGGTGCCGACCGCATCGTGGGCGTCGACCTGAACCCGGCGAAGAAGGAATGGGGCGAGAAGTTCGGCATGACCGATTTCGTCAACCCGAAGGAGACGGCGGACGTGGTCGCGCATATCGTCGAGTTGCTCGACGGCGGGGCGGATTTCTCCTTCGACTGCACCGGCAATACCGAGGTGATGCGCCAGGCACTCGAATGCTGCCACCGCGGCTGGGGTACATCGATCATCATCGGCGTGGCCGAGGCAGGCAAGGAGATCGCCACACGCCCCTTTCAGCTTGTCACCGGCCGCAACTGGCGTGGGACCGCTTTCGGCGGGGCCAGGGGCCGCACCGACGTGCCCAGGATCGTCGACTGGTACATGAACGGCAAGATCGCCATCGACCCGATGATTACCCACACGCTGACGCTGGAGGAGATCAACACCGGCTTCGATCTCATGCATCGGGGAGAGAGCATTCGCAGCGTGGTCGTGTATTAGGCCATTTCACAAGAAGGCACGAAGGCATTAGAAGCCCATGTCTTCCGATCATGCGGGCAACGGCCATTGGCTGCCCGGCCCGCGCAGTTCAGCAAGAGGGGAAAAAGTTCGATGTTTACTCATGTCATGGTCGGCTGTGCCGACAAGGAAAAGTCCGTCGCCTTTTACGATGCCACGATGGGCGCACTCGGCCTATCGGGCATTTCCCATGAGGGCGGTGCCTTCTACCGCTCTCCAGAAGGCATGATGTTCGGCGTCTCATTGCCGCGCGACGGCAATGCCGCAACTTACGCCAATGGCGGCACCATTGGTCTCAAGGCCAATACCAAGGACGAGGTGGACGCATGGCACGCGGCCGGTCTCGCACAGGGGGGCACGTGCGAGGGTGAGCCCGGCCCGCGTGAATTCAGCGAAATCCCCATGTATGGTGCCTATATGCGCGATCCGACCGGCAACAAGCTGTGCGCCTATGTCATGGGTGATGCCGCCAAATGAGGCTTGAGCAGGTCAGCAAGACCTGCAGTCATGGCGGCGTGCAGGGCGTCTATTCTCACACCTCTGCCGCCACTGGCACCAGCATGACCTTCGCAGTCTTCGTGCCCGGCCACGCGCCGGGCGCGAAACTGCCGGTGTTGTGGTATCTTTCAGGCCTGACCTGCACCCATGCCAATGCAATGGAAAAGGCTGAATATCGCGCCGCATGCGCGCGCCAAGGCATCGTCTTCGTATGTCCGGATACGTCTCCCCGCGGCGTGGGCACGGGCGGCGAAAAGGTTGCCGATGACGAAGCCTACGACCTTGGTCAGGGCGCGGGTTTTTATGTCGATGCCACGCAGGAGCCCTGGGCGCCTCATTTCAACATGCGGACCTATGTCGAGGAGGATTTGCCCGCGCTCGTTGCCGCGAACTTCCCGGTCGATATGGCGCGCCAAGCCATTTCGGGCCATTCGATGGGCGGCCATGGCGCGCTGACCATTGCCTTGCGAAATCCGGGCCGTTTTCGTTCGGTCAGCGCCTTTGCGCCGATCGTCAGCCCACTCAATTGCCCATGGGGCGAGAAGGCGCTGGGCGCCTATCTGGGTCCGGACCGGGCGTCTTGGCGCGAATATGATGCCTGCGCGCTGATCGCGGATGGTGCACGCCTGCCTGCCTTGCTGGTCGACCAGGGCTTGGCCGACAATTTCCTGGAGGAACAATTGCGCACGCCAATGCTTGCACAGGCAGTGCAGTCAGCCGGAATGGAAGCGACCATCCGCATGCAGGAGGGATACGACCATTCCTATTACTTCATCTCTACCTTCATGGCCGAGCATGTCGAATGGCATGCCCTTCACCTGAATGGTTGAGCCGCGCCTGGGTGGAACCGCGCGATGATCCTCGGCGTGGTGCTGGCAGGCGGTACGTCGACGCGCTTTGGCAGCGACAAGGCGCTGGCCGAACTGGATGGGCGCACCTTGCTGACGCGGGCAGTAGACGCCCTGTCTGGATGGTGCGAACTGGTCGTTATCACTGGCCGGGCGGCTGGCCCCGCCCCCTGCATTCCCGACTGGCCGCGCCCCAACATGGGGCCGCTGGCGGGCCTTGCCGCAGGGCTGCGCCATGCACAGGACCTCGATTATGAAAGCGTGCTGACCTGCGGGGTGGATTCCCCCGGCCTGCCGCCGGACCTCCTGGGCCTGCTCTCGCCTGCCCCCGCCTATGTCGCCCAGCAGCCGGTGATCGGCCACTGGCCCGCCAGTGCCGCCGAGATCGCGGTGAATATCCTGGAAGGACAGGGCCGCCATTCAATGTTCGCCTTTGCCGAGGCAATGAAGGCGCGCGCGGTCGAGCTTGCATCGCCACCGCCCAATATCAACACGCAGGCCGACCTTCTCGCCTGCAAGGGCGGCATGGCTGGGTGAACCGCCTCGAACGATCCGTGTGCACATGGTAACACTTTTGGCGCAATCCTCATGCTACGGGAACGCGAGTGAACGAATCGCGCTGAAGGACTGATGGACCGCCTTTCCAGCCTCTTGCCGATAGAAACGATGATTGGCCTCGCCGCCATGCCGGAGGCGGCATTGCTGGTTCCACTGGCACTGGGCGCGATGGCCGTGATGTTCGTGGGCCTGTCCGTTCCGGGCACCGTAACCCCGCTCTCCTTCCTCAGCGGCATGTTGATGGGCATCGGCGGCATTCTGGTGGTGGCGCTGGGCGCGCTGGTCGGCAGCCATCTGCTGTTTCTCGCCTCGCGCCATTTCCTGCGTGAACGGATGGAAAAAAGGTTCGGGGAGCGGCTGTCGGGCGTGCAGGACCATTTGGCGCGCAAGGGCCCGGCCTATGTTGCGGGCGCGCGGCTGGCGGGCGTTCCGGGCCTGCTGGTGACGGCTGGTTGCGCCGCCGCGCCGATCAGCGCGCGCAGCTTTGGCGGGGCGAGCCTGTTGGGCATGTTACCCGCGATCACACTGGCCGCGACGGCTGGATCGGCGTTCTAACGCACCCCCAAGAACCGCTTGCTTGCAATGCGCGGGGGCGCTGCCTAGGTCGGCGCGATCCCAAGAGACTCCAGCAGGGCAAAGCGCATGACCACACACAAAACCCGCATGCTGATCATCGGATCGGGTCCGGCAGGCCTTTCCGCGGCCATTTATGGCGCGCGCGCCGGGATGGAGCCGATCGTGGTGCAAGGCCTGCAGCCCGGCGGACAGCTGACCATCACCACCGATGTCGAGAACTATCCCGGCTTTGCCGATGTCATCCAGGGCCCCTGGCTGATGGAGCAGATGCAGAAGCAGGCTGAGCATGTCGGTACGCGGATGCTGTGGGACACGATCACCGATGTCGACCTTGCCAATGGCTCGCCCTTCGCCGCCAAAGGCGACAGCGGCGACGAATATGTGGGCGATGTGCTAGTGATTGCCACTGGCGCGCAGGCCAAGTGGCTGGGCGTGCCGGGCGAGGCGGAGCTGGGCGGCAAGGGCGTGTCGGCCTGCGCGACTTGCGACGGTTTTTTCTATCGCGGCAAGAAGGTGGCCGTGATCGGCGGCGGCAATACCGCAGTCGAGGAAGCGCTCTACCTTACCAACCATTCCGACGACGTGACGCTGATCCACCGCCGCGACGAATTGCGCAGCGAGAAGATCCTGCAGGACCGGCTGTTCGCCAACGAGAAGATCTCGACCCTGTGGAACAAGAATGTCGAACGCTTCGTAGCGGGCGAGAATGGCGCGCTGGGTCAACTGGAGCTGCGAGATACCGTGACCGGCGAGCTATCGACACTGGAAGTCGACGGGGCCTTTGTCGCCATTGGCCATGCGCCCTCGACTGAATTGTTCAAGGGCAAGCTGCCGATGGACGATGGCGGCTATCTACTGGTCGAACCGGGCACGCCCAAGACAAGCATTCCGGGCGTCTTTGCCTGCGGCGACGTAATGGACCACATCTATCGCCAGGCGGTGACCGCGGCGGGCACGGGCTGCATGGCCGCGCTCGATGCCGAGCGGTTCCTGGCGACTTTGGAGTTCGCGGCGAAAGAGACCCAGGCGGCGGAATAAGGCTCGCGAAAGTCGAGCCTCAGCCCCGGTTCGGCTTGCCTCAGCCTGAGTGCGGCCTGCGCTTGGGGCCCTTGAACGTCTTGGCTGGATTGTCGCCACCCGGTTTGAATCTCTTCGGCTTGCCCTTGTTCTTGCCCTTGAACTTATCCTTGTTCCTGGGCTTGTCCCCACCCTGATCCCCGCCCTTGTCGGTGCCATGCGCCTTCACAAACGGGGCCGCCGACTTGCCGGGGCCGGGCCTGCCGGGTCCACCAGACCTGCTGGGGCCAGTCTGCTTGCGGGTGCGGCGCGCGGCGTCACGCGGGGCCTCGGGAGAGAGCTCGATAGTGATGTCGCCACCATTTTCCTGGTCCCCGGCGGTCCGCTTCAAGGCATCGGCAAACTTGTCGGCTATGGCGCGGGGTATCTGGAAATGGGTTTCTTTCGGGCCGATGCGGATCGCGCCCACCTCGTTTCGGGTAATATGGCCGCGACGGCACAATACCGGGAGGAGCCAGCGCGGATCGGCATTGTGTCGTCGACCAATGTCCATGCGGAACCAGATCGTGTCTTCGAACCCGGGGCGGTGGCGCTCTTTCTGGGCGGCCTGGCGGGCCTCGGGCGTGTTGGCCAGCACCTCTTCGGGTTCCGGCATCTTGGCACGATGCGCCTGCACCAGCAGCGCGGCGATTTCCTGAGGGGTGCGCTGGGCCAGCAGGCGCTCTGCCAGTTCGCGATCACCGTCGGTGACTTCGACCGGTTGCAGCAACGCTTCGAGCAGACGTTCGCGGTCCTTGCTCAGGATGGCGTCACGATCGGGTGCCTCGATCCAGCTGGCTTCGATGCGGGCGTTCCTGAGCATGGATTCGACCCGGCGGCGGCGCGGATAGGGGACGATGATGACCGCTGTGCCCTTCTTGCCAGCACGTCCCGTGCGCCCTGATCGATGCTGGAGCGCCTCCGCATCGCGCGGAATCTCGACATGGACGACAAGGCTCAGGCTGGGCAGGTCGAGGCCGCGCGCGGCGACATCGGTGGCCACGCACACGCGCGCGCGCCGGTCGCGCAGCGCCTGAAGCGCCTGATTGCGTTCGGATTGCGAATGTTCGCCCGACAGCGCGACGACGGCAAATCCGCGTTCCTGCAAGGTGGCATGCAGGTGGCGCACCTTTTCACGGGTGGCGCAAAACAGGATCGCCGTATCCGCTTCGTGAAACCGCAACAGGTTGACCACGGCATTCTCGATTTCGGAGGGCGAGACCGTGACCGCCTGATAGGCGATATCGCCATGGCCGCGCTCACCGCTTGTGGTGGCTATGCGCAATGAATCCCGCTGGTAACGCCTGGCCAGCGCCTCGATCGGGCGGGGCATCGTGGCCGAAAACAACAACGTGCGACGAGTCTCGGGCGTGGCGTCAAGGATTTCCTCCAGCTCTTCGCGGAAGCCCATGTCGAGCATCTCGTCGGCTTCATCCAGAACCGCTACGGCCAGTCCGGACAGATCGAGCGCGCCGCGTTCCAGGTGGTCGCGCAACCGGCCCGGCGTGCCCACGACAATGGTCGCACCCGATCTGAGCGCGCGGCGTTCTTCCGATGCGTTCATGCCACCCACGCAGGTGGCGATGCGTGCGCCCGCCTTCTGATACAGCCAGGCGAGTTCACGGCTGACCTGCAGTGCCAGTTCGCGTGTTGGCGCGACGACCAGCGCACTGGGCCTGTCCATCGACTGGACCCGCCCGTTCTCACCAAGCACTTGAGCGGCAAAGGCGAGCCCGAATGCCACGGTCTTGCCGGAGCCGGTCTGCGCGGAGACGACCAGGTCACGGCCAAGTGCCTCGTGCTCCAGCACAGCGGCCTGAACCGGGGTTGGCGCATCATAGCCGCGTTCGGCGAGGGCTTCGGCAAGGCCAGCGGGCAGGTCGGGAAAAGGCATGGAATGCGGCTTTCAGGCAAATGCGGTACGGCGCTGGGCATGCAGCGCCATATTGGGCAGAAAATGTCGGAACGGCACGGGCAGGATCGATAGATCTCGGGTGCCTTGGCCGCCCCATAAACCAGAAAATCGCTTTTGCCTCTGTTTATTTTGCGGCGCAGCATCCACCGCCGAGCTAATCGGGTTGCGAAGCCGCCAACAGATCCATGAAATTGCGTGCCGCCTCCCGGTCCTCTTCATGCTTGAACGCCACGTCGAGATCAGGGGCCGCATCGAACATGAGCAACAGGGTCCACAGGGCGAATTTTCTGCCCCGGTCTTCTTCGAGCCCAAAGTCGACCAGCATGCGATCCACGCCTGCTGGCAGGGCGGCAGGTTCCACCGCACCAAGGTCCGTGGTCCCGAAATAGCGTTGCAGCAGGTCTTGCATATCCATCATGCCGAACTAGCCCGCCGCGCAGCCCCTGTCTTCATGTGTCTGCATGAAGCCGCCCCTGGTCAGATCGATTTTCGGGGCCGGTAGGGAATTGGTTGGGATGGCGGCGACTCGCTGCTAGGGGGCCGCGCATGCTTACAATCGACGGCCTCACCGTCCGGCTTGGCGGCCGGCCTATCCTCGAACGCGCCAGCGCAACCGTGCCGCATGGCGCGCGGGTCGGCCTGATCGGCCGCAACGGAGCGGGCAAGTCGACCTTGATGAAGGCGATGATCGGCGAGATCGAGCCGGACGATGGCGAAATATCCAAGCCCTCCAGGGCCCGCATCGGCTATATCGCGCAGCAGGCACCGAGCGGGTCCATGACCCCCGAACAGGTGGTTCTGGCCGCCGATACCGAACGCGAGCAATTGCTCGCAGAGGCGGAAACCTGCACCGACATGCACAGGCTGGGAGATGTGCATGAGCGCCTGCTCGCCATCGATGCCTACAGCGCCCCGGCGCGCGCGGCGAAGATATTGAGCGGCCTGGGCTTTGACGAGGAGATGCAGCAACGCCCGATCGACAGTTTCTCGGGCGGCTGGAAGATGCGCATTGCGCTGGGCGCGCTGCTGTTTTCCGAACCCGACATCCTGCTGCTTGACGAGCCGTCGAACCACCTCGACCTCGAAGCGACGCTGTGGCTGGAGAATTTCCTCAAATCCTATCCCGCCACGCTGCTGGTGATCAGCCATGAACGCGACCTGCTGAACAAGGTGGTGGACCACATCCTGCATCTTCAGGGCGGGCAGTTGACGCTGTATTCGGGCGGCTACGATGCGTTCGAGAAGCAGCGCGCGGAGCGGGCGACACAATTGGCCGCCGCCAAAGCATCTCAGGATGCGCAACGCGCCCGGCTGCAGGATTATGTCGCGCGCAACAGCGCCCGCGCCTCCACCGCGAAACAGGCGCAATCGCGTGCCAAGATGCTGGCAAAGATGCAGCCTATCGCGGCACTGGCGGAAGACCCCACGCTCAGCTTCAACTTCCCTGACCCTGAAGAACTGCGCTCGCCGATGATTGCGCTGGATAATGCGGCTGTCGGCTATGGCGATGCTGCGCCGGTGTTGCAGCGCCTGAACTTCCGCATCGATGCGGATGACCGGATTGCGTTGCTCGGTCGAAACGGCAACGGCAAGACCACGATGGCGCGACTGCTGGCCAAGCAACTCGCGCCTGCGGATGGCAGTATGAATGCGCCGGGCAAGATGAAGGTCGGCTATTTCACCCAATATCAGGTCGAGGAACTTGCGAGCGACGAATCGCCGCTGGGCCTGATGGCGCGGGCGATGGATGGCAAGACGCAGGGCGCCGTCCGCGCACAGCTTGGCCGCTTCGGATTTTCCGGGTCGCGCGCGGAAACCAAGGTGGAGAAATTGTCCGGCGGGGAGCGGGCGCGGCTGGCGTTGGCGCTGATTACCCGCGATGCACCGCACCTCCTGATCCTTGACGAGCCGACCAACCACCTCGACGTCGATGCCCGCGAGGCTTTGATCCAGGCGCTGAATGATTATTCGGGCGCGGTGATCCTGATCAGTCACGACCGCCATATGGTCGAACTGACGGCGGATCGGCTGGTGCTGGTCGATGCGGGAACGGCGCGCGAATATGCCGGCAGCATGGAAGATTATATCGACTTCGTGCTGGGCAGGAATCAGCCGAAGAAAGCCGCGAAGAAAGCCGCGAAGCCTGCCGCGTCCAAGGCCCAACCTCAGGCCGCCGCATCGTCCAAAGACAAGGCGAAAGCGCGCTTCATCAAATCAGAACTCGAGAAGGCGGAAAAATCCTTGGCGCGGCTGACGGCAGAACTTGCAAAAATTGACGTCGCGGTGATCGAGCTTGGCCAGACAGGAAGGCCAGACGTGGGGGAAAAGATGGCCGACCTGCTCGCCTCCCGCGCACAGGTCAGCGAGAAACTGGCGAGAGCCGAGGCTGAATGGCTGGCCGCCGGGGAACGGCTGGAAGAAATCAGCCCAACGGCCGCTGTTTAGGGCACTGGCCGCCAGGTCCGCATTCCACCCAAACGGAAAGTTGATCCACGCGCCCTATTCGTGATCCTTGCGCCCGAAATCGGGGCGCGGATCGTCCTGACCCAGCGCCACGATGCTCCGCCGGATGGCGCGTGTTCGGCTGAACGTATCGAACATCATCTCGCCATCGCCCGCCTTGATCGCCTCACGCATCAGCGCCAGGTCGGTGAGGAAGGCGTCAAGCGCGTCGAGCACCGCATCGCGGTTCTGCAGAAACACGTCGCGCCACATGGTCGGGTCGCTGGCGGCGATGCGGGTGAAGTCGCGGAACCCCCCGGCGGAATATTTGATGACCTCGCTGCGCGTCACCTTCTCCAGATCGCTGGCCGTGCCCACGATCGTATAGGCGATGAGGTGGGGGATATGGCTGGTCACGGCGAGCACGAGGTCATGATGATCGAGGCTCATCGTCTCGACCAGCGCGCCAAGCGCTTCCCAGAAGCATATCAGCCTGTTGATGTTTTCCTCGCTCGCCGTCTCGTCAGGCGTGACGATGCACCAGCGTTGCTGGAACAAGGTGGCGAACCCTGCATCGGGGCCGGAATCCTCGGTCCCGGCGACCGGGTGGGCAGGTATGATGATGGCATCGGGCAGCGCGTCCCTCAGGACACGCATCACGCTCTGCTTGGAGGAACCGACATCGCTGATGATCGTATCGGGCGAGAGCGCCGGAGCAATCTCGGTGGCGACCTCGCCCATTCGGCCCACCGGCACGCACAGGATGACAAGGTCGGCACCCGTCACGGCGTCCTGCGGCGTGTCGGCGACGCTGTCGGTCAGGCGCAATTCGCGCGCGCGGACACGAACATCGGCGTTTTCGTCATAACCGATCGTGCGCGTTTCGGGCAGGTACTGGCGCACGGCCAGACCGATCGATCCGCCGAGCAGGCCCAGCCCGATGATCGCAACCTTGTCGCAACTCATCGGACATTCTCCACCGCCATGCGCAAGGCGCGCGCCACTTCGTCCATCTGCTGCGCCGTGCCAATGGTGATCCTGAGCGCATTGGGCAGGCCCTGCCCCGGCAAATGGCGCACCGCATAGCCTGCCTGCGCAATCGCCTTTTGTGCCGCCTGCGCCGAAAGCGTCCCCTCGAACAGGATCAGCACAAAATTCGCCTCGCTGGGCACCAACCGCAAACCGTGATTGCCGAGCGCCGACAGCGCCTCGACAAAACGGGCACGCTCGCTTGCGTTGGACTTGCGACTCGCATCGACAAAGGCCTGGTCCGCCAGCGCCGCGATCGCGGCCTTCTGGCCGCTTGTGGTGACGTTGAAGGGGCCTCTGATGCGGTTGAGCGCGCCCACCAGATCAGGCGCGCCGGTGGCCCAGCCAATCCGTTCGCCCGCCAGACCGTAGATCTTGGAGAAGGTGCGCGTCACCAGCACATTGTCATGCGCAGCAGCCAGTTCCAGGCCGCCATCGTCCAAACCATCGGGCAGATATTCGGCATAGGCCTGGTCGAGCACGAACAACACGTCGGACCGCAGCCCCGCATGCAGACGCGCCACCTCTTCGCGCGGCAAATAGGTGCCGGTCGGGTTGTTCGGATTGGCGAGGAAAACGACGCGCGTCCGCTCGGTCACGCAGGCCAGCAGCGCGTCGACATCGGTGCCATAATCGGCATCGGGCGCGACCACAATTTCGGCCCCGCACCGCTTGCCGGCGATCTCGTAGACCGAAAAGCCGTAGCGGACATGCACCACCTCGTCGCCCGGCCCGGCAAAGGCTTGGGCTGCAATGTTGAGCAATTCGTCCGAACCGGTGCCGCACACGATGCGTGACGGGTCGATGCCGTGAAGTTCGCCAATCGCCGCGCGCAAGGACGTGCTGTCCGGATCGGGATAGGCGGCAGGCTCTGCACCCTGCGAAAGCGCCGCCAGTGCCTGCCCGGATGTGCCAAGCGGATTCTCGTTCGCAGACAGCTTGACCAGTGGGCGCCCGTCATCGCCATGCGCCTTGCCCGGCACATAGGCATGGATGCTCGCGATCCACGGTTTCATCCGCGGCGCGCCCAGATCGGGGCTGGTATCCTGCTGAGCATCGGGCTGCGTGGTCATGGCCCGCGCCCATAGCGACTTCGTCCGGCGATTGACAGCCTGCGCGCCCTCCCCCAATTCGCATGGCGTATGGCCAGCATCCTTGCCACAGATTTCCAGCGCATCGCGCTATCCGCCCCGCTGCCGCTCGACAGCGGCAAGGCGCTGGACCGCGTGGAGATCGCCTATGAGGCTTATGGCACGCTGAACCCGGACAGATCCAACGCGATCCTGATCTTTCATGCGCTGACGGGCGACCAGTTCGTCGCCTCGGCCCACCCGCTCACCGGAAAGCCGGGCTGGTGGGACCGAATGGTCGGCCCCGGCAAGCCGATCGACACGAACATTTATTACGTCATCTGCGCCAATGTGATCGGCAGTTGCATGGGTTCGACCGGGCCGGCGAGCCCGGCGACCGACGGGGCGCCCTACGCCATGCGTTTCCCGGTCATCACCATTCGCGACATGGTGCGCGCGCAGATCGCGCTGCTCGACGTGTTGGGGATCGAAACGCTGCATTCGGTCGTCGGCGGATCGATGGGCGGCATGCAGGCGCTTAGCCTGGCCGCAAGTTTTCCTGGCCGCACCCGCAGCGTGCTCGCCATCGCCACCACAGCGCGGCATTCGGCGCAGAATATCGCCTTCCACGAGGTCGGGCGGCAGGCGATCATGGCCGACCCGGCATGGCGCAATGGCGATTATTACGCCGCCCCCGAGACGCCGGGCAAAGGGCTGTCCGTGGCGCGCATGGCCGCGCATATCACCTATCTGTCCGAAGCCGGCCTGACCGAAAAATTCGGGCGGCGCCTGCAGGACAGGCCGGATGGAACGCGCGGCGCCAAGAGCTTCGGTTTCGATGCCGATTTCCAGATCGAGAGCTATCTGCGCCATCAGGGGATCGCCTTCACGGACCGCTTCGACGCCAATTCGTATCTCTATATCACCCGCGCGATGGACTATTTCGACCTCGCCGAGGAACATGGCGGCAGGCTGGTCGACGCCTTTGCCGCCTCGCGCGATACGCGTTTCTGCCTCGTCAGTTTCGACACTGACTGGCTCTACACAACCGCCGACATGCGGCAGGTCGTCCATGCGCTGAACGCGGTCGCCGCGCCGGTCAGCTTCGTGGAGCTTTCCGCGCCCTATGGTCATGACAGCTTCCTGCTCGACGTGCCCGCGCTCGACCGGGTGGTGAAGGGGTTCCTCGACAGATGAGCGCGCCCGCCAGCTTAAGCTTGCGCCCCGACCTCGCCAAGATCGCGGCAAAGGTGCCGCATGGCGCGCGGGTGCTCGATGTCGGATGCGGGGGGGGCGATCTGATGCAGGCGCTCGAAACGCTCAATGGCTGCGATGCGCGCGGCATGGAGATCGACGCGGAAGAAGTGGAGAAGGCGGTCGCGCGCGGCCTGTCGGTGGTGCAGGGCGATGCCAATCGCGACCTGGCAGACTATCCCGATGCGGCTTTCGACGTCGCCATCCTCAGCCAGACGCTGCAGACCGCCGAACGGCCCGAATGGCTGCTCGACCAGCTGCTCAGGATCGGGCGCACAGCCTTCGTCAGCTTTCCAAATTTCGCCTATTGGCGCATGCGCTTATCGCTGCTGCGAACCGGAAAGATGCCCATGTCCCGTCACCTGCCGCAAACCTGGTACGAGACCAAGAACATCCACCATCTGACGATCGAGGATTTCCGCGACCTGCTGGCCGCAAAAGGCGTGCAGGTGGAGGGCAGCTGGTTCTTTGCGGACGGGCGTGAAATCGGCGGCGCGAACGCCAATTGGCGCGCCGAACATGCAGTATTCCAGCTTAGTCTGAAGCAAGGCTGAGACCGAGCCGGATCATCTCGATGAGCGGCTGATGCGATCTACCGGATCAGCCCCGCGCCGCGGCAAAAGAATTCGATCTTCGTGTCCAGATCCCGAAATTCGGAAGGGGCCAATGCGCCGTGGCTGATTGCATCTGAGTGAAGTTCGTGAACGAACATGCCCAGAAATGCTGCCGCCAGTGCACCGGGTTCTCCAGCCAGGTGAATGCCGCGTGATCTCCAGTTGGTGAACAGCTGAGCCAAAGCTTCCTGGGCCCTGGTCATCGTCTGGCGGGCGAATTCGGAAGCAAACCTGGGGTCCTTGATGCTGTAGGCAATCACGACCCGGATGATTGCGACGCCCTCCTCATCGAAAAACTTGCACCGCATTTCCCGGCCAAGCCTCGTCAGCGCAACAATGGGATCATCTTCCTGGGCCCCGATCCGGGTAATCATCTCCGCGCCCGAGCGCGCCCGGTCGGACACGGCCGCCGCGAGCAGACCGGCCTTGTTCCCGAACAATTTGTAAAGCGTCGCCAGCGATCCACCGGCCTCGGAAACCACATCCGCCAGACTGGTATCGTCAAAGCCTTTTTCGATGAAAAGACGCCGCGCCGCCGCGACGAATGCCACCTGCCGTTCCTCCAGCCTTCGGTCCTTGCTCAAGCGCGGCTCTCGATTTTTATTTGCCCTGCCGGGTTGAATGGTCATTGTGTAATGACTATTACGCTTTCGCAGCTGCAAAATCAATAGGGCACCCCCAATGCGTTCTCTCCCGGCCATCGTCGCAATCGGCCTGATGCTTTCTTCCTGCGGTCAGGAACAGCAGGAGCAGGCCCGGCAAGCCATCCCTGTCGAAACCATGACAGTGCGCTTTCAGGAAGTGCCCAATGTCATCGATCTGCCAGGGCGGGTCGAACCGGTCCGCGAGGCAGAGGTGCGGGCCCGGGTTACGGGCATCGTCCAGGAACGTCTTTACACGGAAGGCACGAATGTCTCGGTCGGACAACCGCTGTTCCGAATCGATCCGGCTGAACTCCGCGCAAGCTACGCCCAGACCGAAGCCACCCTTCAGCGCGCCCGCGCAACCGCAGCCAATGCCGCGGCCGTGGTCGAGCGCTATCGGCCGCTGGTGAGCGAAAACGCGGTCAGCCGGCAGGAATTCGACGCCGCGCAGGCCGCTTCGCGTGAGGCAGCAGCCAATGTTGCCCAGATAGAGGCGCAGCTTCGATCCGCCTCGCTCCAACTTGGCTATACAACCGTGCGCGCGCCGATCTCTGGCCGGGCAAGCCGCGCGCAAGTGACGGAAGGGGCACTGGTGAGCCAGGGCGAAGCGACGCTGCTCACCCGGATCGAGCAATTGTCGCCGGTCTATGTCTCGTTCGCGCAGTCTGCGACAGACATGATGCGAATCCGTCGTGCAATCGAATCCGGAGAGCTGGAGCTGGCTGCCGGCAAACCGGTGGAGGTCCGGCTGGAGTTCGCCGATGGTTCGGAATACCCGATCCCCGGCGCCATCAACTTTTTCGATCGGTCGGTAGATCCGACGACCGGCACCGTCGCGCTGCGCGCAGAGTTTGCCAATCCTGAAAGCATCTTGCTGCCCGGCGAATTCGTTCGCGCGCATATCGTGGCCGGAACCCGGAAAAGGGGCATCGCCGTGCCTCAGTCGGCAGTTACGGTGGGCGCAGACGGAGGCTCCGTCTATGTCCTGGACGGCGATGGAAATGCCGCCATCCGCCCAGTGGCATTGGGAGCCATGGTAGGAGGCCAATGGCTCATCGAGGATGGCCTTTCCCCCGGCGACGTCGTTATCACAAGCAATTTGCAGAAGATCCGTCCGGGCATTCCGGTCCAGCCGAAAGATGCCCGCCCACAGCCCGCTGGCTCCGCGCCCCCTGCCAAAAGCCGCAGAGGCTAGGACATGCCGCGCTACTTCATCGACAGGCCGATCTTCGCCTGGGTAATCGCGCTCGGAATCGTGCTGGCCGGCTTCATCGCCCTGCGCGCCTTGCCGATCGAGCAATATCCCGACATCGCGCCGCCATCGCTGAGCATCTCGGCGACCTATCCCGGCGCCGACGCGGCGACGGTCGAGCAGAATGTAACGCAGGTCATCGAGCAGCAGCTCAATGGTGTCGAAGGCCTGCTCTACATGTCCTCCTCCAGCCAGTCGAACGGGCTGGGGCAGATTATCGTCACCTTCGAATCCGGGACTGACATCGATATCGCCCAGACCGAGGTGCAGAACCGGTTGAGCACGGTTCAGGCACGCCTGCCCGAGGAGGTGCGTCGGCAAGGTATCACCGTAAGGCAAACAACCTCCGGCTTCCTGATGCTGGTCGGCCTGACGTCCAAGACCGGCAGCCTTACGGGAACGGATCTTGGCAATATCGCCTCCTTGCAGATGCTCGACGAGCTGCGCCGGGTGAACGGCGTGGGCGATGTGCAATTATTCGGGTCGAGCTATGCCATGCGCATATGGCTCGATCCCGAAAAGCTGGCTTCTTACGGAATTTCGCCGAGCCAGGTGCTTGGGGCGATCCGCGAACAGAACAGCCAGACGGCTGGCGGCTCGATTGGAGCGCGCCCTTATGTCGACGGGCAGCAGATCAATGCGACCATCATTACGCAGGATCGTTTCTCCACTGTCAGGGAATTTGAAGACATCATCCTGCTGGCCCAGACGGGCGGCGCAACCGTGCGCCTTGTCGACGTGGCGCGCGTGGAACTGGGCGCGCAGAACTACACCTTCGAGGCCACTTTAAACGACACGCCGATGGCGGGTATCGGCGTGCAGCTCGGCACTGGTGCCAACGCGCTTGCCACTGCCGAAGGTATTCGAGAGCGGCTCGAGGAAATTGGCCCAAGCCTGCCTGCCGATGTCGAATGGTCCATCCCTTACGATACGACGCATTTCATCGATCTTTCTGTCGAAGAGGTGATCTACACGCTTCTGGAAGCGATGGTGCTGGTGTTCCTCGTCATGTTCGTCTTTCTGCAGAACTGGCGCGCAACCGTCATTCCGGCGCTGGTTGTCCCCATAGCGCTTGCCGGTGCCTGCCTCGGCCTGTGGATTTTCGGCTTTTCCATCAACGTGCTGTCCCTGTTTGGCATGGTGCTGGCAATCGGCATTCTGGTCGACGACGCCATTGTCGTCATCGAAAACGTCGAGCGGATCATGAGTGAAGAGGGGCTTGGACCGGTCGAGGCAACCCGCAAGGCGATGGATCAGATCACCGGCGCGATCATTGGCATCACGCTGGTGCTGGTGGCGGTCTTCATTCCGATGGCCTTCTTCCCCGGTTCGACCGGCGGCATCTATCGTCAGTTCTCCGTGACGCTGGCGATTTCGATCTTCTTTTCTGCCCTCCTGGCACTCACTCTCACGCCGGCGCTTTGCGCCACGTTCCTCAAGCCTGCCGAAAATGGCCTTTCGCCCAAGGACCGGGCCGGACCGGACGGTAAGGCAGCAGAACCGCAGGGCCGCATTGCCAGACTGCATGCCATGCAGAAGCGCGCCTTCGCAGGCTTCAATCGATGGTTCGCGCGCATGACAGAGCGATATGGCAGAACGACTGACAAGGCCCTGTCCGCACCATTGCGCGTCTTTGCAGCCTTTGCACTGTTGTGTGTGCTCGCGCTTTTCCTGTTCACCCGGCTTCCCACAGGTTTCCTGCCGACGGAGGACCAGGGCGAACTGATTGCCCTGGTGCAAGCACCGCCGGGGGCAACGGCGCAGCGTACTGAAGAGGCCGTCGATCAGGTTACGGATTGGCTCAGCGCGCAGCCCGAGGTGGACGGTGTCCTGATGGTCCGTGGGTTCAGTTTTTACGGTCGTGGCCAAAGCAACGCCATGTCATTCGTTCCACTCAAACCGTGGGGCGAACGGACCGACCCGGAAAGCTCGGCAGCTGCACTTGCTGCGCGTGCAATGGCCCAGTTCTCGCAGATCGACGAAGCGCTCGCCTTTGCCATCCAGCGCCCTCCAATCTCTGCCCTGGGCAATGCCAGCGGCTTTTCGTTAAAGCTACAGGATCGGCAGGGACTGGGGCGTGAATCCTTGCTCGCTGCGCGCGACCAGATGCTGGGCCTGGCCGCTCGAAGCGAGATTATCGGCAATATCCGGCCCGAAGAGCAGCCGGCGACTCCTCAGGTTCGTGTGGAAATCGACCGGGTTCAGGCCCGAGCGCTGGGCCTCGCCATCGCCGACGTCAACGCCGCAATGTCGATCAACTTCGGTTCGGCCTACGCCAATGACTTCAGCCGTCAGGGCCGGATCTTGCAGGTCCTTGTGCAGGCGGATGCGCCGTTTCGCATGACGCCCGAAGATGTTCTCTTGCTGCGCATACCCAACCAAGCCGGCGAACTGGTACCGTTTGGCAGTTTTGCCACGGCCGAGTGGACTGCTGGCGCGCCGGACCTTGCCCGCTATAACGGCTATCCGGCGGTCACGCTTTCAGGACAGGCTGCGGAAGGTAAATCCTCAGGCGCTGCCATTGCCGAGATGGAGCGGCTTGCCGAGCAATTGCCCCAGGGCATCGGTTACGAATGGACCGGTCTCGCATATGAGGAGAAGCAATCCGCCGGTCAGATCGGCTTGCTTCTGGGCCTTTCGGTAATCGTCGTCTTCCTGCTGCTCGCAGCCCTTTACGAAAGCTGGGCGGTGCCGTTATCGGTGCTGCTGATCGTTCCGGCAGGTGTGCTTGGATCGGTCCTGTTCTCCTTCATGCGGGGCCTGTCTGCGGACGTCTATTTCAATGTCGGGCTGATCACGATCATCGGTCTTGCCGCCAAGAACGCCATTCTGATCGTGGAGTTTGCGATCGAAGAAGAGGATCGCGGCAAGTCTCCTGTCGATGCGGTCAAGGCCGCGGCAAGGCTGCGACTGCGCCCGATCATCATGACCTCGCTGGCCTTCATCCTCGGCATGGTCCCGCTGTTTTTCGCCTCGGGCGCGGGCGCCGCCAGCCGCATTGCCGTGGGCACCGGGGTGATGGGCGGAATGGTCACGGCAACGGCAATCGGCATCTTCGTGATTCCGGTTCTCTACTTGCTGGTTCGTCAGTTTCTCAGCCGCCAGGCACCGTCGGCGGTCGGCCATCTGGACGAGGCTGATGCAGTGGCCACAGATGACCAAACGCACACTTCGGAGCAGAGCTCATGACCCGTCGCGTATTTTGCGGCTTGGCAGCTGCACTGGCTCTCGTTGCGGGCGGCTGCGTCAATCTTGCGCCGGAGCATGAGCGGCCTGCCCTCCCGACCGGTCCGGGTTACAATCCGGATTTCCAACCCGATGGCGCAGTCGGCGCCAGTCAGCTTGGCTGGAACGCGTTCTTTGTCGATCCCCGCCTTCAGGCATTGATAGCGGCTGCTCTCGAAAACAATCGCAATCTAGCCGCCGCCACAGCGCGGATCGAGCAGGCGCGCGCGCAATATCGTATCCAGGACAGTCGACGACTGCCAAGCGCTGTCGCCGATGCCAGCGCCATCCGTTCCCGCAGCGCGCAGGGGGACGGGCAACCCGCCGCAGGGTCTGTTACCGCCAATCGCTTCGACGTTGGCGTAGGCGTCACCGCATTCGAGTTGGATTTCTGGGGCCGGATCGCCAATCTCAGTGAGGCTGCTCGCGCAGATTATCTGGCGACGATCGCCGCCCAGCGCGCCTTCCACATCACCCTCATCGCCGATGTCGCCAACACCTATTATGGGCTGGTCGAAGCGCAGGAGCAGATCGCATTGGCGCAAGCTACAGCCCAAAGCCGGGAGGAGGGATTGCGGATTGCCCGGCTGCGACTGGAGAACGGGGTGACGTCTGCACTGCCTTATCGGCAGGCGGAGACCTTGCTCACACAGGCAGAGCAACAGGTGGCATTTCAGCGTCTCGACGCCGCCCGGCTCCAAAACCAGCTTGCGGTGCTCGTCGGTGGACAGATACCGCACGAACTGCCGCAGGGGGTTGAACTGGCCGGACAGGAGAACGGCATCGTACTGGCGGCAGGGCTGCCTTCGGACCTTTTGCTGCAACGACCCGATATTATCGCAGCGGAAGAAAACCTGCGGGCAGCCAACGCCAATATCGGCGCCGCCCGTGCGGCTTTCTTTCCCACCATCTCGCTGACCGGATCCGCAGGATTTGCGTCCAGTTCCCTCGATAGCCTGTTCGACAGCGATGGCCTTGGCTGGTCGTTCGGCCCGTCGATCAGCCTGCCGATCTTTGACTGGGGCGCGCGCGAGGCTCAGCTCGATTTCGCGCGGGCCGTCGAAGTGGAGGAGGTCGCCAATTATGATCTCGCCGTCCAGAACGCCTTTCGTGAGGTATCGGACGCACTTGCAGGGAGACGCTACCTTGCCGAACAGGTGAGGACACTGGAACGGGCGGCGGTCGCCCAGGCCGAGATCGCCCGCATTTCGCGCGCACGCTATCGCGAAGGCGTGGCCGATTACCTCGAAGTGCTCGATGCAGAGCGCAATCTGTTCAGTGCCGAGCAGACATTGCTGACGACGCGGCGTGCCTATCTGCAGAACGCTTTGACTCTCTATGCGGCGCTGGGGGGCGGCCTTGTGGGGCCGGCTGAGCCCGCGGCGCAGACCGCACCTGGCGACTGAGGGCGGCCTGCACGGCATCCAGGATGGCTAGCGCCCCGCCCTGCCCGGTCAGCCTGGTTGCTTCGAAAGGGTCTTCTCACGTTCCGCCGCTTCGCCCAATTGGTCGACGAGCGCATGTGTGAGGTCCCGAAGAGCATCGATCCGGTCGATTTCTACGCCAGTTTTCTTCGCCAGCGCGTGGGGGATGCCGCGGGCTTGCGCCTTGAGTGTGCGGCCCGGCGCAGTCGGGGCGATCAGCACGCGGCGCTCGTCCTCAACATCGCGGATGCGGGTGATCAGCCCACCGCGCTCCATGCGCTTGAGCATCGGGCTGAGCGTGCCGACATCGAGATGAAGGCAGGCCTGTAACTCGCCCACAGTCACGGGCTCACGTTCCCACAAAACCAGCATGACCAGATATTGCGAATAGGTCAGGCCGAGCGGCTCCAGCAGCGGGCGATAGAGCCTCTGGATGAGGTTGGACGCCGCATAGAGGGGGAAGCAGAGCTGCCGGTCGAGCCGAAGCATCTGATCCCCCTGCGTGCCGGACGGATCGCGTTGGTCCATAACGGGTCGATACTCAAGCCACGACCCGGACGCAAAGTGCGACGTCGATATTTCCGCGGACTGCATTCGAATAGGGGCAAACCTGATGCGCCTGCTCCACGATATTGTCCGCCGTTTGCTGGTCGACCCCGGCGATCACGACATCGAGCGCAACCGACAGCGCAAATCCTCCAGCGCGGTTCGGCGCCATGGAGACGGTGCCGGTCACGGACACATCGTCATCGGCGATCTTGTGAGTATTGCGTGTCACATGGATGACGGCGTTGCCGAAGCAGGCGGCATAGCCAGCCGCGAAGAGCTGCTCAGGGTTGGTGGCCCCGCCCTTGCCGCCAAGGGACGTTGGGAGGGCGAGTTCGAGTTCGAGCAGGCCGTCATCGCTGGCGACCCGCCCGGCACGCCCGCCGGTAGCGGTGACATTGGTGGAATAGAGTGTGCTCATTTTGAAAGGTCCTTTCGATAGTCGCCATGTTTCCTTGGTTGCCATTATATGGCGAGCCATTTGAATGATGCAAGGGCGGACTTACCGATCGCCCCCTTTTGCTGCAATGCAGGCCCGAAGCGACGCAACCGTATCCGGTCAATCTCGAGCCCGACCAGATCCCATGGCGCAAATCGGACCTCGACTTGCTCGTAAGAAGTCTCGCGGCCAGCAGGCGCTGGTTCCAATCAAGGAAGCTGGAACGATGCTCGGTATCGGCCGCTTGACCACCTACCGGCTCAACAAGGATGGGCAATTGAGCATTCGGCAGATAGGCCGAAGAACCCTAATCCCAACCGTTGAAGTTCAAATAATTCTCGATCACCACTGCGCCTCGGAGTGAACTGCCGTCACTTATGACGGGACGAGGCCGAGGGCTCGGCGTCAACGAGCACTTTACTTTTGTTGACAAGCAGGCCGCCCCCTCGCTATCCGCCCGCTCCTACCCGCATACGGAAATTGAACGCCGTATGCTCCCCGGTGCCCAGATGGCGGAATTGGTAGACGCACCAGCTTCAGGTGCTGGCGCTCGCAAGGGCGTGGAGGTTCGAGTCCTCTTCTGGGCACCATTTGTTCTTCTCACGTTCTCCCAAATAATCTATAAAACCCGCAGAAATCCTAGGGATTTGGCCCTTGGATCGTTCCGGATCGTCCCGCCTGTTCTCGGGGGTTCCAGACACTTTTGTGGGCCTTTTGAGGCCGTTTCGCAAAGGCCCAAATGAAAAGGCCCCCACATGCCGCTGACAGATACTCGCCTCCGCGCACTCAAGCCCAAGGATAAGCCGTACAAGGTAACCGATGAGCGCGGCCTATATGTTGAGGTCACGCCGACCGGCGGCAAACTTTGGCGATTCCGATACCGGATCGGCGGCGCGCAAAAGAAGCTTTGCATCGGCAGCTATCCCGACATCAGCCTCAAGCAAGCGCGAGACGCGGCCTACGAGGCGCGACGAGCTGTTGCTTCAGGGGGCGACCCGGCTTTTGAGAAGCGGAAGCGGAAAATCCGCGCGGAGTTCCTTTCTGCACAGACGTTCGAGGCAGTCGCGCGTGAGTATATTGAACAGATGATGGTCCAGAATGGCCGCGCTGATGGCACGATCGTCAAAGCCAACTATTTCCTCGACAAGCTTGCGCCTGCCATCGGGAACCGACCCATCCACGAGATCGAGCCGTTCGAAGTCCTGGCTCCTCTCAAACGACTGGAAGCCACTGGTAAGCACGAGACTGCGAAGAAATGCCGCTCGTTCGCAGGCCGCGTGTTTCGCTACGGTGTTGCTACCACCCGCTGCAAATCCGATCCGACCAGTATGCTGAAGGGAGCTCTCGTAACGCCGAGAGCCACGCATTATGCAGCAATCCTCGAGCCCACCGAGCTAGGCGGGCTGCTGCGCGCAATCGACGACTTCACTGGCTACATGGTGACGAAGTTAGCTTTGCAGATAGCGCCGCATGTGTTCGTACGCCCCGGCGAACTCCGGCACGCCGAATGGCATGAGATCGACCTCGTCGATGGGGTCTGGAAAATCCCTGCCGGCAAAATGAAAGCGCGCCGAGCGCATGCCGTCCCGCTTTCCAAGCAGGTTAGAGGCTATCTCACTGATCTGGCCGAGATGCTCGGCCGCGAAGGATATGTTTTCCCATCTGCGCGCAGCTCCAAGCGTCCCATGAGTGAAAACACGCTCAATGCCGCATTCCGTCGCATGGGATACTCGAAAGAAGAAGTCACCGCGCACGGACTCCGTGCGACAGCATCGACATTCCTGAACGAATCGGGCCTTTGGAACCCGGATGCAATCGAGCGTGCCCTGGCACATGGCGACAGCAATGTTGTGCGGGGCATCTACCATCGCGGCAAGCATTGGGACGAGCGCGTGCGAATGGCTCAATGGTGGAGCGACTACCTCGATGAGCTCCGGACAGGAGGACAGGTCATCATGGGAAAGTTTGCGAAGGGTTGATCGGAAGAACGAATTTCTTCTCAGCCAGTGCAGGACTGAAGGCTCAGGACCAGCCCTATCAGGGACACTGACGCGAGCAAGGCGAACTCAATTCTGATGCCCCAGACTTTAAGCCAATTCCGCATCGTGCAGAGCCTCAGTTCGTAGAGCTTTGGCAGCTAAGCTGATCGAAGCGCTCAGCAACAGTCTTCCACGTTGCTATGCCTGCCTCGTCCCCTTCGATTGATAGCCGCTCGATTTGCTGCGCGATATACGCGGGTCCCTCTTTGCCATGGTTCTTTTCGACCCAGAGCGCGACCGCCCACAATTCCTGCTCGCGGTTCAGCACCATGGTTCACGTCTCCCGGTCCAGGTTCGCGCCAAGCCTTCGCTGACCAGCTGATCGCCAAGCGAGCGGCCGCCGCGCGTTACAACCCGCAATTTGCGACCGTACTGATCCTCGTCTCTGCTACCGATGGTCCTCAGTTCAAAGGGCCCGCCATTCAGCAATTCGACAAGGCGGTGCGTCGCGCGCATGCCGAGCTGGTATTCATAGTCGCAACGAGGCTCGCTGATCTCGGGAGTGTCGATGTCGGCAATCCGGATCTTCACGCCATCAAGCCAGAAAGTATCTCCATCCACGACGCATGTGCGCCGGGTGGATCCGCAGATGTCGAATTGCGGGGAGCTTGCTTGCTGGACTAAAGTCTGAGGCTGCTGATCGTCGTTAGCAAGGCTGGCATCATGGACTGGCCAGTTGAGTGCCAGCATCCCTCCAGCAAATACGATCGCGAATGCTCCCAAACCCAACGCGATCTCCTTTCTCAGCTTCCGGCGCTTCTGTGCCTTCAACGCCTTGCGAAAGTCGAACGGCTCACCGGGGGTCTCATTCACTGGCGTTGTCCGTCTTCATTCCGGCACATGATTTCAGACAATAGCCGGAAATCAGGTAGTTTCGTCAATTGTACGTACCAATTGCTTGCCAACGTCCCAACACAGACCGGACATATTGCGGCGTTTCACCATTGTTGGGAATGCCGCGTGATCGGGAGACGGCACCTGGGCCAGCATTGTAAGCAGCCAAGGCCAGGTGGACTGCGTCGAACCGGTCCAACATATCGCGAAGGTACCTGGCGCCACCGTCGATCGATGCAAGAGGGTCATGACGGTTCCGGACGCCCAGATCTCTCGCCGTGGCCGGCATAAGCTGAGCCAGCCCGGCAGCACCGGCTGGACTAACAGCCATCGGATTGAAGCGGGACTCAGCCCAGATAAGAGCACGAAGCAGGTTGGTCGGAAGCCCGTACCGGCGCTCGGCCTCGGCTATTGCCGCCATATACAGGCCTTCCCGGTAGGAAACGTCTGCTGGCTCGGCCTGGTAGATTGCAGGAAGATATTCCCTTGCCGGCTGCTGGTCCGTCTTCGGCGGAACGATCGCGTGCTCGAACAAGGTGAAATCCTGGGCGCGGACCTGCTGTGAGGAGGTCGCGATCATCCCCAGACAGGCGACCGCTAGCGCGGTCAGACAATTGAGGCAGTTCATCTCGACTTGTGCTCCATTGATTCGAATCGAAAGAGAACATAAAAAGAACATACGCCTGTAGGAAAGCCGCGAATGCCTGCCTTTGGGAGAGGAGAGAAACGCTGATGAGGGGGCCACTTTGCATGCTGAGGAGCTCGCATGTCCCTGTCTGTCCAAACTCATCCCAACCGGTCGCTTGCCGAGACCGCCCGCCGCATCTGCGAATCGCGAGGGGGCAAATGGTCCGGCACAAAGGGCATGGCCTGTTGCCCCGCGCACGATGACCGCACGCCGTCACTCGGTGTGTCGCTCGGCCGACAGGCCATCCTCTTCCATTGTTTCGCTGGATGCGATCAGCAGAGCGTGCTGGCTGCTCTGGCGCGTGAAGGCTTCGAGGCGACCTCGCTCTTTTCAGGATCTGCGATCAGTGACGATCCCGGGCCGACCAGAACGCACAAACCCTCGCCGTCAGCGCTGAGGATCTGGCGCGATGCACAGCCACTGCGTGCCAGTCCGGCAAAGGCATATCTTGAAAGCCGCGGCATCCTCGCCGCATCTCCGGCGCTCCGCTTCCATCCACGAACGCCGCTTGGCCCGAAAGGACGGGCCCGCTTTCTGCCCGCCATGATCGCGGCAGTCAGCCTCGACGAGGGCCCGATCGCCATCCACCGCACGTTCCTGTCTACCGAGGCTTCAGGCAAGGCCGCTTTCGAAAAGCCGAAACGCGCGCTCGGCGCGCTCGGTGAAGCTGCTGTTCGTCTCTTCGCTCCAGTTTCCGGCAAGCTCGGCCTTGCCGAGGGGGTCGAGAGCGCGATGTCGGCCTATGCTCTCACCGGCATTCCCGTCTGGGCGACTCTGGGCAATGAGCGCTTCGGTCTCGTCAGCGTACCCGAGAGCGTGACCGAGCTTCACCTCTTCGTCGATCACGATGCTGGCGGCGAGCTGGCCGCGTCGCGTGGCCTGACCGCTTATGCCCGCGAAGGGCGGACGATCCACGTTCGCAAACCATCCTCACGCGACAGCGACTGGAACGATGAACTTACAGCATGGCTGCGCCGCAAAGCGGCGCGGTAGAGGAGAGAGAGCTTCTCGAATTCCTGATCCGGCAGAGGGCGTGTCCCGACGCCCCCATCAGGAGGACGAATTGCCATGTTTCAATCAGACCTGTTTCCCGCCGGCGAGCAACTGTCGTCAGTACCGTTGGCCTACGCTGTCGGCGTCAGGATTGCCGAGCTTCTCGCTTCGGGACGTAACCTTTCCCGTGCCGATATCGCCGGCCTGTTCGCCGAGGAAACCGGCGTCATGGACTGGGGAAGCGCCTGGACCATCGACGACTACAACAACGCGGTCGAGATCGGCGCACTGCTCTGGCTGCGCGAGTCTTCGCGCATCGACCTGGCGACAAGCGTGCATGAAGCGGAAGCGCGGTTCGACTGGCTCGAAGCAGCCTTGCCGCCCCGGCACGTTCGCAGCGAAGCACAGGTCGAGCTCCAACAATTCTCGAGCCCGCCAATGCTGGCCTGGCTGATGGCGAAGGCCGCAGCTGTCTCTGCGCAAGACACCCTACTCGAACCGTCCGCAGGCAATGGTGCCCTTGCGCTGTGGGGCAGCGTTCAGAACGCCTCGTTGGTCCTCAACGAGATCCATCCGGCGAGACGAGACAGCCTGGGCCACATCTTCCCTTCGACCGCGATTAACGCGCATGACGGGGAACTAATCGCCGACCTGATTCGCGCCCCTGTTCCGTCGGTCGTGCTGATGAACCCGCCGTTCGCCCGAAGCCAGAGACGCGGCAAGGACGGTGCGGCGGCGCAGCGCCACCTGCGCAGCGCGATCCGCGCCACTGCCAGTGGGGCGAGGATCGTCGCGATCATGCCCGACGGCTTTGATGCTTCCACGTTCGCCAAAGCACAGGACGAAGCGTCGCTGCTCCTCGATATTCGCCTGCAGCAGATGTTTCGCCGGACTGGGACAGGTATCGCCGTTCGCCTGGTCGTGTTCGACAAGACGCCGACTGCGCCTGCGTCAGCGATCACCGGGGATACCGCCGACCTGATCGGACTCCACGAGCTGCTCAACGCTCTTCCGCCACGCGTAGAAACCTCCACCAACATCCATCGCTTGCCAATCGGGAAGCCAGTGCGCCTCGTTGGCAAGACCTCAACACATCGCGCGTCGGTCCGGCCGGTGGCGCCGTTCGCTGCGACACCAGCAGCCAGCGCGCATGCGATCGATCTTGCCTATTCGGTTTTGGCCGACACCGCACCGGTACCCGAACAGACCGGCATTTACCTGCCTTACCGGCCCAGCCGCATCATGTTCGAGGACGCGCCAGTTCATCCCACCCCGCTCGTGGAATCGGTTGCCATGGGTTCGGTCGCGGCGCCGCAGCCGGACGTTAGCCCGCGCCTACCCGCAGGCTGGCAGGCGGATGGCCTTCTGTCCGAAGCGCAATGCGAGACACTGGTCTACGCTGCCCAGGCATTTGCGCGCGATCTCCCGGGTCTGTTCAAGGTCAGCCAGGAAGGCACCTCGCTGGAACTGGCCGAAGACGGGCACGCATACCGCCAAGGCTTCTTCCTTGGCGACGGAACCGGAGCTGGCAAGGGACGGCAGATCGCAGCGGTCATCATGGACCGCTGGCTCGCCGGCGAGCGTCGACATATCTGGATCACCAAGAACGAGGCGCTGCTCGAAGATGCGCGCCGGGACTGGGAAGCACTTGGTGGGCTGCCACTCGATGTCCAGCCGCTCTCGCGCTGGAAACTTGGCCACCCTGCAACGATGTCCGAAGGCATTCTCTTCGTCACCTATCCGACGCTGCGCTCGGGCCGCGCCGAGGATACGCGGCTCGACCAGATCCTTGCCTGGGCGGGCGAGGATTTCGATGGCGTGATCGCTTTCGACGAAGCCCACGCCATGGCCAATGCGCTCGGGGGCTCTTCAACCCGCGGCAAGGTCAAGGGCTCCGAACAGGGCATGGCGGGCCTCCGGCTGCAGAACCATCTCCCG
>Ga0207903_1000107_pt1 | contig 44073 bp, 63 predicted proteins | sample MalvirmetaMSP131_FD_184234 | JGI IMG/M metagenome (GOLD analysis project Ga0207903, IMG submission 184234) | Marine viral communities from the Deep Pacific Ocean - MSP-131 (SPAdes) | ecosystem: Environmental > Aquatic > Marine > Oceanic | place: Atlantic Ocean | collected 2011-06-25
ATGTGACCGAACAGATGTGCCGGCAGCATGGTGGCTATCGCGCTGCTCTGAACTGGCTCAATTCGCAGGAGATCGCAGCGTGACCAAGACCAACACCGAGGCCGTGGAGGCGCTTGGAGAGGCGCTGCACAATCTGTCCGCAGTAATGTTAGCGGAAGGTATGTTCGAAAACGACGATGTGCATGGCTCTTACGAGCGTGTCGTTAGTGCGTTCAAGGCCCTCTCCCCCACCGCCAAGACCGAGCCGAGCGCGGCGGGGTTGGAAGGCGATACACCATCGATGCAGGCGTCACGATTCGCTGAGATGATAGCTGAGGTACAGGTAGATGGCGCATGCGTTCTTGGACGTAGCGATCTTGGCGACCTCAAAGCAGCTTACACCGCCCTATCCGCCCCCACGCGAGAGCGGGAGAGCGAGGATAATCTAGATCAATTCCGTGTCGTTACCTTGCAAGTAAGCAAGAGAGACGGGGCTTCGATTGCTCATTCCGTGACCCAACACTGGGGAATTTACAGCACCGATGAAGAAGCCGTGGGGGCGGCGGTTGCTAAACTGCCAGAGTTGAAGCCGGGATTCTCGGTTGATCAATTCCTTGTCTGCCAACCCTTCAACCTACTCAACGAAGGATCAGGCCAGTGAGTGATATTGTGGAGAACGTAAGAGAGTGGCTTGAGGAAGAGCCTCTGGCCAAGCCGCCCTATTCTGACATTAGAGACCTACTCGACCACATCGCCGCACTCGAAGCCCGTAACGCTCGGTTGGAGGAAGCGGAGCGCAAGGCTTTCACCGCAGGTTGGCGCGCCTCGCGCATGGTGAAGACAGAATTCGACAGCAACAACGCGGTCGCAGAAGCATGGGAGGGGTATTCGGCAGTCACCGAAGCCCTCCGCGCCCGAGGGGAGGGGTAACACCGTGACTGCGCAGGCGATAGCACATCGGTGGCGAAGGGCGCTCAGGAAGGATTCCGGCCTCAAGCTTACGGCCGACCAATTGCGGGAGCTGACCGAATACGGCTACCTCCTTGATCTAGCACAGCGTGAAGCCGAGGAAATATGCCCCGCGAAAACAGCCCCTACATCCGTGATCCGTACTGGCTCGACAAGAGAAGGGATGGCCGCTCGAAGTTCTGGCAGATCGCCAGATACGAAGGCGGGACGGTCCTATATCGAAGCACTCGCAAATTAGACGAGGATGCGGCCCGTGCTGCCATGGACGCCTATATTGACGCTCAGAAGTCACTCAGCCCACAAAAGCCGGACGAGGCGCCGGTTGTGTCGATGCTCGTCAATTATTGGAAAGAGAAGGGCTGCAAGTCGATCAATAGCGATCAGACCTCGCGATCGCTTCGCACCTTCGCCGCGTTTCTCGCTCAAGACATGGCCGGCGCACACGCCGTCGTAGTAGATATGGGACCGGCCCTGTTTGAGCGCTTTCGTGAGTGGCGCATAGGGCCACACGACTTCAAGCTGGCATGGTTCGGGGAGCAATACGATTATAGCAGCGGAGGCGTCTCAGGGGCCACCGTGCAGCGGAACATCAATGACGTTCGCGCTGCGGTGCATCACGCTGAGGCCAATCTGCGTATACCGCTTGCCCCGCGCATCCGCGACCTCGATCAACGCTATCTATCAGTCCCACGTGAGCGCGTGCTGACTATCCAGGAAATGGGAAAGATCGCGTGGTTTGCCTCGCACAACCCGGCGCTGTTCCGCTTCGCAGCATTGCAACTGGCAACAGGGGTTAGGCCAATGGCAGCGATGGCATTCGATCCCGTTACCCAATACGATGACAGGCGGGGGCTTATAGACCTTCAGCCTGGCGCATCGCCGCAGACGCGCAAGCGCAACTCGATCATTCCTGCGATCCGACCGATACGGCCTATTCTACGGGCATGGGCCAAGGATGGTGCGGACGAGGTGAAAAGCCGCAAGACCGCTTGGCGGAACATGCGAAGGGCCCTTGGCCTATCGGATGACGTATTTCCCAAGACCATCCGGCATACCGTCGCAACGATGCTTTATGAAGACGAGAGTGTGCCCGAACGCGAGATCGTGGAAATGCTTGGCCATGAAGGAAAGCTAGCGCGAACCACGCGCATCTACGCGAAATATAATCCTACAAGGCTGCGCGCCGTGACACGCGCTCTGGCCACCATTTGGTTGCAGGTCAGCAAAGAGGCTCGTTCGTTTGGCTCTGACCACTCTCTGGCCACTGGCCTTTCGGGAGGCAAGCTAAAGGTTGTGCAAAAAGTGGAATAATGCTAATATTCACGGGCATTTGGAAATGGTGGGCGCGGCAAGGATTGAACTTGCGACCCCACCCGTGTGAAGGGTTCTCTAGCACGCCAAATGCACGTTTTGCGTTAACTCGCGACAGAACGAAGCATGACTGAATGGCGAACAAAGCGATTTTCTCTGACCATCCTCTGACCACTCCCAGAATGGTCGACCTGTGGTTGTAGCTCTCAGCGAAGGCTTGGCGCGTACCTAGTCGGGGCGTAGGGAAGGGTGGTGCTGAAGGGATGCTCATGAGAAACACCATCATCAAGCGCGCCTCTCGAGCATTGCTCGGCTGCGGCATAACACTGGATGCTGAAGAGCGCGACGAAGCCATTCGCGCCGTTCTCGAGGCGATCCGCGAACCCACCGACGACATGCTCACAGCGGCTGCCGGATTGCCCGAAGGCGAAGGCGGTCCGACCGAGACGTGGCAGGCGATGATCGACGCGGCGCTGGCCGAAGAGTGACGCGTCTTTAATTTAGATCGATCCGCCAAGCCACCTTACGATCACTGAATACCGCCCGCACGGTCGAGGTTGGCACGAGCTTCAGATAATCTACACTCTCCCACCCCAGCATCGGTCCGGTCTCGCCCCGCGCCAGTTGCAAGTCAGCGCCTTCGACAGTCCCGCGTATGAGCTTGCCACAACGCAGGCGAACCTCGAAGCCGTCCGGAAGCAAAACCGGCTCTAGCTCGTGCGAAAAGTGCAGGCTGGTGGCATACTCAGCCCCTTCCGAACCTTGGACAGTATCGACAATGTGAAGGTGTTTCTCCGGGCAGTAGAGCAAGCGTCGGGAATGCGAGTAGGCCCCGCGTTCAACCTCACCGCCGACGACAAAGCCATCATCCTCTTGTGTGATGAGGTGCAGGAAAGAACCTTTCCTGCTCGGTCGCCCGACCTCTATCGCAGGATCGCGGAAACTGACTGTGTTGTGCGCAGCTGCGCTGACGATGTATGCGCGCTTGTCATCGTATTGGTAGCCGTACTTGCCACTATCGATGAAAACCGGCTCACCATGCTCAAACAAAGTGAAGCTGAGCTCATCGTTGTGCTTGTGCGCGTTGGAATACCAACTGCCAGTGACGGTCAGCATCGATGGCTGATGTTCGGCATTCGGGTCAGATCGAACTATTGCGTAACCCGACTTTGCGAGATCGGCCACGGCGAACGATCTTCCGGAAGCGAGGTGCGCCAGTTTCACCGCACCAGTCAAACGCCGACCTTTGCCACTGCTATCGCCCAGCGGTGAAACATAGTGGTCAGGCCGAACGAACCATGGCCCAAGCTTTTCCGCGCGAGCTAGAAGGTCTGCGGTGGCGGCATCAGCTACGCGCCGAGGGTTGAACTGTAGAATGCGATCGGTGGTAAATAGGTGATAGGAGGGCGAATGCTCTTTGTGGACACCTTCATCAGTGTAGCCCTGCTTCATGATCTTTCGGAACATCTTGGCGCAGTATGCTTGACAAGCCCTATTCGCCATCGGCCCCAGAGCTACGGATGCCAGCAAGCTGAGCCCAAAGACTTGAAAAACGCCATGGTTGCCTTTGCTTATGAATGTCTCGTCGCGAAGGCGAACGATGTGCTCTGATGCGCATTCAAGTAATGCTTCGGTCGCGCCGTCCGGCACTGTGACACGCTTGCTGAAGATGCGATCGAGGAACAGAGCCAGCCTCGCCGCTCGCATCCCGGTCGCCATATCATGCCAGGCGAAAGGGTTCTCGGCGCCGCTCGCATTAAAGCTTTGCCAATCCAAAGCGACGGCAATCGCTTCCAACAGGTATGCGTTGTCGTCTTTCTGAAAATACTTTTCGAGCATCGGCTCGACCTTGCGCCAACCGTTGAGCTGGAATTGCCAGTTTCGGTCTGAATATGGGTTCGACGCCCAATCGATCGGAATTTCGTATGGCCAGGGGGCAAGGTCCTTTCGCGGCTGAAACCCGTCGGTCGTCAAGGACTCATAAGACTGGAAATAATGCGGGCAGATGTCGCGCTCTGTGACATGCGATTTGTGCGTTTTGCGAAAGATGAGCCGTGGGATTTCCAGAGGTTGCAACGATTGAGCCATGTTTAAGCGGTGACCGACCAAGGTAAGAACTGCAACCGCTTTTTCGCTTTCCTACACGGGGACAGCTTGGCAAATCAGCCCGCATGACCAACGATGACGAAATGATCGATGTCCCCCGCATGTCCATGTCGCAATCGGCACATGATGCGTGGAAGACGAGCCCGGAACTGGCCCGGGTCAAACAAGCCTACGAGCGGGTGAAGTCATTCCCCGACGCAAAGCACCCATGGCCGCCCGAGATGCTGGAGTTGCGGCAAGCGGTGGAGATGCTTTTGAGGCGATGGGGGCCGTGAGGCGGTTCGCCCGGGCTGTGGAGTTTTGGGTGCTGCTGGCGATGATGATTGGTGTGACAGCTTACGGGCTACTCAGCGCAGGCTTTTAACGCCGCCTGCATCGTGATCCCCCACGCTCTCAGATCCAGCGCAGACGCCGCTACGATAAGCAGGTCTGATGCAGCATTGCCGGTCAGCTGCTCGCCAACCTGCGGCGGTTCGGGCGGAATGTCTTCTTTCGCGAGACAGGGCTGCGGAACCGGCACTTCGACGGTCTGCACCTGAATGCCGGGCTGCGGGTGGTTGCAGGCAGCGACAAGGGCCACGACGGCAAGAACAAGATAGCGCATTACAATCCTCTCGACTTGAGCACGCCCGCAGGCGATCGGCACTGATCGATCACGCCTTCCGCGCGCAAGGCATCTGCCTCGCCCTGAAGTTCGGACGCTTCCGATTCCGCGCGTTCCATAGCTTCCTCGAGTAGGCTTTCGCGGAGTTGGCCGGCGGCGACGAGATCTTCCATCTGGCGCGTCAGGGCGCCGAGCGAGGCGGCGGTAACGCTATGCTGCGCCTCCGAGACAGCCAGCGTGTTGCGTAGCCGGTCGTTCTCGCGATCCTTGGCCGCGTTCGACCATAGCGCGATGCCAAGTGCGATCAGCAGGATGCCGATCACGATGGCGAACACCTTGTTCACGGTCGATGCGAAGAATGTCCCGATCATAGCACCATCCAGAGAAAGAGGGAGAAACAGGCGAGGGCAATGCCCACGGCCAGTACAGTCGGCCAGGTTCGGCGATCACCGCCCATCGGACACATCCTCGACGTTCGCGGGCTTGTCAGGCGGGTTCACGATTTCGGTCTCGACAGGGCGTTCATCACCCCGCGCTGTGCTGCCAAAATAGTAGCCAAAAGCGAGAGTGGCCAAAGCGAACAACTGGCCGACGGCGAAGGTCGCGGCCTGTCCTGCTTCGTCGCCTTCGCGCCCGATCAGGATGTTCGCACCATACGCCGCGAACCCCAAGGCGAGCAGCGCCAGCACGAAACGCGCGGTTTGCGGGGAGAGAAAGCGGCTCCAGAACTCGCGCCACATCATCGCGCCCACTCCCCGGTCTTGTTATGCAGCCAGGTAAGGAACTGGCCGACGGTCTTTCCGCGCAGGATGGATGGGTTCGCCCTTGTAGCTGCTGATCCAGCGATCAGGTCCGCGCGCGCGTTTACGTCCGCGCCGATCACCTGAGCAGCCGTCAGAGGGCCGAAGAAGTGCGCGGCGTAGAGCGATGCTCGGTTGATCGGGATGCCCTTCAATTTGAGGTAAGCCGCGTTCTTACCGGTGAACGACTTCGCACGAGCCAGCTGCTCTTCGACGCTCGGGCGCAGGCCACCGAACGCCTGCGACATATCTGTGCCCCACTGCCCACCTTCGCCGATCCACGTCGATCGGATGAACTGGTAGAGGCCGGAAGCGCTGGACGTGCCTGCTTTCACATAGGGATGGTCGTTGCTCTCGATCTTCGACAGCATTGGCCAGTAGTCATCCGGAATGTCCATTTCCTTAGGCGCGGGGTGGGGCAGGAGCTCGTCGAGCACCGCTATGGTGTCGCGGCCTGCCCATCCGTCTACGTCCAATCCTGCGCGTTCCTGGAATAGCCGCACGAATGCGTCGTCTGAGATAGTCGCCATGGTCATTCCTTTTCGATCTTCTTGCGCCGTGCGAGTTCGTTCTGAGCACGATTGGCGGCGAGGCCTGCGGCGGCGTTCATCGTCTGCACCCGGGCGAGGAACTTGCGCGCGCTGTCTTCGGCGGCCTCGGACCGGCCATCGAGGCGGGCTGCGATCAGTGCTTCGACGTGGGTGATTGCCTCTTCGAAATATTCGACCCGCCAGCGCAGGGCACCGAACTGCGCGAGTTCTGCCGTTACTCGTTCGAGCTCCGATCGCATGGCTGCGGCCTGACTGTGTGCCGCCTTCAGCAGTTCGAACGTGAGTCCGTCCTGATGCTGTGTAAGTGCGAGTTCGGATGCTTCACGGCTCTGCTCGCGCTCTACGCGGTCGTTCTTCGCAATGCGCGCCTGTGCAACTGCCCAAGCGATCGCGCCGCCTGCGAGTGTGAGGAAGCCACCGTTCCACCAGTCAAATTCCACGGGATGCGACCCCCTCTGCGGTTTTGCGCCGCGCCTCTGCGGCCATGCTTTCGGCTTCGGCAGGGTCGTGGCGTGCGAGATCGACAAGCGCCAACGACAGGTCGGGGCGCTCGTATATGTCTTTGAACCGGTCCAGCGACTTGCGCTTCACCCGGCGATGCACCCAAACGAACAAGCCAAGTCCAATTCCTACGAGGGTCAACGAGAACACGTTCACGCCCTCCGGCACTTCGCTGAACCAGCGGATCTGAAAAGCGATCAAGCCCGCTGTTATGAAGAACCAGGCGGCGCTATCGGTCGTAGGCACAGATTGATTGCCGCGTGTCAGCGAGACGAAGCTGCGAAAGGTGTAGACTGCGCCGTAGATCGAGAGTGCGAAAACGATGATACGGAGCGCGACCGTCATCCAGAGTAGTGCGGTTTCCATCACACCCACCCCGAGAAAGCGCGGTGCAGCGAGCGGTTGACCTGCCAACCGGTCAAGGCGGCGTAGGCGATGAGCGCGATGGCTAGGGGGCGGCTCATGGCGCGCGATAGAAGTATTGAAAGGTGAACGACATAGACTGGCCCGAGCCAGAGACTGGCGAATTCCAGTTGAAAGTTGCCTTTTCGTCCGTGATATCTCCGTAGATCCCAGCAGCGACAGATCTCAAACTTGCTGAGTAGAAGACACCCGCTCCTCCGAGCTCACCGACTCCGGCGATGTTGCCCGGTATCGGCAAGGACATATCGAATCGGGTGTTTCCGGACGCCGTCGGGGCCACACCTGTCACAAGACCACTGACCGTGATGATGTTCCCGACCCGCGACCATTGCGCGGTAGCTGATGGGGTTCCGGTTAGGTTGAAGGTGTCGTTTATAACTGGAGTGTACGTGCCGCTCGTTCCGCCGATCTTCTCGTTAACGATCGTGGCATCGACGATAACAAAGTTCGCGACACCGTTGCCGGAAACAGTACCGCCAACCGTAGTGATTGTTGCGCCTCTTTCAGCCCAAACGCCGACACGAGCAGCACCGGTTATTGTGGCACCGGGCGCATTGATCGCTGCCCCGGCACCATAGGCGAACAGCGCAGCACCGTTGGCAAGGCCGGTTGAGGCATTAGCCAAATTATCGATGGCCGTGCCATTCGTGAAGTTGATCACGCCGCCCTCGAATGCTCGGAGGTTCGAGCCGAACCCATCCGATCCGCAACGGTTCGCAACGGCGCTGTCCGCATCAACTACTGCGACATCGGACGCTCTGATGCCGTGTCGCGTTGCATCGCTCGCATCGCTGTAACGAAATGCCAGCCTGCCGCCATGCGCCGCCTGAGCACCGTAATATCCCGAGTTGGTGCAGTCGCAGTATTCGGCTGAAACCTGGCTTCCCCAAGCAGTGATACCAGCCCCGGTCGTTCCGTTTCTGGCTGCTCCCGAAAAATTAGTCAGATTGCCTTCGGCCCCATTTGCACCAACTGAGCAGTTGTTGATGGTGGCAAGCCCGGTGCCCCATACATTCTTGACCCCGCAACCGGGATCGATGTCCATCGAAGAACGATTCAAGCTGATGCCATTGCCGGTGATTTGCGCCATCGCATCGATTAGGCACGAAAGGCGAGGCATCTTTGCCCCATCCGTTCCTGTGAAGACGTTACCGCTGAATGCGATCGGCACTTCGGCATCTTCAGACACGATCCGGAATTGCGAATAGTCGCCGCCTGATAGGTTCACACCGGCCGTCAACGTGTGCCCGCTCTCTATGTTGAGCGTAATCGTGCATTGCCGATTGAGCGGGGTCAGCCTATCTAGCGCGATCTGAAGCGTCGCCGCATCCGAGGGGATATTGACGGTCAGATTTTCCGTCACGCCCACTACGAAGTCGTCGGCCACAGCAGCCGCGATCGATGCGGCGGTGGTTGAATAGCCAGCGCGGGTGGGAATATCACGCAAGGCGTCTTCGGCGGTGCGGAGGACGGCACCGATGCCGGGGGCCTTGTACCCAACCAGCGCCGCGCCCTTGTCCTCGTCGGTGGAGGCGAGGTCCGGACCGATAGTGCTGTCCGATCCCTCCGTAGCGACAGGCGAACCGTCGACGGAACTGAAGCCGAGAAATTTACCCTTCCGGTCTGCCAGGGCGGGGAGGGCTAGCGCGCTTTCACCAAAAGCTACCTTTAAGCCACGATCTATCTCGCGCTGCTGGCGAAGATCGCGAGCCGCGGCGCGGTCAAGCGCGCGCGTCAACGCAGCAGGGTTGAACGATGGCCCTGCATTGTCGAAATCGGAAGGCTGAGTAAGGGCAGGATTGCCCGCTATGAAGATCTGCGAATAATCAGCGAGCACGGGCGCGACACTGAACGACAGAGTGCCGCCTTCATCATCGTCCAGCATAACGGAATAGAGCGCCGCCGAGATGGTTTCGCCATCCTGATCGAGCGCGACAACCTCATTGGCGGCAGTTGCCTTGAAGTCGAATGCGAAATCGGTTGTGACCCCGTTCGGCGTGTACGGGCCGGAAATAGAATTTTCAGTCGATACAGGCATCGGCAATCACCTCTGCATTCAGAGGTAAAAGCCGCCCTATCGTATCTCAAAAATCAGTTCCCGGAGACCAGTGCCATCGGGTTGCCGGTCTCACCCTCCGACAACGCGGTCGCACCATCGATCGTCTTGTTGATCTGACCGCTCGGCAGATGGAACAGGATGCCGCCGGTGTTGATCATCGACTTGCGCATCGCCTCATCGAATTCACCTTGCGACGCCTGTTGAGCCGCACGCGTGCCATCAGCGAAGAAACGCAAGCCCGCGGGGCCAGTGTAGCCGAAGTCGTATTCATTAAGCTCTGCACCGGTCAGTGCTTCGGCCACGTTCTGAATCGGCGCATCGAGTTCGCGCAGGCCCACCATTGTGCCGGTCAGATACGACAGGTGTTCGGAGGCAAGCCCCTCGACCATCGTGCGATCATCATCGTCGTCACCGCCAGAGAACGCCACATCGAGGAAATACCCCATCGCGGCCGGCAGCGAGTAGAGCAGCAGGTAATCCAGCGCCAAGGCCATCACATCGCCGGGCTTGCGGAAATCGGTTCGCGCGTAGCTCTCCGCGGTCAGGTTGTACGTCGTGTTGAAGAACGAATAGAAATTCGTGAACAGCTTGCGCACCGGCCCGCCGCGCTGAATTGCCGAGAGGTCGCCGACCTGACCACCGCCCTGCGCATCGCGCACCGCCTGATCGGCGAGGCTGACAGCACGATCATCGTCATTGCCTTGAGCCACAGCCTTTTCGAAAGCGCCCTGCCAAGTAGGCAGATCGATCGCCAGCTGCGTACGGGTGATCATCAGGAAGAACGAAGCGTTGATGAATTCGCCGGTTTTCGTGCCGCCACGGATCCGGTTGCGGATTTCGTTGATCTCGCGCTGCATCGTGTACGACCGTTCTCGCATAAACCGCGAACGCTCGTAGACGACACGAGATGTTTCGAAGGGAGCCGCAAAGAACTGTGATGCGCCTCGGGCGATCCATGGCGCCCCGACGCGGACGATCGATTGCGTGATGCCGAACGGCTGAAGCAGTGCTGTCTTGAGGTTCCAACCCAGACCAGCCACCGTCGCACCCATGCGAACGTGATTGATGCCACGCTCCCAGGCATCCTGAGCGGGCGTGTCCCCGGCAGCAACATCTTCGATGCCGCGGCGAAACTGCTCCATCACTTCAGGCCCGTAATAGTTGAGCATCGCGCTCGACACTTTGGGATGCCGGAGAAGGCGGTTCGCATCGATCAGATATTCATGAAATGCCAGATCGTGGACCACGTCGGTCAGGCCCTGCGTCACACCCGACATGCTATAGAGCAGTGGTCGGTTCGTTACCCGTTCAGCACGGGACTTGGTGAACGAACGCTGCGTCGTCGCAGCCGTGAACGAACCGCGCATTTGACGCTCGGCTTCAGCAGCATCGGCTTGCTGTGCCGCATCGAGAGTGCGCTTGCGATCGTATTTGATCGGCCAGTAGCCGCCCTTGTAGGTTCCGAACTCGGTTTCCACAGGCGTCGGCTCGACCCACTCAGGCTCGACACCGGACACTCGGCGCTCTTTGGCCGCGATCAGCGGGCGGTAGCTTTCGAACATATCCCAGATCGCTTGCACCGCGTCCATTTGCTCTTTCGTCAGCGATGCCTTGATCTCGTTCAACTGCTCCATCGACCAGCGGAAGCCGAATTCACCGCGCTCCCCGTCGATTAAGCGCTGCAGGTTGCCCGCGTTACCCATCTGACCAACGATCGCCATGCGCTCTTCAAGATTGAACGACTGATCGATGCTGGCGAAATAGATGCCCTTGCCGCCCATCTTCGGTCGACCGAGCGCATCGCGGCCATAGAAGGGCGCAAGGATCTCGAGCAGCCTTTCAGTAGCCTCCCGGTTCATCTCCGCTTCCTGATCGAAGCGCTCCATCATCGGGCGAATAAGGTTGTCCCACACGGGACCGCCATCTTGCACGCTGTCCATTTCGCGTGCCAGGCTGGCCATCTTGCGGTGCATCGCCTTGAAGGATTTGAACGCCGATGCGGCCCGGTGTCCGAATGTCTCGCGGGTGCGCGTCGGCTTCGGACCCTTCTTGCTGGCGATGATGCCTTGCTCCATCTCGGTCGCCGCCTGCTCGACTTCACGATCTTTCTTCGCGGTCAGGAGCTTCGACTTCATGCGCCCAAGGGCCGCAATCTGCTTCACTGCGTCATCAAGGAGCGTCAACTCGTCGACAGTGAGGCGCGACCAGTTCTTTGTGTCGATTTCGTTCAGAACGCGCTCTGGCAGTTCGACGGTGCGCCCTTCCGCTTCCTCACCGGCGATCCATTCTCGCAGGGAATTGCGCCGATCGATACCGCGCTGAGAGACGCGCTTGAATTCCACGCCTTCGAGAAGCGTGTGAATGCGGTCGAGATAGTCCAGGGGGAGGGTCTTAGCCTTCGTCTGTTTGGCGAACTTACCCAGGCGACGGACCGCGACATCGACCTGGTCGGAAGCTTCAGCAGCCTCGCGCGCCAAGGCGTTGTGCAGCAGTTCGGTTTGCTTGTGCCGAAATGCCGCATCCATGTCGCCAGCCAGAATCGCCGCCTGCGCATCGCGAGCCGCCTTCGCCGCAGTTCGCGTGTGACGGTGCTGCGCCGCGCCCGAGATCATATCCGCGATCACGCCTTGCTCTATCCGTCCGCGTGCCCACTCGCGCGCCATGCGATAAGGCGTCGGCTTGCGATTGGACTTCGATGCGAGCGCGCGCAGTTCCAGTTCCAGCTTTTCGCCGAGCCTGTCATTCTGCACGGCAGCACTGGCCTCGCGCTCGATTGTGCCGTCAGCTAGCGGATCACCGAAGCGCCGGTTCATTTCGGCATTCACTTCTTGCGCGATTATGGCCTCACGCACAGGCCGCTTATCACCCCCTTCCTTCATGCTACGGCGCCGCGCCTCAAGGCCTATGAGTTCACGCACCAGTTGATCGCCCGACGAGAACCCGGTCAGTTCCGCCATCGCATCGGGATTTGTGCCGCCCTGCTTCCACACAGGCGTGCCGGCCGGAAGTATGCCGAAGACATCTTCGCCGAATTTTTCTTGCAGCCATGCCTTGTCGAGGCGGGGGCCACCCTTCGTTCGCAGCAGTTTGAGGGACGCGAACAGAGGGCGACCGTCGACTTGCTGCTCGACTTCGGAACGAACAACGTTTTCCTGTTCGCGCCACTGCTTCTGCTCGCGCGCCCGGATCGAACGCATCACTTTGCCGGTAAGTTGTTCTTCAGCTTCCGAGCGCACTTGCTCACCGAGCTCTGCGTAGCGGCGAGCATCGGGCTCCGACATGCCCGCAGCGATAGCATCATCGAACTGCAGGTAGGCGGCGCGCGCCTCAGCAGCCTGGGCAATCTCACTTTCGGTTGCGAGCATACGGTCCATGACTTCACGAATCTCAGGCGTGATCGGCGTGTTGAGTTTGGCGACGGCCCGGTAGATGCGCTTCAGCCACCGCGAGAACTTGCGAAAGGCCGACTGTAGCCGAGTGGTCGGCGCCTTGCCCTCCATCAGGTATTGCTCCCAAGCCCGGGCGAACATCTCGTGTGCCTCGGTCGGGATCGTATCACCCTCCACGGGATGGCCATTGTCCTTGAACCACGCCTTTATCGCTTCGACATCGGCGAAGGTCTGGCGCGCGGATTCATTGCCATCCGTCTCGATCGATTGCCGACCATTGGCGAACATCCGCTCAAGCCAGAAGTGCGCCATCTCATGCTGGAAAGTTGAGGCGTTTGCGCTTTCGAACAGGCGGATCAAGGCGGTGCCATCTTCGCCGAACTGGATATTTCCAAGCGGGCTGTCAGCATCAATGCGCTGATCCAACGCCCTCCCGCCATCGAACCGGTCAACTGCAGCGCGAATGTCCGACATCGAAGCGGTGTCAGGATCGAGCCCGGCAGATGCCAGCAGATCGCGCAACTCAGCACCAGCCTGCCGCATCTGATCGACGCGTGTTTCTGCATACACAGGCGAGCCCGAGAGTTCCTGCCCGATCGCGTCAAGCAGTGCCTGCGTGTCGAGCGTCGACGGTCCCGCCTCACCTTCCACGCCCTGCAGTTCAGGGAAAAACCCCGCTTCGATTGCCGCGCGCAAGGTCGTGTCGATACCATAGTCACCGGCACCGGAAATGCCGCCAAGCGTGCCCTGGTCTGGATTGGTTTCGCGGATCAAACGTGCAGGCATACCCATGGACGCCAGATCACCACCGGGATCATTGATGCCACCATGCTCGCGAATGAACTCCATGAGCGTGGCTCCGACACCGATATCCGCATCGCCACCTCCACGCATAGCGTTGACGATGACGTCCAGCGTGTCCGCGGCTTCAGGATCGGCAACCAGACCAGGGAGAACCCGCTGCACCGAGACGGCCTTTTCGAACTCGCGACCGGTCAATTCATAGCCAAGGTTGGCAGCTTCAGTTTCGAACAGCGCCGCCGATACTTCCGCATTTGCCGCGGCCTGATCGGGGTCCATCCCCGAGGTCATTAGCCGATCGCGGATAGATGCCCGTAAACGTTCACCCGGCGCCGCAGCAGCCCGCGCTTGCCGTTCGGCGACATCGAGATTTTCACCAGTCTCGCGCCGAATGGTTTCCCATTCAACTTCCGCCGCTTCGATTTCGTTCATCGTCAGCGCACCGGGAGCGGCACGGACGTCTCCCTTGATCGCTTCCCAATCAGGACGACCAGACAGTTCCGCAGCAGCACGTGACACTGGAATAGCCACATCCCCGCCGGTCAGCAGTGCATCGTCGATCTCTTCGGCGAACTGCCCCCAGAACTCGTCTTCGGCATAGTCTTGGTTGAGCGAGCGGATCGTCTCGCCTGAGACATACAGGTTCCCATCCGATTCCGAACCGGCCAAACTTTCGATCAAAGTGCGGAAACTCTCCGGATCGCGCTGACGGACCTGACTCTCTGCCGAGCGCTGCATCAAACGGTCGACGGCTTCGATGGAACGGGCGGAGCGGGCAACCTCTACCGTCGAGCGGATACCCCCACCGATCCCAGCACCAGCCACCGCTCCGGCGACGCCCTGATCGAAGGCGGTTGCGACATCGAAACCGGCCTGCGTCCCGAGCGCGCCACCTGTGTATTCCAGTGTCGATTGCAGGAACTCGGTTCCGGCTTCGCCAGCAGCAGCCCGGCCGATACGCGTGCCGATCGATGTGCCGGCACCTCCAAATATGCCCTTGAACCCGAGGCGGTCAAGCGCTGCCGTGCCGAAGCCGAAGCCGGTCGACAAAGCAATGTCGCGACCCGTCACATCGTTGCGGCCGTTGTTCTGTGCCCGCTGTGCGGCAATGTTACCGGTCTGCGACGTGCCGATAATACCCAGCCCGGCATAGGGAATAGCCAGCGCCGTCATGGCGGGGAGGCTTTCTGCGCCAGCGTCGATCACATAGCCACCGATGTTCGCCAGCGACGGCTTGTTCTTCACCGCCTCCCACGTTGTTTGTCCCGCCACCTCTCGCCCGGTTGTTCCCCGTGACAGGGTGCGAGCGGCATCGCGGGCTGCAGTCGAACCGGTTGTACCGGCGATGAAGTTGTAGATGCCTTCGTCGACTGCGGCACCGCCTCGTTCGATCAGCGAGCCCATGCGATCAAAGAACCCGGCTTCTTGAGACGCGTCGGAAGCGAACACCCCGCGCCGAGCATTGTTGAATATCTGGCGGGAAGTGCCGCTATTGCGCAGCCACCCGGTTACCGTGTCGCCGATGCTTTCGAGAATGCCGACATCATCCTGAGCAAGTGCGGCATTACGCTGATCGCCAAGCCATTCACCGAGTGGAGCATTGCGAGCAGCAGCATCGCGAGCCTGCTTAACCCGGCGATATTGCGTCATCGCGTCGTAGTTCTGTTCGACCACCTGCGGAGGCTGGCCGACATCGCGGGCAAGTCGGTTTGCGTCGGCGGTGCGCTGCGGATTTGCAGGCTGAGCTATGGATGCCGCAGCACGCGCCTGCCTTGCCGTCTCCCGCTCGCGTTCAATCCTCGCACGTTCTTCGGCGAGGAATTGCTCTTCAAGGGTGGGCAGAGGCATCTATTTGAATGTCCATTCGAGGTTTCGCGCGCGAGCCCGCTCGTAGATTTCGAACCTCTTAGCCTCGCTCACATTCGGGAAGTTACGGTCGAGGTACGCGCGGGCACCTGAGGGGATGGCATCACCGGTTCGCGCGTATTGCTGGCCGGGTTGAAGTTCGAAGCGGTAGATACGGTCGTCACGGAATATGCCAGTGCCGGGCAATTTGACCTTCTGGGTCTGCTCAACTGCGATCGACCGAACGGTTTCCTTGTCGAGCTTGTCGGCAGGGTATTCCAGCATCTCGGCTTCGATAGCTCCGCGCAGCCGTGCCCATTCCTCAGGCTTTTTGTCCCGGTCGATGTCGAGAATTTCCGCGGCCTGGTTGGTCGCGCTCACCACCTTGTCGGCGCTCACCACGGAACCCGGCGACGACTGAAGCTGCTTCTGCTTGCGAATTTTGCGGGCCAGCACCAGCGGATCGGCTCGGCCTGTGTAGAGCGACAGGTTCGTCGAAAGCAGCTCATCGTCGGACATGCTTTCGAGTTCGATCAGCGCGGCCCGTTCGACACGCTCAACACGCGCTGCGGCCTCTTCACTCTCCCGCGCCTGTATGCGCGAGTTCGCAGCCTGCACGCGCTGCTGAAGCGACGCAATCAGGTTTGGAGAAGCGCCGGCCAATACAGAGGCGGGCACTTGGCCGATCGATGTGAGGTCATCGGCATTCGGTGCGTTTTCGACCAGCCACGATGTCACGCGGCGGTCTACGTCGGCTTCGGCCTGAGCGCGTTCGGCGCGGCCATCGGCGACAGCGCGATCAGCAGAGGCGTAGAGAGCCTGCTTGCGCTGTTCGGAAATGCCTGGGTTAGCTGCGACATAGGCGTCGACAGCCGAGCGCATGGAAGCAGTCGACAGGCGAGGATCGGCAGGAATGCCGGGCGTCCCGGGATCGCCAGTGTAGAACGAACGGGCATGTTCCTGCCGACGCGAACGATGCGCACCGGACGAGCGCTCATAATGACGGTCGATGAGGTCGGCGGCTTCTTCGGGAGTGCGCGCGGCCAAGATTGCATCGCGCTGTGCAACCGTCATACCCGCAGTCTGAGGATTGTTCATTTCCCAGACGACGAACTTGGCTTGTTCTGCGTGCGTGGCTTGGTGCGGTTCCTTACCGAACTGGCGGCGGAAGTTCTCACGACGATCATGGCGCCATTGCGCAATCCCCGATGCTGTGCCGCTATCACCGAGCGCGCCGCCATACCCACCTTCGACTTCGAAGTTGCCGAGGAAGCCCGCGACGACCGCCGCTGAGTATCCGGCGCCTGCCAATTCACCCGCTACTCCACCACGAGCGCCAGCTGCTACCGCAGGACCATCGCCAGCGACATCGGGCGAAACCCCCGGCAAATACTGCGCAAGCTCACCAGCGCGCACGATGCCATCAGCCCATGCGCTATCAACCCGAGGTGTCAGCGAGTTGCGCAACTTCGCCTCCATCTCCGGGCCAACCAGATCCTTGTTAGCATCGAGATAGGCGAGCGCTGCTGTCGGCTCGCCGTCCTCACTATCCATCGCGAGCACCACCTGCCCGTGCACGCCCTGGATCATGGCGTCGCGCTCTTCGGCCAGCTTTTCAGGCGACCAGCCCATATCAGCAGCCATCTGTTCGAGGGCCATGTCGGCCACGCCTACCTGCACCGCGAACTGATCGGTCCCGCGCGCATCGACCGCATCGGTCAGTGCCATCGTCATTTGAGCCTGACGCTGTTCGGTGCGGGCCACGCGCATCTGCCCAACCGCGTGATTGGCGATCGAGGTATGTGCTGTATCGATTTTGTTGATGAGAGCGCGCTGCGCCATATCGCGAGCACGTTTCGACCTCGCGCCCTTCAGAAGGTTCTCGGAGGCGGTTTCCAGATCCTTGACCGCTGACTCGCGACCTTCTCCGGCATTGAAGCCCTGCGTCGAGAGGTAAGCGTTTTTGCCGGTCTTCAGCCGATCACGCTCATACGACGAGAATTCGTTTGCGATCCGAAGGGCATCTGCTTCGTCGTATGTGGCTTCGATCTCATCCCAATCGCGCGCTGCCTGGCCAAGGGCCTGCCCACCTTCCTGCAGGGCACGGCCCATGTAATTGCGGCCTTCAGCATATTGGAGGCGAGCATTCGGTTGGGCCTGGACTTGAACAGAGCGGCCGGGAGTGACGGGAACCTGCACCATCAGCCGCGAGCCTTGAATTTGGCGTATTGCGTGGCACCGCCGAGGAACGTCGATGCGACCGAGAACATGCCAGCGGTTTTTGCCTGCCGCGCTTCAGCCTTCGCCGTTCGGCTCTCGCTTTCGTAATTCCATGCGCTGATCTGCTGCGACTTCACCTGCCTGCGGATGTTCTCGGACAGCGCTTCGCTATCTTCACGACCGATCATGCGTGTGTCGTCGAGTAGCCGGGCAGCCGACCCTTGCGTGATGTCGACGTTGTTCCCCGCCAGGCGCGCTTCCTGTGCTCCAATCCGACCGGCTACTTCGCGCCCAAGCTGCCGCTGCTGCTCTTGCCCCTGTGCGATGGCATCTTCCGCGCCTTCACGCTCGATAGCCTTGTTCTGCTGAGCGACTTGCGAACGGTAACGTGCCGTGCGCGACGCATAGAGCGCCGACTGCCATTGGCCCGCCGCAGTCAGGGCAGTCGAGGCTACGACAAGAATGGCAGGGTTACACACTGGCGAACCTCAGGAATGACACGTCGCCAATCTGGACAGCGTCCTCGCAAATCTCAAAACCTGCCCAGCGCAGAAACCGGATCGCGCGCATGTTGTCGGCATCGACTACGTTTTCGAGGCGAGAAAAGGTCTCGCGCATCTCTGCGAACACTGGCGGCGATAGGGAAAGCAGAGCGCGACCGCAGTTATATGCTCGCTCAGTCCCGAGCATCCATGGCACGCCGACGCCTTCCACCATCGACCGGGGGGCGACGCCGAGCATAGCGACGGGCTCATCCTCCACCGCAGTTAGTGCCCAGAGCGACGCGCGCAGTCCCGCTTCCAATGCCGAGTGCGGTGATCGCCCTAACGCGGTGACTTCGCGCACGTCAGCACCGCGCATATTCGCTGCAAGATGTGGGATGTGGTCGACCGAAGCCGGGATCAGTTTCACCCGCGGCCCTTCGCTTCGACCCCGTAATGCACTGCCGTCACGATCAGCGGATATGGCGACGTCTGCTTGACGATGATGGTCGCCTCGCGATCGACAACCTGGTCGGGCCGGGCAGGCGCAGGAACACCGGTGAAGGGCAGGGGTGGGCCGATGTACCCTTCAGGACGCGTGGTGATAAGCTCAAGCTCGTCTTCGTGCCGCCCCGCATAGACGTCAAAGCTGTCGATCATCTCGACATAAATCTCGCCCGTGATCTTCTTGTTCGGTTCGGGCGGCAGCGGCATCGTCTCGATGATAGCGTCGAAAGGCAGGCCGATGACGAACTTCGAAGCGGGTTCGGCGACCTCGATCGCACCATCAGTCACGACCGCAGTAGTCGAGTAGCCATCTGCGAGGATACCGACCGTTTCGCCTTCGAGATGTTGAAGCCCGATAACTTCGGTCGTCGGGTCTTCGAACTGGTATATGCGTGAAGCGTCGAGGTGTGAGGCCAGTTGGTAATCGGTCCACTTGATGCGGTTCAGTATTTCCACATAGCGCACAGTCTCGCCATTGATCTCGCGCTCGACGACAAAATATACCCTCGACTCTTCGCCTTCAGGGATAGCCACAACATCCAAAGCCTTGCCGCCTAGATCGATCTCGGTGAACCCCCAAACTTGCTGTTCCGATTCCCATGTGAACGCCAGTACATCGCCATCGTCCATCACGATCCAGATGACCGAGACAGGCTCAGCCTGGTATGCCCACCGCCGAATACGACGGTTCTGGAACAGGTGCGGAGCGAAGATTGATACATCGCTCGACTTGTAGCCATCAATCTCGAAGGCAAAGCCAATGGCGCGGACGCCGGTTTCGACGCGTGGTTGATAGAACGCGCTTTCCCCGATCATCACCGGCTTAGGCTGCGCAATCCCGCGGCCAACGTGACGCTTGGCGCCAGGTGGCGGTGTGGGAACAAGGATGCCGTCATTGGGGCCGAACAGCGAGAAGATGTTATCGCTCGTGCCAATCAGCAGGCGGTCAAGCGGCAGGATCGCTTCGATGACATTGCTCTCGCCTGTCGAGATAGCCATCGCGATGCTGTCGTTTTCACGCTGCGGACGCGCAAAGTCCATATTCTCGAACTCGGCCGTGCGCGACGCGAACACGGCGTTCGGATTATTTCGTGTCCGACCGAACCACAGCCGCTGTTCCCAAAAGCCAAGGCGGGCAGGGTAGTTGCCGGACGTAGCGAAGGGGGAATATGCTTCGATCGGCGCGTCGGCGTAGTCGGGCTGGAACCCGTCATCGACGAATGAGGTCGATGTCGTTTCGCCTATGAAACCGAAGCTGCCGCTCTCATGTGCCTTGTAGACCCGGTAATAATCGACAGACCCCGCAGGTGCCGTCCAGGACACTGTCGTGTAATTGCGCGGAAGCTCTGTGTCATTGGTCGCGCTCGCGGCAGAAGATCGGCGACTTTCCTGTCCGTCATCGTTCACTGCCGAGACGACGTACCGGTAATCCTGCGGGAAGTATCCATCACCGGAGTTCGCGGTATCGGTGTTTGCCACCGTGGCCACCGCGCTGACACTGGACGGTGCCGAGATACCCGGCGAAAACGTCACATAGGAAAATACCCAATCGTCGTGGTCGTTGCGGACCATCTTGGCGGGCTTGTAATACTCGTGCGCAAGATAGATCGTGTCGAACGACTGCACGAAATCGAGATCGGCGAGTTCGCTTGCATTGTAGGGCGTTGCGACTTTGTAGAGCGGATAGACAGCCATCAGTAAATCACGACGTCGGGGTTGAAACCGCCGCCCCCGCCACCGCCTCCCGGAGGTGTAGTTGCGGGCGGCGTCGGCGTGGGTGTTGGCGTCGGCACGGGCGGAGGCGTCGGAGCAGGCGTGGGAGGTGTTGGCCGAACGATACCATCATCAGACGTGAATGTGGCGTAGCCGGTCGTATCGATGCCGATCGAGAAGGTGTTCGTGCCCGTGACCGTGACTGTGACCGTGCGGCCATTCAGTTCGGTCATTCCCTCGATACCGGACAGAAACACTTCGTCACCCGTCGCAAGGCCATGATAGGGCGCTGTCACTACTCCGGGGTTGGCCTTCGTAATCGCCGTGATGCCAAAGCCTTCGGATAGAACAGCGCCACCGAGCGCAATCGGCTTCATGGTCGCCTGCCCCATCGTCAAAACGTACGATTGCCCCGGGGAATAAGTGAATGGCAGTAGCCGGACATCATCATCGTCTTCAGGGAGCTTGTAGACGAACAGTGTGCCGGGCCGCTTGCGAACACCGCCGTGCTTGAGCAGGAAGACATTCGTGAGCCGCTTGGCGCCGGCAGTCCATGCGTCGACATCGCGCCTCGACTGAACGACTGGCGAGAATATCCCGCGGGTGAAATTCCGCTTGCTCAGCGTCGCCATAGGATACCCCCACCGCGTGCGCGCTCAGCTTCGGAGACATGCTCCTTACGCTCCCGCGGCCGCCGATTGAGATCCGATGCCCGCGCTTCAGCGGCTGCGTATGCCGCGGCCTGCTGTTTCACACGCCACTCACCTGTGTCGGCTTTCTCGCCAAGGATCGGACGATAGATGCGGGCGGCCAGCAAACGGATAACCGCCTGGGCAAACAGTGGGGGCCACTTGTTGGGTTCGAGGGCGTCGACCGAGTATTCGAGAATGGCTTCATCGAGATTGGTGAACAGCGTATTGTCCGCAATCTCGTAATCGATTGGCGCATAGCCGAGCAACCCAAGATCCACGCCGGGCCAATAGTAGATTGGCGTCACGACGAGACCGACCGAATTGGCGCTGTAATCGCGCACGAGTTTGATCGGGGACACGATGGCATCCGGCAAACGGTATGCGTAGCCCCATTCGCCTTCGCGGGCATTGGCCACCGAGGCCAGAGCTACGCGGCGCCGGGCGAAGTCGAAATCATGCTCATCAAGCAGATCCGCGACAACGCCATTGAGGTGCCGCGAGCATTCGCGTGCCTCTTTGCGCTGATCGTCGAGCCCGGTGATCGGGTGCGCAGGAAGGTCGGATATCGCCTCATTGCAAATCTGGATCAGGTTGCGGGCCATTAGACGATCTGCCTCCATTCGAACGCATTGCCGTTCATCACGCACACGAATTTGCGATAGGCCCCGAGAGCCAACGACACGGCCGAGCCAAGGCCCAAACCGGCGACGTTCAGCGCGCCCAGCAATGAGCCAGTAAAGCGTAGATCGAACGATGCACCGGGGAATGCCGTGGCAGTTCCGAGCGTAAGTGTGCGCGTCACACCGGCGCCGATTGAACCCGTGAGGATGAGCGCAGATGGCACGTTCAAAGGTTCGATCGTCTGCGAAGAAGCTGTGCGCATCCCGGCGTAATTTGGTCGCACCGGTTGCCAATACGCTACCGCGCCTGTCTGCGAGGCAAGAACGAGATCGACCTTATCGCCGAACAGGTCCGTCACACGCGCATACTTGCCCACGCGAAGGGTCGGATCGGGCAGCTGAGCAACAGTGTACGTTCCGATGATTTGCGGGACGCTGGAAAGAGCTTCCCCTTGCGCATTCACGGTGCTGCGCACCTGGCTTACTGCACCTTCGATGTCGGAAATCCGCCCACGATCGAACGGAAACGAGCTAGGCCGTTTCGGCTGACGTTCTGCACCGCGCGTGTTGAGAGGATTAGCAGCCATGCGCCGACGCTATGTCGCGCCCTTGCGTATCTCAAAATGAAGGGCCGAGAAGCGCAATGCCTCCCGACCCCTCACCCCCTGAGGATGCGTGATTACTGCGACAGCGCAGCGCGGCGGGCTGCAATAGCCGCCTTCACGCCCTTGCGACCCTTGCCGCTGATTTCGGCCTGCTCGATCACACCGAGGTGATCGTCGACCGTTCCATTGGCAATGGCTTCTTCGATGTCGTCGGCACCGCCTTTCAGGAAGTCGTTCACGTTCAGCCGGTCAAGCTGAGCGGTTGCGACCTCTGCAGTCGTGGTGGGCTGCTCGGCACGAGGCATGTCGGAATCGATCGGGCGGAAGCGCGTGCGCGTCTTTACCGTTTCGACTGCCGTGCGAACCAGCTTGCCATTGTCCATGACCGGCTGCTTGAGCGTGACCTCGACATCCTTTTCGATGAAGTCTTCGTCGGAAACAAAGTCTTCATCGACCATCACCACCTGGCCGGGAGCGAAAAGCTGCCCGTCGAAGTAGTTTTCGGGACCGCGGACGATTGCCTGAATTTTCTTACCCATGGTTCAACCCTCCTTATTCGGCGTAGCCGGTTTCGAATGCCGGATAGGTGCTGTCGTCGGTATCGCGAACGATGCCGCCGAAGACGGTGCCAGCGGTGTGGGTGCCGGCCGACACGAACTGAAGGCCAAGATAGCGCTTGCTCGTGCGGGGAACGGCGGTGCGAAGCAGCACGCGGCCTGCGGTAAGGTTCGCCTCAACCACCGCGCCAGACGTCGCAAGGACGGTCGGGCTCGACAGATCGGCAGAAGCGCTTTCCACGAGGTTCACGGTGAGGCTCGTGCCGCTTGCAAAGGCGGTCGTCACGCTCACGAAAATCTGCAGTTCGCGGTTGGTGTTGATGTTGATGCCAGCAACGCCGGTATCAACTTTGTCGGTGGAGACCTGAGTGCCCGTAGTGACCGCCTGGTCATTCGAGAACGTCAGTTCGCGATCGGTAATCATTGATCCATTCCTTTCCTGTCTCGATTAGACCACGCGGGCTTCGTCTGCCTTGAGGGCATCGACGCGGCGAACGGGGACTTCACCCATCACGAGGACGCGCTTGCCGCCGATCGTTTCGTAGGAGAAGTTGCTGTTGTTCGAATTGTTGACCATCTGCTGACGGAAATTCGAACGGATGGTGCGCGGCATGTACCATGCGGCACGTGCCGAACCGGTGCCGTCGTAGCTGACACCCGAAAGACCTTCGACACGCTCGAGCGCTTCGACCATCAGCATTTCAAGCTGAGCGCCGGTCGAATAGTCAGGCGTGAGAAGCGACTTGTCGATGTTCGCGATACGCACCACGCGGCGCGGATCCTTGACCGACAGACCACACTTCCAGATGAAGTTGTCCGACACCGCGAGGAAGCGCTTGCCGTCCGCATCGGTGACGTAGTGGCCGATCTCGTAACCATCGTCGCCGACGCCGGTGTTGCCGGTGACATTGAGATGCGAGATGCCGGCTTTCGAGCCCTTCGGGTAGATACCCTTGGCGCCCATCTGGTCCCAGACAATGAGCCAGATCGAAGCATTGTCGGTTCCGGTACCGCCAGCGTCGATGATCTGGTCGGCGGTGGAGCCCGACAGGCTGTTGAAGCGCGGAGCAAAGCCCGTGTATTCCTGAGGCGACGTTGCTGCGTTGCCGTAGAACAGGGTCTGCGCCTGTGCCTGGTTGAGCGCTTCGTAGAACGCGGTCGCTTCGGTGAGGCGATAGTTGTCGGGATTGCCGCTCATCATCGCCGCCTGGCGATCAATGTCGGACTGACCTTCGAACATGGCCGCGCCTTCGTCGACCTGAGCCACGCGGCTCTTACTCGGATCTACGCCCTGGTTGATGCCACGCGCGGTGACGGTCGGCAGGCCGACGCGTACAGTCGTGCGCTCACCGGTGGGAAGATTGCCTTCCGCCCAGAGCATATCATCGAGAACTTCATTGGACTGCGACAGCCATTCGCCGATAATCGCGGTCTTGCCATCGGGATCGAGGCGAGCCGTAATGTCGGCGAGGGTGTGCAGTTCGGTGCCAAGAACAGCCATTTACTTACCCTTTCCTTCCGTAGAACACTTCGGCCGCAGACTTATCGCCCCCACCGGCACCCGCCGGAGGAGTAGTCGCCTCGGACATCGCGCGACCGGCGACGTTGAGGACGCGAGTGAGCAGGGGATGATTCCCGAGCCCGCTTTCGTTGAGGAATGTCGAGAATTCGGAGCGCAGCGCCGCATCGGGGATAGCCGCAGCAATCGCCTTCGCGCTGTACGCTTGAGCCTCTTTCAGCTTCGCGCCGCCGACTTCGGGATCGGCCTGAAGGTCGCGAGCGAGATTGGCGCTCAGTTCCTTAGCCGCATCGTCCATCTTCTGACCGGCACGCGCTTCTATCATCGGCACGATCTTTTCGGCATAGGCGCCCATCAGCTTGCCAGCCTGATCGTTATCGAGGTTCAGCTCGCGCAGGACGGGCTCGACAGCGTCGAAGCCTTCAGTGTCGAACTCAACACCATCGGGCAGTGCCCAGGCTGCGGTGTCATATGTGTCGGGTGCGCCAGTGACTTCGGTGGTTGTGTCATCACCGCTCGTGTCAGCGTCGTCGTTCGTTACCGCACCCGTATCCGTGTCGGAGGTGTCGGTCGTGGTATCTGCCGTGGCCGCATCGCCAAGCGCTGTAGTCGCGCCAGCATCAGCGGTCTCGGTGGACGTGTCATTCTGGGTAGTCTCGGTCGTCATGGTTCGCTCCTTCAGGGGTGAGTTCTCTCTTGGCTTCGATGGCCGCAGCTATTGCGTCGATCGGGTCCACGGGCGTTGCCGAGAACCAGCCAAGGATTTCGAGCCCCAAGGAGCGCTTGCCTTCATGGAAAAGGCGTTGCTGCTCTTCGCGAGTTATCTTGGTGATACCGGCCGCACTATAAATCTCAAAAAGCAGGCGGCGGAAGCCTTCGTCCCGCATCAACCGCTCGCGGTCTTCAGCGAGAAGCCTGTCGTATGCCCGGCTCAAAACCGTGCCCCGTCATTTGACATCTCGGCGATGTTCTGGGCCGCAGTGGTGGCGTCCTTGGCAGGAGACGCGAGCGCCGCCATCTCCGCCATCTGTTCCTGCTGCTGGCGCGACTTGCGCATTTGCTCGACCATCGCGCTGTCACGAATTGCCGAGGCAGGAAGGTTGGCGCGTTCGGCGTAATCGTCGATAATCGCGTCGGGGTCGATCTTGTCGAGAACCTGTGGGCCGAAGACCTGACCGAGCGAACCGACAAAGCCGACCACGCGTTCGGTCGAGGACAGGCCGAGCATTTTCTGCGCCATCGACAGGATGGAGACGAACTCAACCTTGAGCTCGCGGCCCTGCAGTTCTTCAGGCGCTTCCGGAATCAATCCACCACGTTCAGCAATGCCGATCATGCGCTCGACTGCGATAGGAAGCATGTCGTCGTTCACCATCTCGACCACGGGGCCAATCTGGCTGAGCTTTTCCTCATCGCGCTTGAGGATTTCCTCGATATTGCGCGGCTGCACGCCCGGCATGTTCGTGATCGCCATGAACAGATCGGCATAGGTCAGCCGGTCGATCTGCTCCTTGATCTCGCGAATGTCCTCCCGCACCGCCGACAGCGCTTGCGGATTGACCTCGTAGATCGGCTTCGCAGCCTGAACGGCACTCAGGTCGGCAACGTGCGTATGGGCACCGGGCCGCATGTCCAGATCGCGAGCGACACCGGCAGTCGGCGGCTTGGCAAGGAGGTCGGTCAGTTCGCGCTTGCGCTTCGCCTGCATGGCCAGTTCGCGCATGTCGCCAAGTGCGTCGTGGCCTACGCCTCGACCATAACCGGATCCGTCACGCGTATTCCAGCGTGGTCCCCAGAAGGGCCGTTCGCCGTACCACTTGGCTTCGAGTACCGCGTTCTTGCGGTCGTCCTTTTCGTCCCAGATGGTTGCGTCGAAGCGTAGGCCACTGCCGGGCTCGATCAGTTGCTTGCAGTGAACTACGGTATCGTAATTCGAAGCGTACCACTGGTTTTTTACATACGTGCTGACGGCAGACCAGTTCATGCGCCCACCGGGACCGGCGACGAATTTCTCGACGATCTGGTCGACCGTCATCGGGCAGTCGCGCAGCAGTGTGTCGACGCCAAATGCGCTGTTGAAGCCGAGCCAGAATGTGCCGATCGGTTGTGCAAGACATGGCGCGACTTCGATCGGGTGTTCGGTCATTAATCCGCAGGCCGGGCCAAAGCGGGCCATCTCACCGTAGTTCTGGCGTGCGACCTGGTAGAAATTGGACGCGTCGAACATGCGGTAGATGATCGACTGAAACTGGTCTTTCCACTCGCGCGCGGCGGCGTATTCGTTGAGTTCCGGATCGGCGAAGCTGAAATCGAACCACGGGCGGTTCGGACTCGAAAGGCCCGAATACATCCCACCCTCGATCGTGCGGAATGAGAGGATGGGATAGCTATCGATCAACTGGCGCATCTTCGGGCGCCGACCGCCGCTGCCGCTCTTGACGCGCAAGCCCGGTATCTCACCGTAACCCGAGAAGTCGGCGATCGAATGCCAATCGTCTTCGTCGCCTGAGCGTTGCGCCTTCAACGACTTGGCGCGTTTCTCCACATGGTCGCGGCGGCCGCGCTCGGAAGACGGCGCACTGTCGGGTTTCTTGCGCAGCGAAAGCGTGCCTTCAGCCATTGGCATCGTGCTCCTTGCCGCAGGCTGCACAGACTATTTTGCCATCGCCCTTGTCCGGCGACTGCTGCTGTTGTCCGCAACCGCAGACGAGCGCGATCCAGTCCTGGCCACGCTGCTTGAAGAGGGTGACGGGATTAGCCACCGAGCGTCGAGGTCGTCAGCGGAGTGTTGGCGCTTGGAGAAGCGCGGGACACGAGCGCGGCATAGCCACGGCGACGACGCATGGGATCGTCGATGCCGGCCGATTTGGTTTCGGGAGCCTTCATCGCCTGGCGCTGAGCCGGGGGCGGGGGAGGTTCGGGAACGTCGGGAGCCATGCACATCGCGGAATTTCCTTTCCGCGAGTGACGCTATGGCGGCGCTAATCGTATCTCAAAATTGGGTCAGAGGTCCGCGTAGGGGTCGTGGCGAGCACAGTTAGGCGGTTCAGGATCGGTCGCGCTCTGCTGCACCTTTCCGCACTCGCGACACTGGCGCGTGTAAACGCCGTGCTGCTGAGACCATGGGCCCCACGGGTGCAGCCCGATTGCGCACCCTTCGGCGAGTTGGTTAGCCATTCAGTTTACCGTGTCGGGCTCGGACTTGCGCAGCAGCACACCCAAGGCCTCGCGATAACCATGCACCACGCCTTCGAAGAACGCGCGCTCGACTGCAGTCGGTAGTAGCCCCGGCTTCACCATCCGGAATGTTACATCGGGCACGCCATCCTTCATTCGCGCTTCGACTTCGATTGGCTTGCCGAACTTGGCGACGAAAGTGTTCTCGGCAGTGGAGATGAGAGTTTCAACAATGTTCATTTCATAGTTCCTCGTATGGGTTGTAAGCCTTCTTCACCATCATCGCCTGCACAACCTCTTCCTTGAGCGTGTCGATGTTGGCCATGATCACCGCATCGCCCTTGTCGGGTGAGCGGCCCAGATCCTCTTTCATTTCGTCTTTCGAGCGGACCTTGATGACGGTCTTCTTCGGACCCTTCACCGGCGTCCACTTGTAGGCGCACAGATCGGCCTTCAGCGCCGGATCGTTCGGCAGCGCGCACTTCACCGGGTTTGCCGGGTCTAGGGTTTCGCGCATGCGCCACACCAGTTCAGAGCGCAGGTTGAAGAACCCGAACATGCCGTCGACCGTCTGCTCCTTGGAGCCGCGAGCCGCGTTGATGCCGACGGTCTGTATTTGGTCCTCGACGAGTACGTTGTAGACGGTCAGCCCCCATCCGATGAGGTCGATATGCACCGGCGCCCGATCGCGGCGATGCTCGATGACCTTGGACGCGCCGACACGCCCTGCGGTGAGCTGCGGAATGTCATGGCCGGGGATGGTGATGAGCTCGTCGAACCATGCGGAATAGCGGGGCGCGATGACGAAGTTGTCGGAGCCGCCGGTCGCCACGTCGACGCCCATTGAATCCATCTCGCCCTTTGCGTCACGCGGCTCCCATCGCTCCATGGCCGCATCGACCCATGCTGTCGGGATAACCTGCCATTCATCGTCCTCGACACCTGCGGAGAAATCGCCTTCGAGCATTTGCGAACGCAGTGGTTCGGGCAGTGATTGCAGCGTTTCGATGTAGCCCGAGCGGACGTAGAAATAATTATCGGTGACGCGTGATGGGATGAACGTGCGCGACTTCGGCGTGATGACTTTCTCAGGCGAGAATTCGGACGGGTCGAAGTCGTAGACCGGTTCGCCGCGGAACAGCACGAACTTGCGATTGTCCGGCATCCAGACATCGCGGCCCTTGATTGTCGTCACCCAACGCACTTCGCCGGGCTGCGCGGGCTCAGGGTGCTTTTTGTCGAGCCATGGACCGAAGAATTCCAGCACCCAGCGGCCCTCGGCAGTTGTAGGCGGGTTGAACGTCATCAATACACGCGCGCGTTGATCGGAGAGGTTGGTACGCGTCCAGCCCATCGTGAACCGCACCTGCCCTTCGCGTTGCTCGGTGACTTCGTCGTATGCCTTGAGGTCGTGCGCGCGGCCCTGCCACTTTTGGTGATCGGTCGGATTGTCGAGACCCGCGAATTCGATCAGTCGTTCGGCGCCATCCGTGTGCGTCTTCCAGATGCCCTTTTGCGAGTTGAGCCCATCGGTCGTGCCGAGAATTTCGGTCATGCGCTGCACAAGGCCTTCGGTCTGCGCTTTCTCGCGCCGGAAGATGGCCGTGCGTCGATGTTCGGTCAGTGCCAGCCCGCAGATCAGGTCCGACTTTCCGCCGCCAGCAGAGCCGCCATAGCCGGTCACGAATGCGGTTGCGTCCGCGGCTTCGGATTGCCTGCCGACCTGAGCGCGCCAGATATGTTCGGCAAGATCGGCTTCGAAGAGGTGGTCTATCTCGGCGCGAAGTTCATCGTCAGCTGCGGCGTAGAGGGCTTCCCAACCTTGTGGCGTGGTCGGGAAGTTCATGCGTCACCGCCTACATCCAGCCCATTCCGAGAGCCAGCGAGACCATGAATATTCCGCCCGATACAGCCGGCGGATCGCACATCACGCTGCCGTCGAAGATCAGCGCCTTGAGGCCCATCGCGGCGTAGAAGCCGGACGCTATCACGATGAGCCAGATTATCCACATGCGGCATAGATTAGTCCTCTTCCGGCGCAGGAAGCAAGCCCTGCTCGCGTTTCTCAGCCATCAGCGCTGCCAGGCGGGAGAATTTCTCGACCTCGCCCGCATCGCGCTGGATCCGTTCGCCGCCGCTGGTGACGTCGAGCCTTGCCCCGTAGGTCTTTGGTTTGAGCATCTGCGCTTGCTTGTGGATCGTATCGACGACCAGCTTGCGGTGCCCGAGCATGTCTTCGTGGCGAACTTCGGTGAATGGCATCGCCACACCGCCGATGTTGACCACCTTGTCGACCTTGATTTCGCCGATCATGGGTGTCTCGGCAACGCGCATAGCCATATCCATTTTCGCCTCGATGCCACAATGCCTCGCGCGCGCGACTTTCTGCACCAACCCATCAGGGTCTTCCGCATCAGCCTCGTAATACCAATTCCAGAACGTCCGCTCGCAGCACAGCCATTGCTCACGATCTTCACCGAGGGTGCGACTGATCGGTATGCCCGCGGATAGTTCTGCCAGGACGTGGCGAGTGATCTTCTCGCGGTCAGGGGTGGTGATCGACTTACCCATCACTGAGCCTCTTTCGGAAAATGCTTGCAACCAATGTCCTTGCGAACCCCACAACGCGGGCAGGGCGTGCGATCGACGCGGACGAGTACGGCAGGGAATTCGATACGCTCGCGCTGCTGGACACGCTTGAGCCGTTCACTGGCCCGGCGCTTCACCCGGCGCTTGTGTTCCTCCCATTCGATGCCGCGGGGATTGTCGGCCATGGTGGAGCGAATGATCTCAGCCGTCGTGATAGTCAGCCTGGTCCCGCGACGAACAGAGGATCGAAGCGAGGGACGAACGCCAGCAGCGGTGACGAAGCGATTGTAGTTGGTCCCGGTGCGCCGACACCACCGATTGATCTCGGCAACAACCTGAAGCGATTCATCGATCGTGAGCAATAGCCGCTCGTGCCTCATGGCCGCGCTCCTTGGGGGTAGTTCATGCCTTGCGAACCGCGATGACGTCGCCCGCAGTTCCATCGTGGATCCAGCGCGGCCCGGTCGCAGGCCATGGTGCCAATTCGTCGCACCAACCCGTGCGAAGCTGCACCCAGTAGCCGTCCGATGCGTTCGGTGGGTTCTTCTTGCCGGATATGCGCGAGAAGCCCGGCGCCGGTATGGGGCGAAAGGGCATTAGCCACGTTGATCCTCGATCGCTTTGATGCTGCCAATCTGCTTCGATCCGCCGCGGCGATCGGTCAGGGCGGGGGCGCTTCGACCGGGGAGCGAATGGCCGTCCCGCTGAAGCTGGCGAACTGTGCGCTCGTGCTGCTCGTGGCTCTTGACCGTGAAGCTGCCGAGGATCGCCGGGATGATCTGGCCATGGTGCGTCACGGTGCGGCCCGCTTCCTTCGCGGCCTGCTGAAGTACGGAGGCCGGAAGATGGGCAACATCCGTAGCGCAGACAGTGAGCCATTCGTGCGCCGCATCGTCGGACATACCGGCGGGCCGAACGCGTGCCAGGCTCGCCGAAAGGATCGAGACGCGCTCAGCCACCGAGGCTGGCGATTGCGCGCTGTGCGGCGGTTGCGGTTCCTGTCGAACGATAGCTTGAGTTTGGGGAGGTCCGCTGTCTGTCATCGTATTGGCCTTCGAGGATCTTGGGGATGGTGTCCGGTCGGGTGAAGAAATCGAGGTTTGCGCCGTTCCAGTTGCCGGTTTCACCTCGGAGGAAAGCACTCTTCGGAACGTGCTCGATGGCCTGAGTGATGGCGTCGAAACCGTGTTCGGAGATGCGGGCGTTGATCGTCCTGCGGCGCTTCGGTGTCAGCTTTTCCCAGCAGGACAGGCTTAGCGGCTTTGCCATGGAGGCCCAGCGCTCAAGAACCTCTTCGGCTTGTCGCGCGCTCCGAGGTTTATCGTCAGATAAACCGATAGAAGGTTCCTTAGAAGGTTCCGTGTCCCGTTTTTGGGACTGTTTCCGTCCATTTTCGGAACTGTTCCGTTTTTGGGACGGTTCCGCTTTTGGGATGCTTCCCATAGCGGCTTGGTAAACTTTGATTTGCTTGGTTTTTCCGGTTCGTTCGCCAGTGTCGACTAGGACGCCTTGCCGTTCAAGTTCAGCAATATTGCCGATGATGGTTTTGCGGTTCTGGCCGGTGATTTCGCATAGGTGTTCTACCGATGGATAGATGCGACCGGTGCGATAGTTGGCGCACTCGCACAGGGCGACGAGCGTGAACTTCACGCTGCTGGATTTGCATTCTTGCTTGAACGCCCAGGCTAGTGCTTCGCTGCTCATTTGGGCCCCCGTAGCCATTGGCCAACTTCAGCAGCGCAGCCGCGCGGGTCCGAATGAATTTCCCGGCCGGTGAAGCGCATGACCGCATATCCATGGATCACACAGTAACGGTCACGGCGCTTATCTCGCTGAATCGCTTCATCGCTATTGTGATACGCCGCTCCGTCGGCCTCGATAACGAGCGAACGGCCTCCATCCTTGAGCAAGATATCAGCACGATACGGACCAATCGCGGCTTGCGTTATCACTTCGGCTTGCGAGGCCTCGTGGCTCAGCCAGTCGATGATCGCGGATAGGAGGAGGTGTTCAATCGGAGTGTCGGTTAAATCGAGTTCGATTTCGCAGGCGGGCACGATTGGAGATCGCGCACCTCTCTCGCGATGAAAGGCCTTGCGCTCACCACGAACACCCAAGCAGCGTTGACCGGCGGGCGCTCCGCACTTCGGGCACGTCTTTTCGATAGGATGGCTCATAGCGCCACCTCGATGCGTCCGGGCTTCTCTGGCGCGTTGAAGCGATAGGTCGGGTGAAAGCGATAGTCGTCGACATCCAGCCCCAACGCGATCCCGTCGAGAGCGGCCTTCAGCATATACTGCATGTTGTCGCGGTCACGCTTGCGCTTGTCGGGCGGAGTGATCGTGATGACGAGCGGGATGGGAGCGTCGCCCGCAAAAGCATCGCGAGCGGCTCTCGTCGGGTACACTTCGCGGGTGAGCGTCCAGGCATCGTCCTTGGCTTTCGCCTTCGCGCGATACAGCGCCATGTAATGGAGGCGCGCATTCGGGCTGAGACGCTTATCCGGCCATGGGAGGGTGATCTTCATTTCCCCTCCAGTGTGTATGGATCGCCACGCTCGGCAGCGTCCAGCTTGGCCAAGAGGACGTGACGCTCCCACGCCGCGTCAGCAGCGGACGGCATATCAAGAAGCGCGCTCAGGTTGTAACGCCGCGCCTCGCGGTAGAGCCCGGCGAGCTTGCGCTCTGCGTTCTCAAGCATCTCTTCCATGCGGCGGATGCGGTACGCTTCGTATGCGAGTTGCCGATCGGTTATCATTGCGGCCACCGCGCAGCAGGAAGACCCATGCGGGCGCGCATCGCGTCCACGTTGGCACGGATGAGCGCGCGATCTTTGGCAATGCCTGCCTTCCGCATTGTGCGGGCTGCATCGCTTGCGTCGGGCGCGCGGCGAAGGAATGAGAACAGGCTCATGCGGCTTCCTCCAGTAGAAGTTCGGGATCACAGCCGAGCGCGTCCGTCAGCAGACGAATGGTGTCGTCGTACAGGCGCTCGAAGGCGTCGCGCTTCATAGACGCGACGGCCATGCTGTGAGGGATTTTGCGGATTTCTCCGGTGAACTGGTCGACTTCCTCGTCGAACAGGTGGAGCGCGATCAGAATGTCTTTGCGCAAGTGCTCGGTCGAGGTCCACTTGCCGGTAGCCTCGACCACATTGTTCAGGATGGCGAAGTACTTGCGATGCTGGGCCATGTTCCGCGGCTTCCACACCTGCATGAAGACGCGTTCGCCTTCAGCAAGCTTGGCCATGATGTCCCGCGCGTCGCGCGACGACGGTGCGAGGGACAAGCCCTGTTTCCGGAAAGTGGCGGTATCTTTCATAGCCCACGCTCCCGCTTCGCCTTGACGATTTCAGCTTTCTTTGGGCTGGACTTGGCGAAGGCATCGGCCAACGCGGCCATATTAATGCCGTGCTCGCTCTCGAAGCTGCTCTCGCCAATTGTGTGCTGCTCGTGATGATGATCGCGGCACAGGCTGATCGTGTGCCAGTCAGAGGGTTTGCGGCCCATGCCAGCATCTGACCCACGCCGAACATGCGCGACCTCGATCGGCCGGTTGTCGCAGCCCGGAACGCAGCAGTGATGGTCCCGCACAAAGTTGCAGTGCGCGGGACTTTTCCAGCGTCCGGGCCGCTTATCGGCTTTAGGGAGGCGCCGAGGAAGCATCAGCCGATGCCGAGCGCCGCTTTGTACATCTCGAGGATGGTTTCCTGTTCGGAACGCTCGTCAGGCTTCATCGCGCGCAGGCGAATGACCTGGCGCATGATCTTGGTGTCGTAACCGACTGCCTTCGCTTCGGCGTACACATCGCGAACGTCGTCAGCGATGCCCTTCTTTTCCTCTTCGAGACGCTCGATGCGTTCGATCAAAAGGCGCAGTCTATCGTCGGTGGCTTCTGCCATCGTCTTTCTCCTTGGTTAAAATGGAAGGTCGGAATCGTCGGCGCCGGTGTCGGGCGCGTCTTCGTAGGTTTGTCTGCGCTCGCCGCGTTCACCGCCAGCGCTGTCGAGCATCGTCAGCACGCCATTCATTCCGCGCAGGTGGATCTCGGTGCTGTATCGGTCGTTGCCGGACTGATCCTGCCACTTGCGGGTCGTCAGCTGGCCCTCGACGTAGATCTTGCTACCTTTGCGCAAGAAGCGCTCGACGACGCCGATCAGGCCTTCGTTGAAAATAGCCACGGTATGCCACTCGGTGCGCTCTTGGCGCTCACCGGTGTTCTTATCTTTCCAGCTTTCGCTTGTGGCGATGCGAAGGTTCGCGACCTTGCCACCGTTCTGAAAGCTGCGGACTTCAGGGTCAGCGCCGAGATTGCCGATCAGCATGACCTTGTTGAGTGAGCCGGCCATTATGCCACCTTCCGATCTTCGGTGATTGTGAAGCCGGGGATCTCGCGCATGCCGCGGCGAACATCCTCATCGGCCAGTGTTTGGAGGAAGGCCTTCACCCGATCGGGCTGCGCCTTGGCGTAGTGGACAAGGGCTTTGCCGCCTTCGCCCGGGTTGAGCGCAGCAGACCAATAAGAACGCATGCCGATCGCGCGGAACTCGCCCTTCGCCTGCACCTTTTCGCGTTCGACCGACTTCAGGGCCGAGGCGGCTTCTTCGGCTTGAGCGAGCAGGTCGTCCGCCTGATCCATCTTGGACAGGTCGTCGGCCTTTTTCGCTTCCTGACGGGCGGCGAGGGCAGCGGCCTGCTTTTCTTCGGCTTCCTTGCGCGCGGCGTCTTCACGAGCGCGCTTTTCTGCCTCGAGCTTGTTCAGCCACGGCGTAAGGAGGTTACCGAGAGCCTGCACCGCCTTGCTTACCGAGCCCGGCTTCTTGTTCTTCAGCGGCGCGGTGTAGGCGTTGTAGCGGTCCTGAATCTCGGCGATCTTGTCGTCGAGCGGCTTCTTCTCTTCGACGCGGGCTTTGTCCGCGAGCTTGGCCGAGTCCTGCAAAAGCTGGCGGAGCTTGCCCACCTTGTCGGCCTGTTCCTGGTTCTCGATCTGAGTGCCGTCGGCCCAGTTGGCCGCTTCGGTCAGCAAGTCGTCCATGTGGATCTTGACCGCTTCCCATTCAGGCTTGATTTCCGCCTCGGGCGGGGGCTCATTGCCACCGATCTGCGCGCGCGGATTGAGCGCTGCCTCGGTCGCTTCGTCCGTCAGCTTCGTGACGTGAGCGTCTAGCGCATCGATCTCGGCGGTACGGTCGGGCTCGGTACGGCGAAGCTTGTTCAGCGCGTTCTTCGCATACGAGAGGGGCATGGTGTCGATCGCGACAGGCCCCTTGCTGGATTGGTATTGCATGGGGGCTCTCCTCAGTAAGGAATTTCGTCTTCAAGGACTTCGGCGAAGTCCGACGCGGGTTTTTCGGATTGCTTGGCCTTCTGATCGCTCTCGGCCTTCGCCATCCTGGCGAGCTTGGTGTTCAGGGCCTCAAGCGCCTTGCCGTATTGGTCCTGATCAAGGTGACGCAGGTTCTCGACGCCGTAGTGCTTGCACATGTCAGCGGTGTCCGTGCCGGTGGCTTTAATCAGCCCGGCAAGACGCGCCCATTCGGCATCCGGCATCTCAGCCTTCGGTTCCTTGGCCTCTTCAGCCGTCGGTTCGTCCGCGTGGAGGTCGCCCTTGTGCCAGAGGTCCAGAGCAGCACCGAAACGCATCGCTGCATTGCGCAGCGCGTCTCCGATGATTTCCTTGATGGCGTCGCCGCCCTTCTTGCCGTCCGCTGAGCCATACCCTAGGCGGGTGACATCAAGGACGGTTAGCTTGATCCAGAGCCCGCCGTTTTGATCGAAGGCCGGAAGACCATCCTGCCCGAAGGACACCGGCTCCCAGTACCAGTGGGGGTCGGTGTCGAGCAGGCGATCGGTCAGCGCGGCATGGCCGACGTAATCCAGATGAACCACGTCAGGATGATGCCAGCCACCGCAAATCTTGCAGCGGATGCCCTTTTTGAAGTCCGCCTTAACTGCGTCATTCTGTGCCTTGGTGGGCTTCGGCAGTTTGCTGATGTGGTGTTGGGGAAACGGCTCCCGTAGCTTGTCGAGCGTTGGAGGCTCGACCTTCACCTGTGCATTCATGGTACTCTCCTTGGTTGAATTGGTCATATGAGACCCGCCCACTTGGCCAGGCCGAAGCCGGTCACGGTCGTCAGCGTGAAAGCGATGGTGAAGAGGACGGGGCCGTAGTTGTTGGTCATGCGGCGCTCGCGAACAGACCGCCCAGGTCCGCTTTCGCTTTTTCGAGGTTCCGCTTGGCCTGCGCGAAATACGAGGGCTTCAGTTCGATCCCGATGCCTTTGCGACCCATCTGAACCGCGCTGTAAACTTCGCTGCCGATGCCAAGGAACGGGGTCAAAACAGTGTCGCCGGGATTGCTCCACAGGTCGATGCATCGCTCGATAACGTCGAGTTGCAGCGGCGATATGTGCTGTTCGTCTTTCTCGTCTCGCCCGCCACGATACTGCAGGGTGCGTGTCTGGTTGATATCCATCCAAACCGGCGATGCGTAACGCTGCCAGACTTCGATCGAATACCAGTTACGTCCATCCGTGGGCGTCGTGTACTTGCTGCGATCGGGTTCATCGGTTCCGCTATATCGATCGAAGCAACCGGAGACCGGCTCGGGGTTCTCGCCGGGCTTGCGGAACGTGAGAATGTAGTCAGCCAGTCCTTGCCCGCTGATGCAGCTATCCTTGACGATCTGCTTGTGGAGCAGACGAATAGACTTAGTGCGCTGCTGAGCGACTACGGGGTCTTTCCAAATGCAAACCTCGCTATGGAAGATCCAGCCTGCATCCTCGTAAGCGCGGACAACTTCACCGCGGAAGTCGCGCATCCCGATAAAGCCGTGCCGCACCTTGCTTGTCGGCAACTGCATGACGTGAACGGCATGGAGACGGCCAGGCATTGTCACGCGCAGCAATTCGGAAATCAGGAACCCATAGTGCTCCCAAAAGCCGGGCCCCTCATTGTTCGATATGTCGCGGTCGAAGTTCGAAAACTTGTAAAGCCCCTCGAACGGTGGCGAGTGAACACCGAAGTGAATGCTGTCACCGGGGATCGCGCGGATAACCTCGCAGCTATCACCCTGATAAATTGCGTATTCGTCGGTTACTTGCTGCTCGACGCATTTAATGCCCTCGATCATGCTGCTCTCTCCAAGAATGCGGGGATCGTCACTGGGACGGACGGAGTGTAATTCGGGGTGTCGCGCACGCTGCCGCGCACGGCTTCGCTCGACAGATCGGCCATGTGCATGACCATGGCCGCCGCCATGCGATCTGCGTCAGCTTCCTTGCGTTTGATGTTGGCGACAGTTGCGCCCTCAAGTTCGCTGGCAATAATGTGAGCGGTGACTGGCTTCTGCTGACCAAACCGCCAGAACCTGCGCACGGCCTGATAGAACTGCTCGAAGCTGTCGTTGAGGCCGACGAACCCGGTGTCCGCGCAATGCTGCCAATTCATCCCGAAGCCAGCGAGGCTCGGTTTGGTTATCAGCACGCGGATTTCACCGTCGCTGAATGCCAGTAGGATGCGCTCTTTTTCGCCTTCTTTCAGTCCACCATGGAGATTGACGGCGCCGGGTATCTGTTTGGCTAGAAGTTCGGCTTCGCCATTTAGATTGCACCACCAGACGAAAGGACGATCCGAAGGCGTTATTGATGCCGCCATTTCGCAGCGCGGTTCTACCGTCGTGCGACGTGCAGCGATACGCTCCGAAAGCGTCTGCGCCTGCATAGGGAACAGCGTTCCCATTTCAGCGTCCGGCGCATAGTCAGCGGCTACGATATGCTGGCGGAATTGCAGCGGCGGCAAGTCGTACCCATCGTTCGCATAGCCAAGGTCTGACGGCTTCCGGAGCATGACAGCCCAAGAGGCCATCCATTTCCAGAACTCGTTTTCAGCGTGTCCTTTGAGGCGCCATTTTTGCGTGTCGCCGCCATCGTGAACAAAGAATGTGGCGAGCATGTCGGTATAGGACATGATGCCAAGGAACTCGGCGTGGTTGCCCAATTCCATGAAATCGTTCGGCGCGGGTGTCGCGGTCGCAGCGAGACGGAACGGGATGGCCTGGCAAGCTTCGATCAGCTTTGTGCGGTAGTGGCCATCGGTGTTCTTGAGGATGCTGCTTTCATCCAGGATAACGCCGCCGAACTTCGACAGATCGAAATGATCCAGCTTCTGATAGTTCGTGATGTTTGTACCGGCGCTGCAATCATCTTGTGACGCGACGATGCGCGCGGGGATGCCGAACTTGTCGGCTTCACGCGCCATCTGTTGCGAGACAGCCAGCGGAGCGAGATACAGGATATTTTTGCCGGTTACCTGATTGATTGCCTGCGCCCACGCCAGTTCCATCAGGCTCTTGCCGAGGCCCGTTCCTGCGAACAATGCCGCGCGACCACGCTTAAGCGCCCACCGAACGATATCGCGCTGGTGAGGAAACAGGCAGTCGGGAAGCGCAGGCGGGTTGTCCAATCCCGTCATGGGATCGGTCACAGCTTTGCGCGTTAGAAACTGGATATACGGGTCCATCACGCCCACACCCCCGCCCAAGCGGCTAGGGCACCAATCACTTCTGCCAGCGCCCACAGCCCGAGCCCGATCAGCGCACCGAACCGCAGTTCTTCGAGCCAGAGACGGACGTTTTCGCGGGTGAAGGGGGTCATGCTGGCACCTTCCCGCCAACCATGAGGTCTATGACTTCACGGTCGAACTCGTCGGCTTTGGGAGGGGTGACTTTGCGGAACAGGCGTGCGTCGAAGTAAGCGAGGAAGCCTTCGCAAAGCAGATAGAGAACATCGCCCTCATCGCCGCCATGTTGCTCACGCCCCATCACAGCCGTGTCCGTCACGGTGTAAATCGAGCCGGTGACGGGCTTGCAGAATGTCTCGCTGAATGTGCCAATGTCATCAGCACGATGATCGGTGCCTTCTGGAATCCAGCTGACGTTGCGAATGCATTGCGCCAGATCGCCTATCTGCCAGTCGCTCATGCCGCCCTCCGCTTGCCAAGAGCGACCAACTGCGCGCCGCGCGCCACCATTGCCGAACCGACAACGGACAGGTCTTTGCGCTCGTTCGCGTCAAAGCGGCCATCGACAGCGGCACGAACGACCTTTGCGTTGTCGTCGGTGTTGTCCGCTGCGAAATCGCCGGGCTCGGGTTCATCGTCGGGAAGGGTAAAAGCACCCTGCGCGGCCAATGGAAGCCATTCGTTCGTAAAGTCCGGACCGATCACAGCAGCGATCGACAGGCGCATGTTGTCGGGCAGTGCGCGGAAGTTCTCATTGTCGAGCGGCAGCTTGGCGGCATCGATCCGCCAGCCATCAACACCCGAGGCTTTCGCAACCTGGGCGACCGAGAACCGGCGACCGCGACCGATGAACAGCATCAGGGCAGCGCGCGTCGCCTCGTTCAAAGCGTCGCTAGAAATGAGCGGCGAAATGCTAGCTGAATTAATTTCGGCCACGGGTATCTCCGTTGGAATGAAGGAGGTCAGAAACATGAGCGCCAGCAGGGCTTGGGAGAGTGGGTTCAACCCTGCTGGCGCTCACCACGTCGCCGAGGGGGCGGCGGGTGGATTTGGTTGTCAGGAGCCGCTCAAGAGCGCGGGCTTCAGCACGGCGCATGGGGAGGCCGCCGACGTTCACCGGATCGGCGAAGGGCTGAGCCAGCGCGACACGCACGGCTGCGAGGGTGGAGGGGCAGGAGGTCATTTACGCCGCCTCACGGACGACTTGGCCGCCGTTCCAGCGGTATCCGTGATACCAGACGGTTTCGATCGGGCAGTTAGCGCCGAGCTTCATTCTCAGTCTGCGAATGAAAACCCGTGTGACACCGGCAGGGTTTTCGCCATCACTGAACCGATTGCCGAGAGCTTCGGCACCGATGCAGGCACCGTTGCCTTTAGCGATGGCATAGAAAAGCTCAGCCTCTCCCGGCGTCAGCTTGACCCGAACACCGTTAACTTCAGTGGCCTGTGGTGTGATGCGGAACTCGCCACAGACGAGCGGGGCGTCAGACGAGAAGTTGTAGCCACAGTGGGGGCACAGATCGCGCATCACGCAGCCCCCTTGGGCCAGCCATGCTGATCGTTGGCGCAGTGACGCGGCTTCGAGGTTTCAGTGGGCGACAGCAGGTGCTTGCCCAATACGATGGGCGTGAAGCGGGTCGCACCAAGGGCGGCTATGACATCATAGAAGGTCATGCCGCGATCCCCGCGCGCCGGATGAATTCGACCTGCCAGATTGCAAAGGGAACCTCGCCGCCTGTGGCCTTGTCGATGTGCCGAGCGGTTTCAGCGTCGGGCAAGCGGCCCTTGCGATACCGGTTCACGGTTGGCTGCTGGACGCCTATGGCAATAGCCAGTGACGCTTCGGTATTTCCGTCTTTCCGGAGATACTGGTCGAGGATGTCAGGGTAGCTCATGGCCCTGCAATATACCGAGATGGTATTTAATGGCAATACCAATCTGGCCATTCCGTCAACTTTTTTGCCCGGGCAAGATATTCCGATGGGGTATCTCGACCGTCTCGCATCGCTGCGAAAAGCAAAAGGCTTCACTCAAGCAACGCTCGCTGAGCGTATGGGAGTGGAGCAACCGACCATTCAAAGATGGGAAAAGGGTAAGCGCGAGCCTAACCTTGGCCAGCTTGTGGAACTCGCCAGCGTTTTAGGTGTGGAACCCGGCTCGCTTATAGGAACGGTGGCGCCGGTTTCGATCGGCCCGCGTCTATTCGTGAAAGGGCTTGTGGCGGCAGGGTTGTGGCGCGAAGCATTTGAGACACCCGAGGACGAATGGCAGAGTTTCACCGGTCGCGCGGACGTGGCGGCTGATATTCAACATCGCTTCGGCTTGCGGATCGTCGGCGACTCAATGAATGAAATCTACCCTGACGGCACAATCGTGGAATGCGTCTCAGTTTTCGGACATGCCGAGCCAGCTCCGGGCAAGAAGGTTGTCGTCATCCGCACGCGGGACGATCACCAGGTCGAAGCGACGGTAAAAGAGTTGGTCGAGCAGGACGGCGCGTTATGGCTTGTCCCAAGATCGTCTAACCCCGCGCATCAGCCGTGGCGCCTTGACGAACCGGGCGAAGGCATAATCGAAATTCGCATCGCAGCGGTAGTAGTGGCGAGCGTCCGACCTGAGTAAAATACCAAGACGGCATTTTCTGCCTTGACCTCTTAATACCACAGCGGTATATACACCCCCACACCGACGAAAGACTGCATCCCGCAGATCTCGGGTGGGAGTTTCCGAAGATGGCTTCACTCGCAAACCTCGAAGCGCTGGTAACGGCACAGACCGCGCATTTTTATGCGGAAGGTACTGCTGGCGAGGCGCGCGCTGAGAGCCGCCTGCTCGACGCAGCGATTGAGTGCGGCATGCACTACGATCACGACGACCTGCATGGCTGGGTTGCTCTCAAGGTCGGTGAGTTCCTCACCAGCAGCCCATCCATCGAAGAAGATGAATGCTGGGGCGACGAAGGCATTGGCCGTGATGAATATGGCCGGTGGGAGTACGCAGCATGAACTGCTCCGGCCCCCTGAATAATGACGCAATTACGCAAAATCGCGCCACCGCTATCCGTAAGGAAGCCATACAGTCCGATTATCGCGACTTTATTCTGTCGTTCGAATACGGATATTACACCGCCGTTCACAAGGAATACGACTGCGATTGGCAGGGTGAAGAAGACGGTTGGGTTGGCTCGCATCCGATCCTTTCGAGCCGCACCCGCAACGGGCTGAAAGAAGAAATCGACGCTTGGCATGGGGAGGCTGGCATATGACCACCCCCTCCAAGATCGAACGCGAGGGTGGGTCTAGGCATACCGATGCAGACGTAGAGGACGCCTGCAACACGCTACGAAAAGCCATTGAGGCGGCTGAGAACAGCAATCACGCTGGCGAAATTTTCGTGCTAGCAGCAGTTGCCAAGGCTCAATCCGAAGTCGTCGTTTGTAGGCCTGAATTTGAGAAAACTCTGGATGATCTGGCGCAGCTTTGTGCTGGCGCGATCCAGCTAATCGAGAGCGCCGAGAGCGATACGAACTGGGGTCAACCCACGTTCGGGCCTTCCTACAGTGAAGATCATCTGGAGCGTCTCGAGGCTTTGCATGAGCCGATAGCAGACCTGTTCATTTACCTTTCGGGCAAGCGCCGCCACGCATCTGACTGCGCAACCTCCAACGCGCCAGCTTATCTGCCGCGCCCCTGTGACTGCACCTATCGGGAGGTCGGCCAATGACCCCCTCCAAGATCGAACGCGAGGGTGGGCAGACTGCTGGGCCGTGGATGGTCGTTGAGCACGAGGTCTGGGACACCCGCCATGATGGCGAACCCGGCGTCCCTTTATTCCGTCGCGACATCAACTACCGGCGCTGGGGGCGGGACTTCAAAACTGGAGAGCAAGACGCCAACGCCCGCCTAATCGCAGCGGCACCGGAATTGCTAGAAGAGTTAGAAACTCTGCGCGATTTTGGCTGCCCACACTGTAGCGGTGATTGCGGATCGGCCAATCCTCCTGTGATCAACTGCCCGATGCAGCAGGCGTCCGCCGCCATCGCTAAAGCGCGAGGTGCGTCATGAACATGCACCGCGCCCTAACCTCCTACAACCAGCATACGCGCAACACCGAGATAGACGCCTTCGCCCGCCGCATGACCCAATGCGAGCAGGTGCGCATGATCGTGGCGCTGATCCAGGGCGGTGCGGGTATCGAGCAATGCGATGATCTGGTCGATGCTCTGGCCCCGCTGAGTGAGGCGCTGAGCGAGCACTATGACGACATCGCGGATGCCGCAGTGTTTGGCGACATGGCCACGCCGAGGGATCGTCGGTCGCCTCGTGCCGTGTCTTGGATGGAGGGTGTGTCGTGAGCAAACTCCTTTCATCCAGTGCCGCAATATTGAAGCAGGCCATCGAAGAGTTCAGCCCGACGCACATCGTGTCCATGGTGTCGGGCGGCTATGATAGCGCCGCCAGTGATCAGGTTGCGCGAGAGCTCGGCGTTAAGATCGACCTCGTGATGCATGGGAATACCCGCTGCGGAATTCCGCAGACCAGCGAGTTCGTGCGCAATCACTATGGCAGTCTCGGTGAATATGTCGAAGCCGACGCTGGCACCGCTTACGAAGACTACGTTCTGCGCAAGGGCTTCTTCGGTAAGGGTATTGCGGCGCACGGCTTTTCATATCGCATTCTGAAAGCCACGCCATTCCGCAAGGCCGTTTCCAAGCACATCCGCCAGCGCAAACGTGATGTACGCGTGATGCTCCTTAACGGTGCGCGTAAGGATGAAAGCGAGAACCGTCAGAAGCATTTGCAGACATTCCGGCGTGACCCTGCCTGCCCGAATAACATCTGGGTGAACCTTATCCACGATTGGGACCAGCAGAGCCGTGACGATTATCTGCGCAACCGAGAAACCCCGCTGAACCCGGTTGCCACTCAGCTTTGCCGTTCTGGCGAATGTATGTGCGGCACCATGCAAACCGCGCAAGAGCGTGGCGAGGCGGCGGCAATCTATCCCGAGTGGGGGAATTGGCTTTCCGAACTGGAGCAGGAAGCACGGCGCTTGCACGGCTTTGGGTGGGGCGAGCCATTCCCCAAGATCGACCGACGCCAGAAGATGCTGCCACTCGATTTCCAACCCATGTGCAAAGACTGTGTGAGGTAGAAATGAGGCTTACAACATCGGACGCCCTTAGGCGAGCCAGAGGGGCATTGGCTGCGATTGTGGCCGACCCTGATAGCAGTCAGTCGGCCGTCGATATAGCGAAACGGGCTTTACGAGAAACAGCCTTTCCCCCCCTGATCGCACGGAAGGAGGGGGTACTGTGAGCGATAATCACAACCAGCATTGGGATTGGGATTACGACGACAGCGACTGCGCAAACTGCGGTGGCGAAGGCTTCACCTACGGATGCTCGTGGGATTGGCAGTGCGACACTTATGACGAGGGGGAGGGGACGTGTCTCTGCACCCGCCGTTGTGAGTGGTGCAATCCTCTAACCGCTGAAGAGATCGCTGAACGCAAGGCCCTACGGGACATTATGGCGA
>Ga0207903_1000109_pt1 | contig 43086 bp, 48 predicted proteins | sample MalvirmetaMSP131_FD_184234 | JGI IMG/M metagenome (GOLD analysis project Ga0207903, IMG submission 184234) | Marine viral communities from the Deep Pacific Ocean - MSP-131 (SPAdes) | ecosystem: Environmental > Aquatic > Marine > Oceanic | place: Atlantic Ocean | collected 2011-06-25
GAGACGAGACGGGCACGTCCCGAGCCGCGAAGGTCCGCCCCCGGCGGGGCAAGGCGACCCGGTGGCCGCGCGGCCGCGACCGCCCTTGAGCGGCCGAGACGCTCGGCTTGCCGATGTGGGTGGGCACATCAGTGCGGAGGCTGGATGCCCGGCCGATCAGTCGACCGGGTCGGTCAGCACTTCATCCGCAGAGCGCATCTGTCGCTCGCGGTCCTGGCCCAGGCGGGCAAGCAGGCATCGCCTCAGGGCGCTGACGTGGCCCCTCGAGGCCCGGCGCCTTGACCAGGGCCAGGTGTTCGGGACGAACCGGGAACGAATTTCGGACGGAGAGGCAGTGCGGACCGAGGGCGCCGAGAGGAGACGCCCTCCCCTCACCGCTGCGTTCCTGCGAATGGGACGACGCCCCGCCGGCGCGCGAGGGGAGGCAACGCGCCGACGGGACGCTCAACCGCTCCGGTCAGGCGGGCGGCGAGGCTGGGGTGAAGCTGGGTGCGGGCCATCATCTCAGGCGGCCTCACAGAAGGGCTGCCCCGCCGGCGCGCGCATGCGTATGGACGCGGCGGCGGGGGCCTCTACCTTGGCAGGGCTGATACACACCAAGGAGAGATTCGGATGGACGAACTGGACCGGCGAATCCTCGAGCATGTCCGTCCAGTGCGGGAGGTCCTCGCACTGGCCATGGCCGAGATGGAGCGCGGGCAACCCGGGGTCATCGACCGAATGGAAGCCCTGCTGGATCACCCCAGCCAAGAGCTGGCGACACGATCCGAAATGGAGAGAAGCGAATACCGTCACAGGCTCACGCTCCTGCGCCTGGCGCGTCAGTGGGCGGCTGTTTCGGCCGGCTGAAGAGCTTTTCGTAGTAAGCTCTTTCGTCAGCCTCGCAGGCTTCGCGCCGAGCCTTGGCGCGGGCATCGCGGGTGGCCAGTCGCCAGATGGCGACCGCAATGCGACCCAGAATATCGCCGAGCGCCAGCCACCCCCCCAGAAGCCCTATGATGACGAAGGTCTCGCTCATGCGCTGACCTCAGGGGCTACGGGGATGACGCGCACATCGTGGAGGTCGGGGCGGAGAGTCGCGACCGGCAGCTCTCCGGCGCTGAGCCGGTCGAGCGCGATCGCGAGATCCGTTGTCAGGCCAATGCCACGCTCAAGCCTTGAAACGTGGCCCTTCGAGCGGAGACCAAGCCTCTTCGCCAGGTCCTCTTGGGACCAGCCTCGGGAGCGCCGCCATGTTTCCATCTGAGACACGACGACAAGGTTTCTCTAATGGAAACTTGGAGTCAATAGTTTCTCGAAAAGAAGTTTCCCGTGGAGGAGGCGACGTTTCGCGCTGGCGAACGCAATCTCGTTCGGTGACAAGCGCTCAGCCAGATTGGCACCTTCAGGAATGGATGCAGCACCTCGGCAAGCGACAGGCCGACTTGGTGAAGGAGCTTGGCTGGGCCAAGGGCCGCGCAAACAAGTTCTACCACGGGCAACACTCCTACCGCCGAGACATTGTGAACGAGCTATCGGCCTGGCTGGAGATTGCTCCCTTCGAGCTTCTAATGGCGCCAGATGAGGCTTTGCGGCTCAGAAGGCTGCGGGAAGCCGCGATGGAAGTCGCAGGCATGCACAGCTAGATCCCGGGCCGGCGCGACGCGCGCCACCCCTCGGCACGCCAAACCAGGAGATGCCCCCAGACCCGCCTAGCTCAGCGTAGGCGAGCCAGCGATTGCGGTTGCGCCACCTATCGCCAACCACAACCCCGCGTAAGGCTGATATTGGGGTTTCTATTGATGAAACTTTGCTCTTGACTCCAAAGTTTCTTCTGTCGAAACTCCCTCACAGATTGAGGGAGAGTTTCGTGCTGACAACTGCCACCCGACAACCGCAGCGTCCCTTCCCTGCCGCCATTGTCCGTAAGTTCTGTGCATGCGGCGCGACGAACCGCTGCCGCTGCGACCTGCCCCCGGGCAGGTCGGGCTGGACCGTTGAAGGGCTGACCGAGCTGCGCCAGCTGATGCGCGAACACGCCAACCTCGAGACCGTGGCTCTGCTCACCGGCGCATCCCGACGGGAATGCAATGTTGCGCTGAATGCCCTGGTCGGGCGCACGCCAGCCCACGCCCTGGCGGCGCTTGAGGCAAGGAAGACGCGCCAGTGCGGCCGGGATGCTCGCGGTCAGCGAGGTGCGGCGTGCTGACGGTCAAACAGCTGATCGCCCACCTTGAGGCATTGGCCCTGCCGGAAGCCGTCGTCTTCGCCCAAGGCGCGGACGGGGTGCCGTTCGCCCTGCAGGGCGGCTATCCGGGGGCAACGTCAGAGGGCCTGCACTACGTCATCGTGGCCCCGATCAGCCTCACCACCATCGATGGGGGCTTCTGATGGCCGACGGCACGGCATTTGAGACGTCGCCCGACGTCCTGACCTCTACGGCACAAGGGCGCCTGCGCACGCTCGTCGAGCGGCTGGAGCGCCTCGAGGAGGACAAGCAGGCCGTCATGGGCGACATGAAGGAGGTCTTCGCCGAAGCCAAGGGCGAGGGCTATGACGTGAAGGTGCTGCGCAAGGTTCTGCGCATCCGCAAGCAGGACAAGGCCAAGCGCCAGGAGGAAGAGGCCATCCTCGACCTCTATCTGTCCGCCCTCGGTGAAGTGTGATGGCGGCAGCAGATCAGATCTGTGCCGAGATCCAGCGCCGCCTGGAGGGCTCGGGCCTGGCCTTTGCCCTGGTCCTGTGGGTGCCCGGCCAGGCCGACCGGGTCGAATCCGTGAGCATGTCGGCCCATCCCGTCCATCAGGACGAAGCGACCACGGCCCTGCGCTGTGTGGCCGACCAGGTCGATGCCATAGCCCGGAGGGATGCCCGATGAGCCGTGAGCCCCGCATTCCGTCGCTTTGGGTGCCTGCCCTGCTTCTGACCGGCCTGATCATCTTCGTGGCAGCCCTGTGCGCTTTGGCGCGCCCTGACGGCGATCTGCCCGCCCCTGTACGGAGCCATGTCCAATGAGCCACCACAACATCGTCGGCAGCGAGGTCGGCACGCGCCGCCCCATCGCCTATCTCAGTCGCCTGCCCGAGCGACGGCGACCGCGCCATCCGGTGGCCTGGCTGTTTGCTGGCGTTGCCGTCGCAGGCATCGGCCTCGGCCTGGTCGATTCCCTGCTGATCGGGCGGCCGGTGACGATCTTCGTCGCCATTGCCGTGCTTGTCATCTGGCGGCTTTGGCCCGAGCGGCGGGCATGAAGCGCAGACACTTCCTCGGCCTGTTGGCCATCCTTCTCGCGGCCTATCTGCTTGCTTGGCTGGCCGCATCCACCCTGAACCCCGGAGCCTGACCATGACTGATGCAGCCAAAACCCCTCACCCAATCGATGTCCAGGTCGGGCAGCGCATTGCCAGCCTGCGCCAGCAGCGCGAGTTCAACCAGTCGCAGCTGGGCGCCGCAGTCGGCGTGACCTTTCAGCAGGTCCAGAAGTACGAAAAGGGCACCAACCGGGTATCGGCATCGAAGCTGGCCCTGATCGCCGACTTCCTGAGCGTCGAGGTCCAGGGCCTGTTCCCGCCGCGCGAGGACCGCCAACTCGGCCGCGCGGCGGAGCCGTCGGCCATCGATCGGCTCGGCGCGACCGGCAGCGGGCGCGAGCTGGCCAGCCTGTTCGTCAGCATGCCGCGCGATCGTCAGCTTTCGCTGCTGAGTGTCGCCAGGGCTATCGCCGGGCCCTCGGCCAGCGAGCTGGCGCGCGAACTGGAAGCCGCCTGACGGCGCCCCGGTGCCGGTTCATTGAGAAGCTGCCCATGACCTCCGCTGCCACAGACCATCGCTCCAGACCGCGCTCCCGAGAGACGTGGCGGAAGGATGATGTGCGAAAGGCGGTCGAGGGCGCCCTGGCCGGCGGCTTGCCGATCGGCCGCATCGACTTCCGGCGTGACAGCTTTTCGCTGATCGCGCTTGACGACTCTCATCCCGCTTCAGAGGCTGAGCGCTGCGCTCGGCTGATGGAGGATGCGTTCAGCGAAGGTGGCAGCGATTAAGCTCAGGTACGTCAGGAACAAGCGAGGCAACCTGTTCTGGGAGCCGACGCCGACCATGAGGGCTCTCGGCTTCTTGCCGAAGCCCCTGGGCCCGGACGCGCCACCTGCATGGGCCGAGGCGCAATCCCTGTACGAAAAGTGGCTGCGGGCCCGCGACGGCAGCGAGACCTTCACGGTCGAGGAGACCTACCCGCCCGGCTCGCTCGGTGAGTACTACCGGCTGTTCAAGGCCAAATCGAAGGCCTGGCGCAAAAAGGCGCTGCGCACCAAGGAAGACTACGAGCGCGCCTGGAAGCACATCGGCCCTCATCTGGGCCGCAAGACGATCACCAAGATCAGCGTGACGGACATCGAGGACTTCGAAGAAGTGCTCGACACCACGCTGTCGCCTTCGGAGCGCTACCGGGTGATGAAGTGCCTTCGGGCGCTATTCGCTGACGCGATTGTCCGCCTGCGGCTCAACATCAAGTCGCCGGCCCTTGCCGTGGCCAATCCCCAGCCACAGGGACGTTCGCAGATCTGGCTGGGCTTGGAGATCCAGAAGCTGATCGCCGGCGCCTATGAGCTGGAGATGGACGGCATGGCCGTAGCCATCATGATCGCCTGGGACACCCTGTTCTCGCCCGTCGACGTGCGCACCCTGACCAAACAACAGCTGAGACGGGACGCGGTCGGCTGGTACCTGCATCGCTCCCGGACCAAGACAGACCGGGAAGCCTTTGGTCACCTGACGGACGAGACGGCGGCCGCGCTGCAGGCCTATCTGAAAGAGCTCGGGGCTGACCTGCTGCCGACCGCCGCCCTGATCCGCCGCAAGAGCGGCAAGGCCTATGCCCAGGGCGTGAGCGGGAAGAACTACTTCGCGCAGGATTTCCGCGCGGTCCGTGCGCACGTCTTCCCCGGGGATCAGCGCCAGTTCCTTGACATCCGAAGGTCGGGCAATGTGGAAGCTGACGCCGCAGGCGCGGACAAGTCGACCATGGCCGAGCTGCTCGCCAACAGCATGGACAGCAGCGCCTTCCTCGACGCCACCTACACGCCAGCGACGGTGTCAAAGGCGCGCCAGATCGCGGTCACGCGGAAGGAAGGGCGGGAGCGGCTGGCGGCGGAGGTTGATCGGGTGTCGGGGCGTCCAGCAGCGAAATGCGTTGCGGTAGACCGCCGCTCAGGCCTATGACCGACTCTGACGCAGCGGCTGTTTAAGGCTGTCAGGACAAGGCTGGCACACTACTTAGGATTGACCCAATGGCCGAGACGCAGATCGAGTGGACAGACGCCACGTGGAACCCAGTGGCGGGTTGCAAGATAATGTCGGCCGGCTGCACCAACTGCTATGCCATGGAGATGGCTCGACGCCTCGAGGCGATGGGCGTTGAAAAGTACGCGGGCCTGACGCGTCGAAGCGGCAAACGCACCATCTGGAATGGGGTAGTTCGTGAAGACCCAGATGCCTTGAATATCCCTCTGCGGTGGAAAAAGCCGCGGAAGATTTTCGTGAATTCGATGAGCGATCTTTTCCACGATTCCGTTACGGAGGCGTTCATCGCGCGCGTCTGGGATGTGATGCTGGCTACCCCACATCACCACTACCAAATCCTGACGAAACGACCCGACAGGATGGCCGAAGTGCTTCAACGGATCGCACCGGTGGCCCTTCCGAATGTTTGGCTCGGCACCAGCGTTGAAGATGATCAGGTCGTCAGTCGATTGGACCATCTTCGCCAAGTACCAGCCGCCATTCGCTTCATTTCTTTCGAGCCGCTCATAGGCTCTGTGGGTGAGATTGATTTGGCCGGGATCGACTGGGCAATTGTCGGCGGCGAGAGCGGGCGATCAGCTCGCCCCATAAATGAAGACTGGATCGACGAGATCTACCTCGCCTGTGATGCGGCAGGAACGGCGTTCTTCTTTAAGCAGTGGGGTACTTGGGGCAAGGATAACAAGCGCCGCTCCAAAAAAGCCAACGGCCGCGAGTACCGGGGCCGAGTATGGGATGAGATGCCGGCGGTCTAAGGGGGGAGCTTGGCTGTAAAAAAATATGCATGGGAGGCTGGAGCGAAGCTTGAGCTTCACACCGCCCGCAAACATAAAGTCCTTGGCGAGTACTTTCGCGAGTACATCCTTGTCAGGTGTCGAAACCCCAATGTCCGCAGATTTCGCCTTGCCGTCGTCGACGGTTTCGCTGGCGCGGGTCGGTACAGTTGCGGCGCACCCGGTTCGCCGCTGATTTTTGTCGAAGGCCTGCAGAGGGCAGTTCAGGAGATCAACTTATCCAGGGCAGCCCAGTCGATGCCGCAGCTGGAAGTGGATTGCCTGCTTCTACTGAATGATGCCGACAAGGATGCCATCCAGCTTCTGAAAGGTCACGTTGAGCCTCTGGTGGCCGCCGGCAAGGAAGACTGCCCTTCGCTCCGGCTTGTTGTGGGCTATTCCCAGCAAAAGTTCGAAAGCGCGTATCCCCAGATTCGGGACCGGATCGTCCAGGGCGGCTATCAGAACGTCCTGTTCAACCTGGACCAATGTGGCCACAGCCAAGTCGACCCGTCGACTCTGGTGAGCATCATGAACACGGCTCCATCGGCCGAAATCTTCTACACGTTCATGGTCACGGCGATGCTCGCCTATTTGCAGAAGACCAACCCCGTCAAGCTCCAGCAGCAGCTCGCCGTTGTCGGAGTGGATAGCATCGATGCCTTGCAGGATGTCCAAGGCAGGAACGAATGGCTAGGCGTCGCAGAGAAGCTGATTTTTGACGCGCTTCAAGGGTACGCGAAGTTTGTCAGCCCCTTTTCCATCAATAATCCGGAGGGATGGCGCTACTGGCTCATCCATCTCGCTGCGAGCCCACGAGCGCGCCAAGTTTACAACGACATCCTCCACTCGAACGCCAGCAGTCAGGCTCATTACGGTCGATCTGGTCTGAACATGCTGAGCTACGATCCTGCGAAGGAAGGCTCCCTCTACCTGTTCGAAGAAGAAGACAGGGTACGGGCTAAGGATGCTCTGATGGAGGACATTCCTCGCGTCATCGCACGGTCCGGCGATGCGATGTCAGTCACCGAGTTCTACGAGACGATCTACAATCTGACCCCCGCACACAACGACGACATTCACGGCGCGATCATAGACAATCCGGATCTCGAAGTGCTCACGGAAACCGGAGGCGCCCGTCGGCGGGCGCACACCATCCATGGCTCGGATATCATTCAATTGAAGGCGCAACGGTCCATCTTCCCTTTGCTGCTCCCTCGGAAGGACTGATCACCGTTCCAACACCGACACCCAAGCCACTGAATTGCTTTGACCTGATATCGGTCGGAAGAGTCGGAACGACCACTGAAAAGGCTCACGAAATCCCCGGCCTGTCACGCCGGAGGTCGCGGGTTCGAGCCCCGTCACTCGCGCCATTCCTGACACTGTCGGAATGGCGCATCCCCTCCCCTTTTAAACGATCATATAGAGACCCTGCTCAGGGCCCGAACAGCGGGTCCGGGGCTTCGGTTGCCTGCCTGCGTCCCTCGGGGCCGGCGGTGATCTGGACGAAGGTGAAGCCTCGCGCGGTCAGCGTATCCAGCAGCGCCGGCAGGGCCTCGATCATCCGGGGCCGGGTTTCGTGCAGGATCAGCACCCCGCCGCCCGATGCCTCCATGACCGAAACGGTCCGGCGCAGAATCGCATCGGCGCTCAGGCCGCGCCAATCATCGGTCCCGCCTTCGGCCGACACCACCAGAATGCCGCGGTCTTCCAGCCAGCCGGCGAGGGCCGGGCTCTCATTCAACCCGGGAAAGCGGAACATCGGTTCAAGCCGCGCCCGCTGATCAGGAGGCGAGTCAGCCAACGCCTGATCCAGCGCTGCAAATCCCCGACGGATCTCGCGATGGGCCTCGGCAGGGCTCCAGTATCTCAGCCGCGTCGGATGCGACCAGCTGTGACTGGCCACATTGTGCCCGCGCCGCGTCACCTCCCGCACCAGATCGGGACGTCGCTCGGCATAGATGCCCACGAAGAAGAAGGTCGCCCTGATGCCACGGGCGTCGAGGATATCGAGCACCCTTGGCAGATAGCTGGGGTCCGGTCCGTCATCGAAGGTCAAGGCGATTGACCGGGGCGGCATTGGCGTCCGCATGTGCTGGAGATTGCCATATCGCCCGGGACTGGCCGGCAGCACGACCACGCCTTCGGGGCCTGCAGGCGGGCTGGAGGCCGGACCCGTTTCCGCACCGGCAGACGGCACCCCGTCGGACGAGGGCAACCACAGCGCCAAAAGCACAGCCAACAGGATCAGGATCGGTCGCACGCTGCCCCCCGGAGCGGTAAGCGCGGACCCTAGGGGATGGTTGGGCCATCATGCGGCGCTTTCAACCAGCGGGGGATTGATCCCTCGTCTAGCCGCCGCCGTAGCCGCCGATGATCGGCAGAACTTCACCCGTGATGTAGCTGGAGCACTGCGGCGAGGCCAGAAACACATAGGCCGGGGCAATCTCTTCGGGTTGGGCGGGACGCTTCATGACGCTTCCTGATCCGAACTTCGACGTGCCTTCTGCGTCCCGGTCGGCCGGATTGAGCGGGGTCCAAACTGGTCCCGGGGCCACCACATTCACCCGGATGCCGCGCGGGGCCAGATGGGTGCCCAGTGAGCGGGCAAAGGCATGGATGCCGCCCTTGGTCATGGAATAGTCGAGCAGCTGGTCATTGCCCATGATGCCGGTCACAGATCCGGTCATCACGATGGCACCCCCTGTTTTCAGGTGCGGCACGGCGGCCTGGCAGATGTTGAAATAGCCATAGAGGTTGGTCTTCAGCGTCCGGTCGAAATGCTCGAACGTCAGGTCCTCGAACGTCGGCACGTGCTCCTGGAAGGCGGCGTTGGGAACCACGACGTCCAAGCGGCCAAAGGCGTCGAGCGTGGCCTTGACCGCAGCCTGTGCGAACTCGGGGTCAGCGACATCGCCTTTGAGCACGATCGCCTTGCGGCCCTCGGCCTCGACCGCCTTTCGCGTGTCTTCGGCGTCGGCTTCCTCATCCAGATGGCAGATGGCGACGTCGCAGCCCTCCCGCGCGAACAGAACGGCTACTGCGCGCCCGATGCCGGAATCGCTGCCGGTGATCAGGGCGGCAAAGCCCTCCAGCTTGCCCGAGCCCTTCCAGAAGGGGGCGTCATACATCGGCTGGGGATCAAGGGCGGCCTCGTCGCCCGGCTTGGTCTGGTGCTGCTTCGGAAACGGTGGCTCGGGATAGCGCCGGGCGCCGGCCTGCAACGCTCCGGTGGGCGTCTCGTCACTTGACCGGGCATCTTTGGCATCGATGCCCGACTGAATGTCGCGCTCCTGATCTGCGATGTCGTCCGCGCGGGCTTCAAAACGGTCGTTCATGACAGGCCTCCTTGGTCAGGAAGCCAATGCGCCGGGCCGAGCCGATGTTCCGAACGGTCAGGCTTCAGCAGGTGCTCGGTGCACCATATCGCAGCGTCTCGCCGGAGACCTGACCGTTCCTGAGCTCGATCCGGATCAGGCGGTCATACTCGCATTCGGGCATATCCGGGGTCTCATAGCCCAGCGCCCGCGCAATCAGGGGTACGGTGTTGCTGTGGCCAGAGATCAGCACCACCGCATCCTCCGGCAGGGCCAGCACACCCTGGCGGATGGTCTCGACATGGGCCTCCACCCCGGCCTCCAGCGGGCTGACCGCTACGAAGGCGCCCGACGCCGTGACCGTCGGGCCTGCGGTCAGGCGCGTCCGCTGCAAGGGGCTCACGACGACCAGATCGGGAGCGCCGTCCTCAAACAGGGCAGCGACCGCCTCGGCGCGCGCCATGCCAGCCTCGGAAAGCACCGGATCCCGCTCGGTATCGCTGGCCTTCTCGGCATGACGGACGATGTAGACTGTCTGGGCGGAGGCCGCACTCGCGCACAAGGCCAAGCCTGCAGCCATGGCCAGTCCGGCAATCAGGGGCTTCGTCATTCCGCTTTGCTCCGGGTAAAGGCGGCCTCGCCGCTGGCCTCACCGTAGACGCGGCACAGGTCCTCGAACACCCTGCCCCAGGCGAAATGGGTTTCGGCCTTGAGACGGGCTGCGCGCCCGATGGCATCCAGGTCCCGTTCGAAAAGGGCCGCTACCGCCTCGGCATAGGCGCGCGGTTCTGCCCGATCGGCCAACTGCCCGACCGTTGTGTCCACCGTTTCGGCCACACCGCCGGCATTGACCCCCACGACCGGGCGGCCGCAGGCCATGGCCTCAAGGACGATCAGACCGAACGGCTCCTTGTCATTGGCGTGCACGAAGGCGTCGCAGCTGGCGATGATCTTTGCCACGGCCTTGGGGTCGGTCTCATACGGCATGGCGATCACCCGGTCCTCGGGCGGCATGCCGGTGCCCGCCCCGACCAGCACCAGATGATAGGGGTCGCCCAGCAGCTGGACCGCCTCGATCAAGACATCAATGTTCTTTTCCTTGGCCGGTCGCCCTGCGAAGCAGAGCAGGCGCGCACTGTCGGGCAGGCCCAGCTGGTCCAGCAGCCACTGACGGTCGCGGCGGTCGGGACGGAAGGTATCGATCTCCACCCCCAGCGGGCGGATGACGATCTTCGGGATACCGGCCTCCTCGAGGCGGCGCGCGATGAAGCGACTGGGAGAGACCACCGCGTCGAACTGCGAGAAGAGGCGCGCCCAGCGCTTCTCGACGGGCTTCTTGGCCCATTCTCCGAAGTGCAGGGCCGCAAGGCCCGCTGGATCCGAGTGGCAGAATCCAATCACCGGACAGCCGACCCGCTGGCCGGCCTCCAGCGCTCCCTGCCCCGGCGTATAGGGATCGCCCGCCTCGATCACCGAAGGCTTGAGCGCCGACACCCAGGCGCCCCAGCGGCGCACGGACGACGGCCAGCGATAGCCATCGCCGAACGGCAGCTTGGCGGCATGCAGCCGCATCACATCGTCACTCCCGACCCGGTGGCGGGCCCCCGGCACGACCAGACTGTGGGCGATATCGGGCCGGTTGTCGGCCAGCCAGGCCTTTTTGGACAACAGATAGCGCTTCACGCCGCCGGACCGGGGAGCGTACAGCATGGTCGTATCGACCAGCCGGGGGCGGGCATCCGCCGCGACCTTTTTTACGGCCTGAAAGGCCTCAGACACTTCCTCGTCGAGGCCGGGGATGAGCCGCAGTTCAGTCTCCTGAACCTCCTGCCCGCGCAGGCTTCGAGCCAGCTTGAGTCCGGTTTCCCGGCTCGATCCATCGGCCAGCGACTTCCGCTTCAGGGGGGACTTTGACTTTACCATGATCGCCCGTAACCCCAGCGGAGGGCAATCTCAAGTCTCGTCCGTACCCGGCAGATCCTCGTCAATCTGTCGCCCCCTTCGACCAAGGGCTTCCCGGATCAGGACCTCGACCTGGGCATTGACCGAGCGAAACTCGGCAGCGGCCAGCCGCTCGACCGCCGCCATGACCTTGGGCGATGTCCTGAGCAGGAAGGCTTTCCGGTCTTTCGGCATATCAGAGGATCAGCCGTACAGCGTGCCCGTATTCACCACAGGCTGAGCTTCGCGGTCCGCACACAGCACGACCAGCAGGTTGGACACCATGGCGGCCTTGCGGTCTTCGTCCAGGTCCACGACACCTCGGGTATTCAAATCCTGGAGCGCGTTCTCAACCATCTCGACCGCACCGCGCACAATCAGGCGACGGGCCGCCAGCACGGCCTCGGCCTGCTGACGTTTCAGCATGGCGCCGGCGATCTCGGGGGCGTAGGCGAGGTGGGCGATACGCGCCTCATCGATGGCGACTCCGGCCACGGCGATCCGACCGACCAGCTCATCACGCAGCCGGGTTGCCACTTCCTCGGCATCGGAGCGCAGCGTGAGCTCATGTTCCTCGCCATGGTCATAGGCATAGTGGGCCGCCATGTCCCGGAGGGCCGTATCCACCTGAATGTTCACGAAGGCCCGGAAATCATCGACATCGAACAGGGCCTGGGCCGAATCCTCGACACGCCAGACGACGTTGGCCGCGATCTCGATCGGATTGCCGCGTCTGTCGTTCACCTTCAGCTTGTCGCTGGTCAGGTTTCGGACGCGCAGACTGATCTTCTTGCGCGAATACCAAGGCAGCACCCAGCGAAGTCCCGTCTTGCGATCGGTGCCGCGATAGTCCCCGAACAGCAGGATGGCCATCGCCTCGTTCGGCTGCAGGGCATAGAGCCCGCACAGCAGGATGAACCCCAGCGACAGAAGCAGAATGCCCCCGACCAAATTGAGCGGCGAGTCGGGCTGGGCGAAGACCGCCAGGGCCCCCGCCACCATCAGGGCCAGCGACATCAGCAGCATCAGAATGCCGTTGCCCGTTCGGGCCGGATGCTCGCGCGACAGGGAATGCGAACCCGTCGGCGATCGGGATTGAGCGTCGGACATTTTCACCCTCCAGACAGAGCAAAATGATATCACCTCGATATCTTATCATGCAAGCCACAACCGGCACCCCAAGTCGCCAAATCGACCTCTCGGCCTTGCATTCGCCTCAAATTCGGGAAACTTGGGACAGAACCGTTGCCATCCTGCTAGATGGTCTGAATCTAACGGCTCGCGAGTTTCCACGAGGGGTTTGTTCCGAATGCGTTATCTGTATGCGACCGCAGCGGCGATCGCTCCCCTTCTCTTCGCCTGCGGCGCCAACGCCCAGGTGGCCATTGATTCCTCGCGCACGACGCCGATCACGACGGCCAACCCTGCGGGCAACGGCCCCGATGACATCATCATCACTTCCGGCGGCACCATCATTCTGGCGTCGGGCACGGCTGTTACCGTCAATTCCAGCAATGACTTCTCGATCAATGCCGGCGGCAACATCACGATGTCGAACACCGCAAGCGGTTCGACCGCCATCCTGATTGAGGGCGGCAATACGACGGACATCACGGTTGCGGGGTCCATCATCGTCGGCGACGACATGGCCGAGAGCACTGATGCTGACGGGGACGGCGATCTGGATGGCCCTTTCGCCACGGGGTCCAACCGCTTTGGTATTCGGCTCGATGGCGCCGGCGCGATGAGTGGCAACGTCGTCCTGCAGAACGGCGCGACCATGCTGGTCGAGGGGAATGACTCATTCGGCATCTCCCTGGAAAGCGACCTCATTGGCAACCTGACCAGTCATGGAACCATCCGGGTCATCGGCGACAACAGCATGGCTGTGCGGGCGCTCGGCACCATCGACGGCACTGTCTATCTGGGCGGCAGCATTTCGACCGTCGGCGGTGGTTCGACAGCGATTGGCATGTTCGGCGACGTTACGGGCGGCCTCAATATCCAAGGCTCGATATCGTCAACCGGATATCGCTATACGAGCCGCCCGAACGATACGTTCATCGCCAATCTTGATGCCGACGATCTTCTGCAGGGAGGTCCCGCCGTGATCATCGCCGGCAATGTTGCCGGCGGCGTGACCTTCGGCCGCCCTCCCGCTGACAACGATGAGAACGAGACCGATGAGGACGGCGACGGCATTGCTGACGCCGACGAAGACGGCGCCCAGATCAATGTTTTTGGCGAAGCCCCGGCGATCCTCGTCGGCTCCGACACCCAGACGATCACGCTTGGCCTGGCCGGTACGGGCGACCTTGCCTACGGATTCATCAATCAGGGCTCCGTCAGCGCCCAGGGCGTGTATGACGGCATAGAGGCCAACGGAATTCGTTTCGGCCTGGCAGGCGGCCAGGACGTCATAATCGAGGGCGGCATCCTTAACTCCGGGTCGGTCGCGGCCCTGGCCTACGATGCCAACTCCGTCGGTGTGCGGCTCTCGAGCGGCGTGACCACGCCCGTGTTCATCAATGACGGATCGCTCACGGCGGCTTCGGCCTCCGACCTGAACACGACGGTGACGACCCTGCTGATCGAAGCCGGCGCCAGTCTGCCGACGTTCATCAACAACGGGCAGTTCCTGGCCTCGTCGGGCGGCGGCACGGCCGACCTCACCGCCCTGCTCGACCTCAGCGGAACCCTGACGTCGATCACCAACACCGGCTCGATGCAGTCCAACATGTTCGCCAATGAGAATGGCGATCCGATCACCGGCACCACGACCCTGATCAATGTTGAAGCCAACACCACGGGCGTGACGATTATCCAGGACGGAATCGCCGCGACACCGACCACCGACAATCCGGATACGGATGGAGACGGCGTCCTTGATAACGACGAGCCCTCGATGGTCGGCGCCATCCGACTTGGCTCGGGCGCGGATGTGGTCGATATCCGTAACGGCACGGTGCTCAGCGACATCTCCTTCGGGAACGGCCTCGACACCCTCTCGATTACGGGCGGAGCCTTCGTACGAGGCAACCTCACCGACAGTGACGGCCTTCTGGACATCTCCGTAGCCAACGGCGTTCTGGACCTGAGCCAGACGACCATCATGGACATCTCGAACCTGACTATCGGCAGCGACGGACGTTTCGTCGTCAGCATCGACGGTGACAACAACACTGCTTCCGGCTTTAATGTATCCGGAACCGCGACGATTGAAGACGGCGCCGAACTGGGCGTCAGGTTCACCTCCCTGATCAACGGCAACGGCACCAGCCGCTTCACCGTAATCGACGCGGGAACCCTCAATTTCGGCAACCTCGATCTGGATGCCATCTCGGACAACGCGCCCTACCTGTTCATTCTGGATGCGGGCGCAGACCTTCCGAACAATGAGGTCTACGTCGATGTTCGCCGCCGGACGGCAGAGGAAGCCGGCTTCATTTCCGTCGAGGCCTCTGCCTACGACGCCATCTATGACGCGCTGGACCGTGACTCCGGTATCTTGACGGCCTTCATCAACCAGACCGGCCGCGACGGGTTCATCAATCTGTACGAGCAGATGCTGCCTGACCATTCGGGTGGCCCGCTGCTTTCTCTGGCCAGCGGGGTAGACGCCGTCACGCGCGCCCTGGTGGGCCGCAATGCCTCGGCCCAGCCGGGTGAAACCAGCGCCTGGGTTCAGGAAATCACCTTCTACGCCGACAAGGACAAGACCGACACCTACGGCTTCCGGTCCGAGGGCTTCGGCGTCGCGGGTGGTGTCGAATACGGCACGACCAACGGCGCACTGGGCGTCAGTATCGCCTTCACCTCTTCCGACCTCGAAGACCCTGAGTCCGAGGCCGAGGAGAACCTGACCGCCAATCTGGTCGAGCTGGGGCTCTACTGGCGTGCCCAGGGCCAATACTGGACGACCTGGGCCCGGGCTGCCGCCGGCTACGCCTCGTTCGAGGCCGACCGTCAGTTCGTCGGGGGTGGGCTGAACATCCGGAACGAGTCGAGCTGGAACGGCTTCACCCTGGCCGCCGCCGGTGGCGCGTCCTACGAGCGCGAATACGGCCGGTTCACCCTGCGTCCCGAGGTCTATGCCGAATATTTCTCGCTGAGCGAGGATGCCCGCGAAGAAGTTGGCGGCGGGGCCGGGTTCGACCTGATCATCGATGAGCGGGATGGTCACATGTTCTCGGCCGTGGCTGCCATGAACATTGCCTACACAATCGACGAGGACAGCTGGCTCAAACCGGAATTCCGCATCGGCTGGCGTCAGAACATCTCGGTCGATCCGGGATCCACGATTGCCCGTTTCGCCAGCGGTGGCCCGTCGTTCAGCCTCGACCCCGATACCATTGAGGGCGGTGGCCCGATCATCGGCGTCCGTCTGAATGTCGGCAACGAACTGGGCATGCTGAGCGTCAGCGCGGATGCCGAAATGATCGGCGACTACATGCGCTACATGCTGCTGCTGCGGGCCAGCTTCCGCTTCTAGGGCCGGGACGACACAGACAAAGGGCCGCTGGATTGCTCCGGCGGCCCTTTTCTTTTGTGGTGGGCGGCGAGGGGTTCGAACCCCCGACCCCCTCGGTGTAAACGAGGTGCTCTGACCAGCTGAGCTAGCCGCCCGTCTCCGTGGCTATGCCTGCGCGGGCTCAGCCGTTCAAGGCGCTTTTCAACCCTTCACCCGGTCGGAACCGGACCGTCCGCGTGGCCGGGTGGATCAGTCGCTCCCCGGTGGCGGGGTGGCGCCCTTCTCTTTCCGGCCGGTCAGCCGGAACGAAGGCCCCGAAGCCGGTCAGACGCACCGTCCGCCCCTCGGCCAGCCCTTCAGTGATGCCGTCCAGCATGGCATCGAGCGCGGCCCGCGCCTGATCGGGCGTGAGGTCGGCGGCCCGCGCGATACGACCGACCAGCTCCGGCCGCGACATCAGTGGCTGATGACGGCGTCGGGGCCCGGCTCGGCGCCTGGCATCCGCGACGGCAGGGGATCGGTCGCCTCGTCCCATTCGACGGGAGTCAGCGTTCCGACCAGGGCCCACTTCAGCGCCTCGTCAGCGGTCGACACCGGCACGATCTCCAGCGCTTCCTTGACGTTGTCGGGCACGTCGGCGAGGTCCTTCTCGTTCTCCTGCGGGATCAGCACCGTCTTGACCCCCGAGCGGAGCGCCGCCAGCAGCTTTTCCTTCAGGCCGCCGATGGCCGTGACCCGACCACGCAGGGTGATTTCCCCGGTCATGGCGATGTCCTTGCGCACCGGAATGCCGGTCAGGACCGAGACCATGGCAACCGTCATGGCCACACCGGCCGACGGACCGTCCTTGGGCGTCGCGCCATCCGGCACGTGGACGTGGATGTCGGTCTTTTCAAAGACCGGCGGCTTCACGCCAAAGGTCAGAGCCCGGGCGCGGACATAGCTGGCCGCCGCCGAGATCGACTCCTTCATCACCTCCTTGAGGTTGCCGGTCACGGTCATGCGTCCGCGGCCCGGCATCTTGATCGCCTCGATGGTCAGGATGTCGCCGCCGAACTCGGTCCAGGCCAGACCGGTAACGATCCCGACCTGGTCCTCCTCGTCCGTCTCGCCATAGCGGTACTTTCGAACGCCCGCGTACTCGGACAGCTTGTCCGCATCGACGGTGATGGTCAGCAGCTTGCCGCGCGCCATCTCTCGCACGGCCTTGCGGGCCAGTCCGCCGAGCGCACGCTCCAGCGACCGAACACCGGCCTCGCGGGTATAGTAGCGGATCAGATCGCGGATCGTCTCGTCCTGCACAATCCACTCGCCGTCCTTGAGGCCGTGATCTTTGGTCAACTTGGGCAGCAGGTGCCGCTTGGCGATCTCGACCTTCTCGTCCTCGGTGTAGCCGGCCACCCGGATCACTTCCATGCGGTCCAGCAGGGGCTGGGGCATGTTCAGACTGTTGGCCGTGGTCACGAACATGACGTTCGACAGGTCGTAATCGACCTCGAGATAGTGGTCGCCGAAATTGGCGTTCTGGGCCGGATCCAGCACCTCGAGCAGAGCCGACGACGGGTCACCGCGCCAGTCGGCGCCCAGCTTGTCGATCTCATCCAGCAGGATGAAGGCGTTCGTGGTCTTGGCCTTCTTCATCGACTGGATGATCTTGCCCGGCATGGACCCGATGTAGGTCCGGCGATGGCCGCGGATCTCGGCCTCATCGCGCACGCCGCCCAGCGACATGCGGACGTATTCCCGGCCGGTCGCCTTGGCGATCGACTTGGCCAGCGAGGTCTTGCCGACACCCGGAGGGCCGACGAGGCACAGGATCGGACCCTTCAGGCTGTTGGTGCGCGCCTGCACGGCCAGATATTCGATGATCCGTTCCTTGACCTTCTCCAGACCATAGTGGTCCTCTTCGAGGATCGCTTCAGCCTTGTCGAGATTGATGGTCTTGGCCCGGGCCTTGCCCCAGGGAATGCCCAGCAGCCAGTCGAGATAGTTACGGACCACCGTCGACTCTGCCGACATGGGGCTCATGTTGCGCAGCTTCTTGACCTCGGTGTCCGCCTTGGCCCGCGCTTCCTTGGACAGGCGCGTCTTGCGGATGCGCTTTTCCAGCTCCATCACCTCGTCGCGCGCGTCGTCGGTCTCGCCCAGCTCGCGCTGGATCGCCTTCATCTGCTCGTTCAGATAATATTCGCGCTGGGTCTTCTCCATTTGGCGCTTCACGCGCGAGCGGATCTTCTTCTCGACCTGGAGGACGCTGATCTCGCCCTCCATCAGGGCATAGACCCCCTCCAGCCGCGCCGGCACATCTATGGTTTCCAGCAGCGTCTGCTTGTCAGCGATCTTGACCGACAGGTGCGCGGCCACCGAGTCGGCCAGCTTCGACGCGTCGGTGATCTGCGGGATGGAGGTCAGCGCTTCGGGCGGCACCTTCTTGTTGAGCTTCACATAGCTTTCGAACTGTTCGACCACTGCGCGCGACAGCGCTTCGGCGCGCGCCGGATCGGTCGATTCATCGACGATGTCCTCGGCTTCGGCTTCGAAATAGTCGGCCTGGTCGGTGAAACGCACCAGACGCGCCCGCCCCTTGCCCTCAACCAGCACCTTGACCGTGCCGTCCGGCAGTTTCAGCAGCTGCAGCACATTGGCCAGCACGCCGATCGAGTAGATGGCATCAGGACCCGGGTCGTCGTCGACCGAGTTTTTCTGGGTCGCCAGCAGGATCTGCTTTTCGCCCTTCATAATCTCGTCGAGCGCCCGCACGGATTTCTCGCGCCCGACGAACAGGGGCACGACCATGTGCGGAAACACCACGATATCGCGGAGCGGCAGGACGGGAAGGGTCTTGGTCTCGGACATTCTACTCTCCTGGCCGACGTCGCTACGTCTGGCCCACACGGCATTTCCCGATAGCGGCGAAATACCTCCTCGTCCCCGACACTCGGCGGACATCACGGAGAAAGTATGTGGCGCTTCGTCCGTCGTGTTCAAGACGGCAATGATATCCGCCCACAGACCGGATCAGCGGCGAGGCGTCGCTCCGAGGGCCTCTCGACAGGCCTCTGCCTCATCGACGAGGGCCTGCCTCTGTTCGGGCGCCCACCGTTCCAGCGTCCGGAACGGCATGGCCAGCCGGGGATTGTCCCGAAGCGTTTTCCGGTTTCGCTCCAGAAAGCCCCAGTAGAGGCGGTTGAAGGGACAGGCCCCCTCCCCCGTCTTCTGCTTCACGCTGTAGCGACATCCGGCGCAGTAGTCGCTCATCCGGTCGATATAGGCCCCGGACGCGGCATAGGGCTTTGACCCCACGATGCCGCCGTCGGCAAAGGTTGCCATGCCCCGGGTGTTCGGCATCTCCACCCATTCGAAGGCATCGGCAAAGACGACCATGTACCAGTCGTCGACCGGATCCGGATGCACGCCCAGCAGCATGGCCAGATTGCCCGTCACCATCAGCCGCTGGATGTGGTGGGCGTAGGCATGCTTGCGGGCCTGGGTCACGACATCGGCCACGCAGGCCATGTCCGTGTCTCCCGACCAGTAGAACCACGGCAGGGTCCGGTCGGCATCAAGGGCATTGCGATGGCGGTATTCCGGCACCTTCAGCCAGTAGATGCCTCGCACGAACTCGCGCCAGCCCAGCACCTGACGGATGAAACCCTCGACGGCATTCATAGGGACCCGGCCCTTGCGATACTCGGCTTCGGCCCGGCGACAAACATCCAGCGGATCCAGAAGGCCAAGGTTGAGCGACGTCGAGATCAGGCTGTGCCACAGGAAGGCCTCGCCCTCGGCCATGGCGTCCTGCCAGTCGCCAAACGACGGCAGGATGTCCGCCAGAAAGTGCGACAGGGCGGCTTCGGCCTGCTCATGCGTCACCGGCCAGTCGAAGCTGTCCAGATCGCCGAAATGATCGGAGAACCGGCTCTCGACCAGCGCCATGACCTGGCGAGTGGCCGCGTCGGGCGCGAAGCGTTTGCGGCGCGGTGCCGCGATGCCGGTCGGCAGCTTCTTGCGGTTCTCGGCGTCATAGTTCCACTGCCCGCCTTCGGGCTGGTCGCCGTCCATCAGCAGGCCCGTCTCGCGGCGCATCTCGCGATAGAAGTACTCCATGCGCAGCTGGCGCTTGCCCTGAGCCCAGGTCTGGAAGCGACCGGATGAGCAGATGAAGCGGCTATCCTCACACGCCTCGACGGGCACGGACAGGCGCTCTGCGACTGCATTGAGGGCCTGCTCCAGCCGCCATTCGCCGCACAGGGTGCGGATCAGGCGGTCGCAACCGGTCTCGGCAATGGCCCGCTCGATCTCGCCCGCAATCGAGCCGGTATTGTCGGGATCGTCGAGCGCCACATAGCGGACCGTATGGCCCGCAGCCCGGAGGCGGTCGGCGAAGGCGCGCATGGCCGCGAGGACCAGAACGATCTTCTGCTTGTGGTGGCGGACATAGGTGGCTTCGTCAGCCACCTCGGCCATCAGGACCGTGTCGCCCGGACCGATGTCGGCCAGGGCGCTCAGATCATCGCTGAGCTGGTCGCCGAGGACCAGACGAAGCGCGCCCACGGCCGGTCGTCAGGCCGCGCCGTCGGCCTTTTTCTTCTTGTCGGCATAGATGAGCAGCGGCTGCGCCTTGCCCTCGATGACCTCGGCGTTGACCACGCACTCCTCGACGCCTTCGAAGGTCGGCAGCTCGAACATGGTTTCGAGCAGGATCCCTTCCAGGATCGAACGCAGGCCGCGGGCCCCCGTCTTGCGCTTGATGGCCTTGCCGGCGACCGCGTTCAGCGCGTCATCGGTGAACGTCAGTTCGACGTTCTCCATCTCGAACAGGCGCTTGTATTGCTTGACCAGGGCGTTCTTGGGCTGGGTCAGGATGGTGACCAGCGCTTCCTCGTCCAGATCCTCAAGCGTGGCCAGCACAGGCAGACGGCCGATGAACTCGGGGATCAGGCCGAAGCGCATCAGATCATCGGGCTCGACCTGCTTCAGCACGTCGCCCATGCGGCGCTCGTCGACTTCCTTGACCTTGGCGCCGAAGCCGATCGAGGCCCCTTCGCCCCGGGCGGAAATCACCTTTTCGAGGCCGGCGAATGCACCGCCGACGATGAACAGGATGTTGGCGGTGTCGACCTGCAGGAACTCCTGCTGGGGATGCTTGCGGCCGCCCTGCGGGGGAACGGAGGCGACGGTGCCTTCCATGATCTTCAGAAGGGCCTGCTGCACGCCCTCGCCCGAGACGTCGCGGGTGATCGAGGGATTGTCCGACTTGCGCGAAATCTTGTCGATCTCGTCGATGTAGACGATGCCGCGCTGGGCCCGCTCGACGTTGTAGTCCGACGCCTGCAGCAGCTTCAGAATGATGTTCTCGACGTCTTCACCGACATAACCGGCTTCGGTCAGGGTCGTGGCGTCGGCCATGGTGAAGGGCACGTCGATGATGCGCGCCAGCGTCTGGGCCAGCAGCGTCTTGCCCGAGCCGGTCGGCCCGATCAGCATGATGTTCGACTTGGCCAGTTCGACGTCGTTGTTCTTGGCCGCGTGGTTCAGGCGCTTGTAGTGGTTGTGGACCGCGACCGAGAGGACCTTCTTGGCGTGGCTCTGACCGATCACATAGTCGTCGAGGACCTCGCGGATTTCCTTGGGCGTCGGCACGCCGTCCTTGGCCTTGACGAAGCCGATCTTGTGCTCTTCGCGGATGATATCCATGCACAGTTCGACGCATTCATCGCAGATGAACACCGTCGGCCCGGCAATCAGCTTGCGGACCTCGTGCTGGCTCTTGCCGCAAAACGAGCAATAGAGCGTGCTTTTAGCGTCTGTACCGGCGGCTTTGGTCATCGACCCTTCTCACTTCCACGAACCCGCCATACTGGGAATTCGCGCTTCCTGCGAACCTGATTCCGAAAGGATAGGTCCGAAGGTCTTCAAAAATTGACAATCCCCTATCCGGGGCGAGGCGACAACCCCATCCGGTCATCCGGAATGGGGAGTATCCCTGTTTTCGACTTGACCTGTCATCAAGGCGAAGTTCTGACATAGGGATCAAGCCCGCCCACCGCCAGACCAGATGAGTGTTCGTTCTGCCCCAGTCCCCTTCCCTTTCCGGCCCGCTTGTCGCGTTTGACTTTGACGGCACCCTGACTGTGTCCGACAGTTTCACGGCCTTCCTGCGCTGGCGGGCGGGAACCACCGGCTGGCTGGCGGGTCTGGCCGCGCTGGCGCCGGCCACGGCGCGTTATCTGGTCGACCGGGACCGGGGGCGGATCAAGGCGGCTGCGGTGGCGCAGTTTCTGGACGGCGTCGAGGTCCTGCAGCTGTCCGAAGAGGCCGAACGCTTCGCCGATCAGGTCTGGCACCGGTTCATGCGACCCGATGCCCTGGCCTGCTGGGAGGACTGGGGCAAGAAGGGTGCGCACCGGGTCATCGTCACGGCCTCGCCCGCGCTGACGGTGGCGCCGTTCGCCCGGCGGTTGGGGGCCGAGGCTCTGCTGGGCACAGAGCTGGCCCTTGATGACGACGGCCGCGTCACCGGAGCCTTCGTCGGCGAGAACTGTCGCGGCGAGGAAAAGGTCGAGCGACTGATCCGCGCCTATGGCCCCGATGTCGTGCTGGAGGCCGCCTATGGCGATACCTCGGGCGATGCCGAGATGCTGGCCCGGGCGGCCCATCCCGGTTTTCGCCGCTTTCGGCAGCGACCCTGAGGCCATGCGACGTCTTCTGGCCAGCCTGTTCCTGCTCGCCCTTTCGGCTGCGCCTGCCATGGCGCAGGAATCGGCCGCCCGCACACGCCCGTCATTCGCCGTGGACGCGGATGGAGAGCGGCTGGTGGCGAACGCCCGGCTGGACTGCAGCGTCCGGGAGGTCGACCTGCGCGGTTACGACGGCAATGGCGACGGGCTGTACGAGATCGCCTGTCGTGAGGGCGCGGGCTATCTGATCCTCGACGCCCGCCCGGCCGTGGTGCACCCGTGCCTGATGCTGCAGGGCATCCGGCTGGATCAGCGACCGAACCGGATGCGGCAGGCCACGCCCCAGTGCCAGCTGGTCGGCAATACGGATCCGGTGCCGGAGTTGATGGCCCGGGCCCGGGACGCCGGGATCGACTGCGAGATCGATGCGGTGGCGGTACTGGGGCTGGATGCCGACCGCCATCCGTTGATCGAGGTCGGCTGCCGGAACCGCGACGGGGCCTGGCTGGAGGATGCGGACAGCCGGACGGTGACCGCCTGCCTGATCGTCGACGCCCAGGGCGGCGAGTGCGGCTTCACCGACGCCGCCGAGAGAGCCCGCGAGGTCGGCCTCTGGCTGGCCGGGACAGAGGTTTCGAACTGCGACGTCACCGAGGCGCTGTTCCGGGGTCGGACCGCAGACGCCGAGGTCTATGAAGTCCGTTGCGGGGTGGGCGACGGCCTGACGTTTGAGCGGACCGGTGACGGCCGACTGATCGACATACGTTCGTGTGAGGAGAGCGCGGCGGTCGGGCGTCCGTGTGCGCTCACTCCTCTTCCAGCTGACCACGATAGGCGCTGAGGATCGCCTGGGTGATGGACTGGACCTGGGCCATGGTGCTGATCCGGCCCGGGCGCGTGGCATAGATGCCTTCCATATAGGCCCGGTCCCAGCCGGACAGGCCGGCAATGCTGTCGGGCTGTTCGAACAGGTTCAGGATGGTCTCGTAGCGCCCCGTATCGGCGTCCGGATTGACCTGGACCAGAGCGACCATGGCGACGTAATCGCCCAGCTGCTCCAGCGAAACACCGCCCAGTTTGTCGACGTCGATGATCACGAACGAGCGCATCATCCGGTCCTCGACAGAGGACTGGATGCGCGACGCAACCGGCACCCGTGTAATCGGCGCGTACCCAAGCGCGTCCTGCCGGGGATCAAGGTTCGGCATGGGTCGCATTTCGCCGGGTAAACGGACCGTCCGCTGACCGGTCTCGGAGTCCGTCGGCATGCTGACATGCCACCAGCGCACCGGACGATCCGCGCTCGTGAAATCTTCGAACGCTGCCCGCCCCCGGTCCATACCCGATCCGCCGACCCGAAACAGGCGCGGACGCATCTCGACAAACTCGCGGGTAAAGCTGGCGCCATCGGTCGTGCCGATGATCAGGATGCTGGGTTCACAGCCGGGCTGCCCGGCGGAAAGGCCGAGGTCGCGGGCGACATCAGAGACGCGGTCGATCAGATACTGCGCGACCTCTGGATCGAAATTGGCGGCCCCGACGCACACCCCTTCACGCCAGCGCGCCGGTCCGCGACCCCGGGCAGGGGCCGCGACCTCACGGACGTACTCGGCGGTGCGTTCCTCCAGCCGGGTGCCCTCGACCACAATGTCCTCGAGCCGATAGACGGTCGGATCCTGGGGCGGAGCCGGCGCGACCGGAGGATCCTGGAACGCCGACACCGCAAGCGCAGCCGCCATAAGGGAACCGATCATTCCGACCTCCGTACCGGCGGCCCATCAGGGCCCACCGAATGTTGTGACGGCAGACCTTATACGGTCCTGATGCCGTCTGCATCGGCTTGCTGGCGCCTGTCGCAAACGTGATCGACAATGCCCCAGGCCCCCTGCTAGCGGCCGTCAGCGTCCACATCGAAGACCACGACCTTGCCGCGCGAGGTCGGATCCCAGCCTGCCGCAATCGCCGAAGCCACCGCATTGCGGACGCTTTCGACATTGATCCTCTGGCGCTCGAAATTGGGAATGCCGTTGGCCCGCATGATCATCGGAAACATGACGATCGCCTCGCGCTGGGCGCCCTTCTGCCGCAGGGCAATTCCGATCCCTTGCCATTCATTGCCTGTGGTCCGCTGCGGCTGACGCCGCACCTCCCATTCGTAGTCCTCGCCGTCTACCTGGACGACACCCTTGAGATCACGCGTGTGTTGCATCAGCGGACCCTAGCACGGCACCGGACGGAGCCGGTCAGACCGTCTTGATGCCGTCTTCGTCAGCCTGCTGGCGGCGATCATAGACGTGATCGACGATGCCCCAGCTCTTGGCCTCATCCGCGCTCATGAAATGGTCGCGGTCGAGGGTCTTTTCGACTTCCTCATAGGTGCGGCCGGTGTGGTGGACGTAGATTTCGTTCAGGCGGCGCTTGGTCTTGATGATGTCCTCGGCGTGACGCTCGATGTCCGAGGCGGTGCCGCGGAAGCCACCCGAGGGCTGGTGGACCATGATGCGCGCGTTCGGCAGGGCGATCCGGTGCCCGGCCTCGCCCGCCGTCAGGATCAGCGAACCGGCCGATGCAGCCATGCCCATGACCACCGTCGAGACCGGCGACTTGATGTATTGCATGGTGTCGTAAATCGCGAGCGCCGAGGTCACCTGACCGCCGGGGCTGTTGATATACATGCTGATTTCCTTCTTCGGGTTTTCCGATTCCAGATACAGCAGCTGGGCGCAGATCAGGCTGGCCATGCCGTCCTCGAACGGACCGGTCAGGAAGATGATCCGCTCACGCAGCAGGCGCGAGAAGATGTCGAACGCGCGCTCACCCCGGCTGGACTGCTCGACCACCATGGGCACGAGGTTCATGTTCATCAGTTCGATCGGATCGCGCATGAAGGCCTTCTTGACTGCAGAGGGGGCGCGACTCGGCGGTCGTGCCCGTATGAGACCCGGAATATCGCGATGCGAGGGACCCGGCGCAAGGCGCGTCAGTTTTCGGGCGCCGCCTCCTGCTCCGCGCGCAGGTCCCGGGCGAGGTCCGACGCGATGCTGGACGCCAGCACCGCCGGGTTGCGGCGCAGCGCCCGGTCGTCCCGGTAAAGGGCCTCAAGGAAGGCCAGATCCCAGTCCGTCATGCTGTCGGTAGCGGCGGGATTGTCCAGCACATTCAGAATGGTGGGGAAGCCAGCGATCTCGCCCCGCGGATCAATCTGGGCCAGGGACACCATCGACAGATAGTCCGCCAGCTGGGGCGCGGTCAGGTGGGCGACGCCGTCCACATCGACGATCACAATGACCTTGTTCAGGTCGTCGCGGATGATGGTGGTCAGCAGCGACCCGAAGGTGCTGATTGAGGGGGCCGAGGGATTGCCCTCATTGTCCGTCTCGCCGGGAATACGCACGGCGATCCGGCCCGTCTCGGAATTGATCGGCAGGGCCATGTGCCACCAGCGCACCGGGGCATCGCCTTCCTGAAAGCGGCCGAGGGCCGCGCGGCCGAGGTCCATCCCCGATCCACCGACGCGGAAGGCCGACGGTTCGGCCTCGACCATGGCGCGCGCCATCGTCGCCCCGTCATCGGCAAAGGTGATGATGACATTGGGCGAACAGCCCGGCGCGCCGATCTCCAGCCCGAGATCCTCGGCCCGGGTCGAGATGACATCGGCCAGATACTGGGCCGCCTCGCCGCGCAGATTGACCACGCCGACACAGACGGTATCGCGCCAGCGGGCCAGGCCCCGGCCCCGCGCGGGCACCGACAGGCTGTAGACGAAGTCGCGGGCCGCCTCGTCCAGCGGACGGCCCAGGACGACAATGTCATCGACGCGGGTTCCGGTGGGATCCTGGACCGGCGGGTCCTGCACCGGCGGATCCTGGGGCGCGGCCGTGGCCAGCAGGGCAGCGAGGGCAGTGGCAGCCAGCATGGAGAACTCCGGACAGATACAGGCGGGGACGCAGTGCCCCTCAAACGCGCCAAGGCCATAAAGCCGTCGCCCCCGCGAAGCGCATTACATCGTTGTAATGTCAGGCGGTGAAGCGGGCACGCCAAAACCCCTCTCGCCCGGGGAGCAGAGGATACGGAGAGGCGGGCGGCGCATGGGCCGGGGGCCCGGAACCGTATGCTCCCGTGCTTTCGCCGTAGGGAGCGTGTGTGAGTTTCGGCACCTGGCCTGGCACCGCCCCGGTCGGTTCACGCGAGCGCCTGGGGGGACTGTCTCTTCCGCCGGGGGTCGGGCACCCGGATGCTTGTGCGCCCGACTTCGCCTGTCCCGGTTCGACAGCAGGTCCCAGTCTCTCGGCCCGCGACGGGCGAGGCGTCCAGAAACGCCCCGGACCCCGGGGTTTCGCCCCGGGCAATCCCGCTCGACCGGCCCCCGCCGCCGCATCAGTGCCTGGGTCCCAAGGCGCCTCTCCTGCGACGGAGACGGGGAGAGGGTTGCACAGGCCGCGACCTGGTCGGGAAGAACGGTCCGGGAAGCGGGAGGGGTGTTGAAAGGGCGGGGGAATTCGGCGGCAGCTATCCTATCTGAGGGCGTCGGCTCAGCAGTCCTTCTCCCCCCGGGGGAGAAGGTGGGCCGCAGCGCGGCTCGGATGAGGGGGCGGGTCGAGGCCAGACGGGTCACGTCCCATGCGGGCGCAAACGTCCCCCTCATCCGTCAGGCTCCGCCTGACACCTTCTCCCACGAAGGGAGAAGGGCACCAGAGGCGCCTCCCGCACAGCAAAACGCCCGGCGCAGGGGCTGCGGCCGGGCGTTGAAGCGGCAGTGGATGACGGAGGGATCAGCCCTCGTCGTCTTCCTTCATCAGGTCTTCCTTGCTGATCGGCTTGTCGGTCATGTCGGCCTGGCTGAAAATCAGCTCGCAGACCTTTTCCTCATAGATCGGGGCGCGCATCTGGGCGGCAGCCTCGGGGTTCTGGCGGTAGAAGTCCAGCACCTGACGCTCCTGACCCGGATAGTTACGGGCTTCGGCCATCAGGGCGTTGTTCAGCTCCTGATCGGTGACGCCGACATTGTTGGAGCGACCGATCTCGGCCAGCACCAGACCCAGGCGCACGCGGCGCTCGGCGATCTTGCGGTACTCGGCCTTGAGGGCCTTGTCGGACTTCTTGGCGTCTTCCTCGGGCAGGCGACCGGCTTCCTTGTCGGCCTCGACCTGACGCCAGATACCGTCGAACTCGGCCTCGACCATCTTGGGCGGCAGGTCAAAGCTGTGGCCGGCGTCCAGCTGGTCCAGCAGGGCGCGCTTCAGCTTGAAGCGGGCGGCGTTGGTGTACTGCTGGTTCAGGTTGTCCTTGAGGATGCCCTTGAGCTTCTCCAGGTCTTCCAGACCCAGACGCTTGGCGAACTCGTCGTCGATCTTCGTTTCGGCCTCGGCCTTGATCGCCTTGACGGTCACGTCGAAGGCGGCCTTTTTGCCGGCCAGATGGGCGGCCTGATAGTCCTCGGGGAAGGTCACTTCGACGACCTTTTCCTCACCGACCTTCGCGCCCTTCAGCTGCTCTTCAAAGCCGGGGATGAAGCGGTTCGAACCGATCACCAGATCGGCGTCCTCGGCCGAGCCACCTTCGAAGGCCTCACCGTCGATCTTGCCGACGAAATCGATGGTCAGCTGGTCGCCGTCGGCGGCCTTGACCGTCTTGCCGGTCTTGTCCTCGTAGGATTTGGACTGCGAGGCCAGTTCCTTGAGGGTCTCTTCGATGTCGGCGTCAGTCGCCTCGTAGACCGGGCGCTCCAGCTTCAGCGTTTTGGGGTCGACCGGGGTGAAGTCGGGCATGACCTCGAGCGACATTTCATAGGCGAGGTCGGCCTGGCCGGCGACGACCTTGTCCATGTCGCTGGTCAGCTTCATCTCGGCCGGAGCGGCCGGGCGGAGCTTGGCGTCTTCCAGAGCCTTCTGGCTGGACTCGTTCAGGGTGGCGTTGACGATCTCGCCCATGAAGTCCCGCCCATAGGCCTTGCGCACATGCGAGGCCGGCACCTTGCCCGGACGGAAGCCCTTGAGCTTCATCTGGGGGGCCACTTCCTTGATGCGGGCATCCAGCTTTTCGTTCAGCTCAGTGGCGGGAACGATAACCTCGATCACGCGGCTGAGGCCGGCGGCGGACTTTTCAACGACTTGCATGGACGATCTGACGCTCTGGGGCGCGACCGTCTTCGGACCGCGCGCGTGGTGGGATAAGCAAACAGGGCCGCCCCTTGCGGAGCGGCACCTCGAAGCCCGCCCTTATGTCGAGAACGCCGCCAAAGGTCAACGCGCGGCGCGTCCCGAGGGCGGTTCACACACGCGGCACGTCGCCCTATGTCTGGGGCATGAGCGCATCCCCCTCCCCCCTCGGCCTGTTCATCAGCCCGGTCACCCCCCTGCAGCAGAACTGTACCGTCGTCTGGTGCACGGCGACGAAGAAGGCCGCCGTCATCGATCCGGGCGCGTCCGGCCCGGCCATACTGGCGGAAATCCAGCGACGCGGGCTGGAGATGGAGCAGATCTGGATCACCCACGGCCATCTGGATCATGCGGGCGGAGCGGCCGAGTTGAACGAGATTTCCGGCGCGCCGATCATCGGGCCGCATCCCGACGACCAGTTCTGGATCGACGGCATTCCGGCGCAGGGGCAGATGTACGGCCTGCCCGAAGCGCGGTCATTCACGCCTACCCGCTGGCTGGACGAAGGCGACGAGCTGACGCTGGGCCAGACGCGCTGGCAGGTGTTTCGCACCCCGGGCCATACGCCCGGCCATGTGATCTTCTATTGCGAGGCGGCGCGCTTTGCCCAGGTCGGGGATGTGCTGTTCAAGGGCTCGGTCGGGCGGACCGACTTTCCCCAGAGCGATCCGCGGGCGCTGGTGACCAGCATCGTAACCAAGCTCTGGCCGCTGGGGGATGATGTGACGTTTGTGCCCGGCCACGGTCCGCACTCGACCTTTGGCGCCGAGCGGCGGGACAATCCATTCGTGTCGGACCGGGCGCTGGCCGGACAGGGGATGCGGTTCTCCCCTGAGTCGGAACGTCGCAGCCCTCCGTAAGCGGAACCGGACGGGGGCCACGGGGTTCTTTCTGCACAGTTCTCGATTTGTCAGAAAGGTCAACACCATGGCCGAGGCCAAGCCCCCCGCCCGCCCGTCCGGAGTCTCGAAACGAGGCTTTGCCTCGATGGACCCCGAGCGCCAGCGCGCCATCGCCCGCAAGGGCGGTGCCAGCGTGCCCAGCGAAAAGCGCAGCTTTTCCCAGGATCGCGCCTTGGCCGCCCAGGCCGGCCGCAAGGGCGGCGAAGCCTCGCACGGCAGCCGCCAGCCCGAAACCACGACGGGCGCGCCGAGCCCCGAATAAGCGTAATGTCGGCCCTCAGCCCTGAAGCAGGGCGAGGGCCACGGCGGGCGAGTTCGACTCGCGCCAGTCGACCAGCCGCCAGCCGGCCTTTTCCACCAGTTCGACGATCGTCTCGCGCGTGAATTTCCGCGAGCTTTCCGTGTGCAGGGTCTCCCCCTCGACAAAGCGGAAGCGGGTGTCGTCCAGCGTCACAACCTGATCCCGCGTCGAAACCAGATGCATCTCCATCCGCGAGCGGTCCGCGTTCCAGACCGCGCGGTGCTCGAAGCTATCGAGATCGAAGTCGGCGTCCAGCTCGCGATTGACGCGCGCCAGCAGGTTCAGATTGAAGGCGGCGGTGACACCCTGGGCATCGTCATAGGCGGCGACCAGCAGATCCGCCGGCTTGACCAGATCGACCCCGAGAATGAAGTGCGACCCTGCGCCCAGTCGCTCATGCGCCGAGGTCAGGAAGCGGACGGCCAGATCCGGCGTCAGATTGCCGATGGTCGAGCCGGGGAAGAAGCCCGTGCGCGGTCCCTTGCCCAGTTCGGGCAGGGGCGGCAGGTCGAGGAAGTCGCCGGCGACGGGGCTGACCTCCAGATCGGGATAGGCCTCGCGGATGCGGTCAGTGGCGGCATCCAGCGCGTCTGTGCTGATGTCGATCGGCATATAGATGGCCAGATCCGGGGCCTGATCCAGGACGATGCGGGTCTTTTCGCTGGCGCCGGAGCCGAACTCGACCAGCACGGCGTTCTCGCCCATGAAACGGGCGATGTCGGGGGCCATGTCGCGCAGCAGGGCGGTCTCCTGACGCGTCGGATAGTATTCCGGCAGGCGGGTGATGTCCTCGAACAGGCGTGAGCCCTCGGCGTCGTACAGCCACTTCGGGGACAGGGATTTCTGCGGCTTTGACAGACCCTCGACCAGATCGGCCCTGAACTGTGCGGTCTCGTCGTCAACAGGCATCCGGGCTCCGGGTTGGGGGTCAGCATCGCGCGCCAGACGCAGGCCCGCGAAGGCCCAGCGCTGATGCGGATAATAGAAGTTGCGGTAGGTCAGGCGGCGATGATCGGGCGGGGTGGCGAAGCACGAGCCGCGCAGCACGCCTTGGTTGGCCATGAACTTGCCGTTGTACTCGGCCGCGACGCCGGGCGTGGTCCGGAAGCCCGGATAGGGGGCATAGGCGCTGGCCGTATGCTGCCAGACCTGGCCGTCGAGCCCGGAGAAGGCGTCGGGCCGGCTGCGGGCCGCGTGCTCCCATTCGGCCTCGGTCGGCAGACGGGCGCCGGACCAGCGGGCGAAGGCGTCGGCCTCATACAGGCTGATGTGGCAGACGGGGGCTTCGGGATCGACGGGCTGGCGGCCCGTCAGGGTCATGACGGTCCAGCCCGCGTCGTCGGACTGCCAGTAAAGCGGGGCCTGCCAGCCTTCGGTCCGGGCCGTGGCCCAGCCGTCGGACAGCCACAGTTCGGGACGGCGATAGCCCCCATCGGCCATGAACTCCAGCCACTGACCATTGGTCACCAGATCACGGGCCAGCTGGAAGGGCTGCAGGTGGACCGGGTGAGCCGGGCCCTCATTATCGAAGGCGAAGCCGGCGCCGTCATGGCCCAGGGTGACCAAGCCACCGTCGAAGGCCTCCCGGCCACCGCGCGGCGTCTGGTCGCTGCGCCAGCCGGGCTCGCGGTCATAGGCCGCGGGATCCAGTGGCGAGCCTGTCATCAGGTTCAGCAGATCCATCAGGAACAGCTCCTGATGCTGCTGTTCGTGGTTGAGGCCGAGCACGAACAGATAGCGCCCCTCCCCGTCCGTCAGACCGGCACGCAGGCGCTCGACCATGCGGCGGTCGATCTCGCGGCGATAGGCCATCACGTCGTCCAGCGACGGCCGGGTGATCAGGCTGCGCCGGTCGCGGGCGATCCGCTCGCCCACGCCGTCGTAGTAGGAGTTGAACAGGGTGAACCAGACGGGGTCGAACGGCCGATAGTCCGGATCGCGGCTGAGGATCAGCGCCTCATAGAACCAGGTGGTGTGGGCCAGATGCCATTTGCCGGGGCTGCAGTCCGGCATGGACTGGGCCTGCAGGTCCTCGGCCGACAGGCCCTCGGCCAGGGCCGGCATGACGCGGCGCGAGGCCTGATAGCGCGCCACATCCCGGGCACTCTGATCCTGAACGGTAGCGGGCGCGTTCATGGGTGTCTCCGGTGTCTGGCGCGGGAGGATCGAGCCCACGAGCCCGACGCGAGTCGACCTAACGTATCAGCCGCCGGGGCGTTGCCGCAAAAACGGCGGGGTTCAGCGAACCGGACGCCCGCCGTGTTTGGCGTATTCCAGACGCGCGATGGAGCGGTTGTGAACCTCGTCCGGACCGTCGGCGATGCGCAGGGTGCGGACCATGGCGTACATTTCGGCCAGCGGCGTATCGGCCGAGACGCCGGCACCGCCATGGGCCTGAATGGCGTCGTCGATGATCTGCAGGGCCATGCGCGGCGCGGCGACCTTGATCTGGGCGATCTCGGACTTGGCGTTCTTGGCACCGGCCTGATCGATCATCCAGGCCGCTTTCAGGACCGACAGACGGCACATCTCAATATTCGTGCGGGCCTCGCCGACCCGCTGTTCCCAGACCGAATGCTCGGCCAGCGACTTGCGGAAGGCGGTGCGCGACAGCAGCCGCTGAACCATCAGTTCCAGCGCCCGTTCGGCCATGCCGATGACGCGCATGCAGTGGTGGATACGACCGGGCCCGAGGCGCCCCTGGGCGATCTCGAAGCCCCGGCCCTCGCCGGCGATCAGATTCTCGACCGGCACGCGGACGTTTTCCAGCACCACCTCGGCGTGGCCGATCGGCTTTTCGTCATAACCGAACACCGACAGCATCCGCTCGACGCGGAAGCCCGGGGTGTCGACGGGAACGATGATCTGCGACTGCTGGGCGTGGGTGGCGGCGCCGGTGTCGGTCTTGCCCATGACGATGGTCATGGCGACGTTCGGATGGCCCATATTGGTCGACCACCATTTGCGGCCGTTGATCACATAGTGGTCGCCGTCGCGCTCGATCCGGGTCTGGATGTTGGTGGCGTCGGATGAGGCGACCTCGGGCTCGGTCATCAGGAAGGCCGAGCGGATCTCGCCGGCCATCAGGGGCTTCAGCCATTTCGCCTGCTGGGCCTCGTTCCCGTACATATGGAGGACTTCCATATTGCCGGTGTCGGGGGCGTTGCAGTTGAACACCTCGGCCGTCCACAGATGGCGGCCCATCATCTCGGCCAGCGGGGCGTATTCGAGGTTGGTCAGGCCGGCGCCGTGATCGCCCGGCAGGAACATGTTCCACAGGCCCGCCTCGCGCGCCCGGGCCTTCATCTCGTCCATGGCCGGGGGCTGGCGGGTCGAATCCTCGCGCACCTGGGCCCAGTACTCGGCCTCGCGCGGCAGCACCTTGTCATCCAGAAAGCGGCGGACGCGCTCCTGCCAGTGCAGGGCTTTTTCGCTGTGCTGGAATTCCATGGAGAGGTCTCCTTCTCCCTCCCCCTCGTGGGGAGGGTGGTCGCGAAGCGACCGGGTGGGGAAGGGTGAAGCCGGGCGCCGGCGGTGCGGGACTGGCGTTCCCCACCCTGTCGTCGCTTGGCGCCGACATCCCTCCCCATGAAGGGGAGGGAGAACGCAACAGCCTAGCGCTTCAGCAGCGGGGCCAGCTTCTGGGCGATCATCATGTCGCCGGTGATCTTCAGCTTGCCCTGCATGAAGGCCATCATCGGGTCCAGCTTGCCTTCCGACAGGGCCATGAAGTCGTCCCAGGCCATGGAGACGGTGGCGTCGGCGGGCTTGTCTTCGTTGGTGACGGTGTTCGGCACGGAGGCACCGTCGATGTAGATGACGCCCTGATCGCCGAGGTCCAGCTTGACGGTCTTGCCGAGGCCGGAGTTGTCGCCCACGGCGGCGCGGATGTGTTCGGTCACGGATGCCAGATCGGCCATGTCATATCTCCCTGAGAGGTGTTGGCAGATGGCGTAGCCCGCCAGCCGCCCCCTGCCAAGATCACGTCGGGTAAACATGGGGTGAGCCGTCATCAGGGTTGACCCGGGGGGCGGACTGGTCCGAACTGGCGCCGCTCCCTTCATGACCCGCGAGTGTTCCATGCGCCTTCGTCTGACCGTTTCCGCCCTGGCCATCGCCCTCAGCCTCGGTATGGCAGCACCCGCCCTGGCCCAGGTGGGCACGCCCGCCTTGCCCCGGGCCCTGCCGGAAATCCCGGCGCCGGTCGATCAGGCCTATCCGGGTGTGATCCGTTATGAGGTCGACGCCACCGACATCGATCGCAAGATCGTCAGCGTGCGCCAGACCATTCCCGTCAGCGCCGGGCCCCTGACCCTACTGTATCCGAAATTCATTCCCGGCAATCATGCGCCGACGGGCCCGATCCAGCTGATCGCAGGACTGACCATTCACGGCGACGGCGACCGGATCGAGTGGCTGCGCGACACCATCGATCCCTATGCCTTCCACATCGAGGTGCCCGGGGGCGTCGACGAGATCGTGGTCGAATTCCAGTGGCTGACCCAGCCGGACGCCAGCAACTGGCGCGTGGTGATGGCCTCGTCCATGCTGAACTTGCAGTGGGAGAAGGCGGTGCTTTATCCTGCGGGATATCGTCACAGCCGCATCACCTTTGCCCCCTCGATCCGCCTGCCGGACGGCTGGCAGTATGGCGTGGCCATGGACACGGTGTCGTTCGAGGACGGGGTGGCGACCTTTGCCCCCGTCAGCCTCGAGACGCTGGCCGACAGCCCCATGTTCGCCGGCGCGCATTACAAATCCTATGACCTCGACCCCGGCGGGCGGTCGCCCGTGACCCTGCATATCGTCGCCGACCAGCCCGAGCAGATCGCGCCGACGCGCGAACAGCTGGCGAAGTACGAGGCGCTGGTCGATGAGGCCGATCTGCTGTTCGGGTCGCGCCATTTCGACCGGTATGAGTTCCTGCTGGGCCTGACGCGCGAGATGGGCGGCATCGGCCTTGAGCATCACCGGTCCAGCGAGAACACCGCCCCGCCCAACTTCTTCGGCGACGGCTGGGAGCCCAGCCACGGCACGCGGACCCTGCTGCCGCACGAGTTTGTCCACTCCTGGAACGGCAAGTTCCGCCGGCCCGGCGACCAGCTGACGCCCAACTTCAATGTGCCGGTCCAGAACACCCTGCTGTGGGTCTATGAGGGCCAGACGGAATACTGGGGCGAGGTGCTGACCGCGCGATCGGGGCTGGGCACCAAGGAGGAGGCGCTGGCCTCCTTCGCCGGGATCGCGGCCTTCTATGAGTATCAGTCCGGACGCGAATGGCGGTCGCTGCAGGACACGACCAACAACAACCTGCTGGGATACCGGGCCTCCAGCCCCTGGCCGTCGTGGATGCGCGGCACGGGCGACTATTACCGCGAATCCGCCCTGATCTGGCTGGATGCCGACACCCTGATCCGCGAGAAGACGGGCGATACCAAGTCGCTGAACGACTTTGCCAAACTGTTCTTTGGCATCGACGACGGCTCCTGGACCGCGACGCCCTATACGTTCGACGACATCGTCACGGCGCTGAATGCGGTTGTGCCGCACGACTGGGCCGGCTTCCTGCGCGACCGTCTGGACGCCGTCGGCCCCGACGCCGAGGCGCCGCTGGATGGCATCGAACGCAGCGGCTATCGCCTCGTCTACACCGACAGCCCAACCGAGGTGGAGACGCGCATCAACGGCAGCGGACCGGGTGACTACCTCTATTCGCTGGGCTTCTATCTGGCGGGCGGCAACCGCATTGTTGCCGTGCAGTGGGACAGCCCGATCTTCAACGCCGGGATCGGCGCGGGCTGGACGCTGGTGTCGGTAAATGGCGAGCGGGCCTCGCCGCAGGTGCTGTCGAACGCCATCACGGCCGCCACGACCTCAACCGCTCCGATCGTGCTGGAAGTGCGCAATGCGCGAGGCAGCCGGACCCTGGAAATCGATTACCACGACGGCCTGCGCTATCCGCGTCTGGAGCGGATCCCCGGCACGCCGGACCGTCTGGGCGACATCCTGTCGCCGATGCGGGACTGAGGATGCTGTGCCCCCGGAGCTGATGTCAGCCCCGGGGGCATAGCAGCGCCTAGCGTTTCAGAACTTCAAGCAGCCTTTCGGCCGTGATCGCCGATGAGGCCGGGTTCTGGCCGGTTACCAGCGTGCCATCGACGACCGCGAAGGCCGCCCCGTCATCACCGCGACGATAGTCGGCGCCGGCTTGCTTCAGCATGTCCTCGACCAGGAAGGGCACGACGTCCGTCAGGCCGACGCTGTCTTCCTCGCTGTTGGTGAAGCCGGCGACCTTGCGGCCCTTGACCAGCAAGTCGCCGTCCTTGCCCCTGACCGATTTCAGAACACCGGGGGCATGGCAGACGAAGGCCGTCGGCTTGTCTGCCCTGGCGAAGGCCTCGATCAGGGCGATGGAGTCGGCGTCCTCGGCCAGGTCCCACAGCGGGCCGTGTCCGCCGGGATAGAAGACGGCGTCGTAGTCGTCGGCCTTTACGTCGGACAGTTTGAGTGTGCTGGCCAGTTGAGCCCTGGCCTCGGCATCGTCCTTGAACCGGCGGGTGTCGTCGGACTGGGCATCCGGACTGTCGCTCTTGGGATCGATCGGCGGCTGGCCGCCTGCGGGCGAGGCTAGGGTGATGTCGGCTCCGGCATCGTTGAGCAAATAATAGGGGGCCACGAACTCTTCGAGCCAGAAGCCGGTCTTGTTGCCGGTGTCGCCGAGCTGGTCGTGCGAGGTCAGAACCATCAGAATCTTCATGCGGGTCTCCTTTGTCGGGGGAGAGCCCCCGGGCGCCGGGAAGGTTCCGGGTTGCCCGCACGAAAACGGCCCCGGCGGAGATCCACCGGGGCCGTTCGATTGTCACAGTGCCGAATGGCGCCAGATTACTTGATCTGGACCTTGGCGCCGGCTTCCGTCAGCTTCTTGGCGATTTCGTCGGCGTTCTGCTTGGAAACGTTCTCGACGACGTTCTGCGGAGCGCCTTCGACCAGGTCCTTGGCTTCCTTCAGACCCAGGTCCGAACGCACGCCACGGACTTCCTTGATGACGTTGATCTTCTTGTCGCCGCCGTCGATCAGGACAACGGTGAACTCGGTTTGCTCTTCAGCGGCTTCGGCCGGAGCACCGGCGCCACCACCGGCGGGCATGGCCATGGCGACCGGAGCGGCGGCGGACACGCCCCACTTTTCTTCCAGCAGCTTGGACAGCTCGGCGGCTTCCAGGACGGTCAGGGCGGACAGGTCTTCAACGATTTTGGCGAGATCGGCCATTTGAGTTTTCCTTCGGAGGATTGGGGTTCAGTAGAGAGGTTGCAGAGATGAAAGAGGTCGGTCCGCTTACGCGGCGTCCTTGGCGGCATAGGCGCTGAAAACGCGGGCCAGTTGAGACGCCGGAGCTTGAACGACGCCGGCGACCTTGGTCGCGGGAGCGTTGAGCAGGCCCAGCAGCGAGGCGCGGATCTGATCCAGCGACGGCAGTTTGGAGAGAGTCTCCACACCCTTCGCGTCCAGAACCTTGTCACCCATGAAGCCGCCCAGAACGACGAACCTGTCGTTGCCCTTGGCGAATTCGGCGGTGACCTTGGCAGCCGTTACCGCATCATCGGCATAGGCGATGCCCACGGGACCCTTGAACAGGCCGTGGTAGTCGCTGCCTTCGTCGGCTTCGAGCGCCTTGAGCGCCAGGCGATTCTTGATCACCTTGAACGCGCCACCTTCTTTGCGAAGGCGGCCACGCAGGTCTTCCATGTCCGCAACGGTCAGACCCAGGTTGTGGGTCACGACCACGGCGCCGGCGTCGGCGAACACGCCCTTCAGCGTCTCGATCGACTCGGCCTTTTGTGCGCGGTCCATTGCGGTCTCCAGTCTTGAGGTACATCGCCGGGCTTATTCCCGACGACGAGATGGCCCATACGCGTTCGCGTCGCCGCGAGGCGTGTGTGCCGGTCGTAATGTCCGAAGGAAGCTCGGAGGCCATGCCGACCGCGCGAGCGCGGGCCAGAGGGCGTCGTCTGCGTCCCCATCTCCCCACGGTGCCAGAGGGCTCTCTGACGTTTATGGCATGGGTGGCCCCCACGCCCCGAAGTTCTCGGACAGGCAGATCAGGCCCGAGAGCCCGATCAAGGCGCGCCGTATACACAGGCGCGCGGGGGAACTCAAGCGCTTGCCGTTACTTGGCGGAGGGCACGACCGCCATGAGGGGTTCGCAGTCGAACTCGGCGCAGTATTTGGCCTCGAAAGTCTCGAAGAACTGGATCATCGCGCCCCCCAGAAGTTCGTCGATCCTCGCCCCGAGTTCGAACTCCTTGATCGCCACCGACTGCCCCAGCGGGGTGCTGTAGAAGGCCACCAGAGCCTCCAGTTCCTCAAGGGTGAACGTCTCGGCGTAGACGGGCGCCATGTCCCTGGCCATGCGGTCGATGACTTCCAGGATCATCGGCGGCATATTGGCCCTCATCCACTGCCGCTCACGGTCGCTCATATCAGGAGACTCGGCCAGGTCTTCCTCAACGAGCTGACCGACCAGCGCGGCGATATTTTCGCCGAGTGACAGTTCCACATACTGCTCGGCCAGCTGCAGGCGTCGCGCGGCGTCGCCGTCCTGCGCCATGGCAGGGGCCGCCATGAACAGGCCGAGGCAAAGGGCCAGTGCCGCCAGAATACGCATGAAACTCTCCCGAAAAACCGCAGGCATGGTCGCGGTCCCGGTCACAACCGGCAAGTGCAGACGCGACACGGCGCGCAAGAAAAAGGGCGGTGGTTGCCCACCGCCCTCATTCTTGTCGTCAGCGATCCCGGAGGATCAGGCGCCCAGCGAAGCCGGGTCGACCTTGACGCCCGGTCCCATGGTCGAGGACAGGCTGATCTGCTTGACGTAGGTGCCCTTGGCGCCCGACGGGCGGGCGCGGACCAGGGCGTCGACCATCGCCTTGACGTTGGCTTCCAGGGCGTCCTGGGCGAACGAGGCCTTGCCGATGCCGGCGTGGACGATGCCCGCCTTCTCGACGCGGAACTCGACCGCACCGCCCTTGGCGTCCTTGACGGCCTGGGCGACGTTCGGCGTCACGGTGCCGACCTTGGGGTTCGGCATCAGGCCGCGCGGGCCCAGCACCTTACCCAGACGACCCACGAGGGCCATCATGTCGGGCGAGGCGATGACGCGGTCGAACTCCATGAAGCCGCCGTTGATCTTCTCGTACAGATCCTCGGCACCCACGTGCTCGGCGCCGGCAGCCCGGGCTTCATCGGCCTTGGCGTCCTTGGCGAAGACAGCGACGCGAACGTCGCGGCCGGTGCCGGACGGCAGGTTCACGACACCCCGGACCTGCTGGTCGGCGTGGCGCGGGTCGACGCCCAGGTTGACGGCGATCTCGATCGACTCGTCGAACTTGGCCTTGGCGTTGTCCTTGACGGCCTTGATGGCTTCGGCAAACGGCAGGACCGTTTCACGGTCGCCGGTCCAGGCCTTGATACGCTTGGTTTGCTTGGTCATGGCTTAGGCCTCCACCACGTTCAGGCCCATGGCGCGGGCGGAGCCTTCGATGATCTTGGCCGCGGCCTCGATGTCGTTGGCGTTCAGGTCCTTCATCTTCTTTTCGGCGATCTCGCGCAGCTGGGTGCGGGTGATCTTGCCGACGGTCTCGCGACCGGTGGCCTTGGCGCCCGATTTCAGCTTGGTCGCCTCCTTCAGATACCAGGTCGCCGGGGGCGTCTTGGTGATGAAGGTGAAGCTCTTGTCCTGATAGACGGTGATGACGGTCGGAAGGGGCGTGCCCTTGCCTTCCTTCTCGGTGCGCGCGTTGAACTCCTTGCAGAAGCCCATGATGTTAACGCCGCGCTGGCCGAGCGCCGGCCCGATCGGGGGCGAAGGCGTGGCGGAGCCCGCGGGCACCTGCAGCTTGATGTAGCCGAGAATCTTCTTGGCCATTGGTCTCTCCTATGAAGCGGGGAAATCAATCCCTGCGGATGAGCCGTGGTGCGGCATGGCGGCCTCCCACGGATTTATGCGAGCAAGCCCGCACCGCCCTGATCAGAGCGAGGCGCGCGTATAGCGGACGCGGCGCCGATTGGCAAATGGGTGGCGGGGTCTAGCCCGAGACCTTTTCTACCTGGTTGTATTCCAGATCGACCGGGGTCGGGCGGCCGAAGATGGACACGGCCACGCGCAGGCGGGCGTTGTCCTCGTCGACGCTTTCGACCTGTCCATCGAAGCTGGCAAACGGACCATCGACGACCTTGACGGTCTCGCCGATGTCGAAGTGGATGCGGGGCTTGGGCCGCTCGACGCCCTCTTCCGAGGTGCCGATGATGTTCTGGATCTCACGCTCCGAGACCGGCAGCGGCTTGGTGCCGCCCTGGGCGCCGAGGAAGCCGGTGACCTTGGGTGTGTTCTTGACCAGGTGGTAGGCCTCGTCCGTCAGCTCCATCTTGACCAGCACATAGCCGGGCATGAATTTGCGTTCGGCGTTGATCTTGCGACCGCGGCGGATCTCGACGACCTCTTCAGCCGGGACCAGGATTTCCGAGAAATAGTCGCTCAGTCCCTGCTGGCGTGCCTGATCTTCCAGGTGCTGCTTCACCTTCTTTTCGAAGTTGGAGTAGGCGTGGACGATATACCACTTGTGGCGGGGATTGGCGGGCGCGGCGGCGGGGGCGGCATCAGTCATGTCGAAATCCTCAGGTGCCGATGGCGAGAATGCGCTGCGAGATCGCGCTCAGGCCGAAATCGACCACGAAGAAGAAGGCGGCGGCCAGAAGCACCATGATGAACACCATCACCGAGGTGATCCAGGTCTCCTTGCGGCTCGGCCAGACGATCTTGCGACCCTCGGCCTGAACCTGGGAGAAGAACTGGACCGGCGAGGTCCGCTTTTTCGGCGCCGGGGTATCGACGGAAACGGTCTGGGCGGCGACCGGGCCCTTGCCCCCCGCCGTCCGACGTCCGCCCGGTGTTTTCGCCTTGGCCATATGCTGTCTCTTCAAACTTTCTGACTGTTACCCTCACATGGGCATTCCCAGGCGATGGCAACAGGGGAAATGGCAGGAGTGGAGGGACTCGAACCCACGACCCTCGGTTTTGGAGACCGATGCTCTACCAGCTGAGCTACACTCCTGTGGCCCGGACAATGAACAACGCGCCGTGGGCGGACCCATCGGCGCGCGGTCTTGACCAGAAGGGGCGTATGCCCCAGCGCGCGGCGCATTTCAAGCAGGCATTGATGCGGCGACAAGCATTATGACAGCCCGTCGACCAAGGGTCAGTCGCGCTCCGGACCGGCCGTCGATGGATCGGGCGCAATCACCGCCCGGAACAGCAGCTTGTCGATGCGACGGTCGTCCATATCGATGACCTCGACCTCGAACCGGCCGACCTGGAGAACCTCGCCCTCGTCCGGCACGCGCGACAGCTGGTGCAGGATCAGGCCGGCGACGGTGTGGAAGCCATCGACCTCGCCGAAATCCTCCCCGAGCGTATCGGCCAATTCCTCGATATCGGCCTGACCGTCGACCAGCCAGCTGCCGTCTTCGCGGCGGCGGATATAGGCCTCTTCCTCGTCATGGCCCTCGTCGAAGTCGCCGGCGATCATTTCCAGCAGATCGGTGACGGTGACCACCCCTTCGAAGGCACCGTATTCGTCGACGAGGAAGGCCATGTGGACCTTGGACGCCTTCATGATGCCCAGCGCCTTCAGCACAGAGGTCGACTGGGGAATGAAGGCCGGGGTCTGGACCAGTTTCTCGACATTGAACTCGCCATTGTCGAGCAGGCTGTCCAGCAGGTCCTTCTTGTGGACGACGCCCAGCGGATTATCGACGTCGGCGTCGCGGGCCACGACGATCCGCGAATAGGGACAGGTGCGGATTTCGTCACGCAGGGCGCCCTCCTCCTCGTCCAGCGCGATCCAGAAGACCTCGTGGCGCGGCGTCATGGCCACCCGGATGGGCCGGTCACCGAGGCGCAGGATCTCCTCGATCATCTCCTGTTCTTCGGGCTCGATCAGGCCGGAGGCCGTGCCCTCGGCGATCATCGACTCGACCTCCTCCTGGGTCACGTCCGAGCCGTCCCGATCCTTGACGCCCATGATCTTGAGAATCCCGGAGGTCGAGGCCGTCAGCAGCAGTACGAAGGGGTGCAGAATGATGGCCACGGTCGAGATCGGCGCCGCCATCTTGGCCGCGATGCTCTCGGGGAAGATCAGCGCGAGGCGCTTGGGCACCAGCTCACCGACGATCAGCGAGACATAGGTGATGCAGATCACCACCAGCAGGGTCGAGAAGACTTCGGTATAGGCGTTCAGCGCCGGAAAGGCGGCCTCGAGAATCCGGTTCAGATCCCCGGCGATCGCCGCCTGGCCATAGGCACCCGCCAGAATGCCGATCAGGGTGATGCCGACCTGGACCGCCGACAGGAAATGGGTGGGGTCTTCCGACAGCTTGAGCGCCGAGCGAGCACCGCGATCGCCGCGTTCGGCGCGACTCTGAAGCTTGGACCGGCGGGATGTCACGACCGCCAATTCGGTCATGGCGAAAAGGCCGTTCAGCACGATGAGAAGCAGAACGACGACGATGGCGATGAGTAACATTTAGGGGGGCGGGAACCGTAACGCGGCGCAATCAGCGACTGCCGCCAGACAGATGATAAGGGGGTTTTTCCCCGTCCGCCACGAATTCCTTCGCAATCAGCGTCGGATTAGCGGTCGCGACCCGCTTCGACCGATCCATAGGGTCCGGCCACGCTGCCATCATGCGGCCCGGAAGCGGCACAGGCCGACATCCCCAGCAGGGTGCCGATGAAGAGTCCGATGTGAAGTGAGCGGCGCATGGTTTCCCAATCCTTAACGCCGCCAGAGTGACAGGGTTCAGGACGGGCACAAGACCACGCACCGGCAAGCGGGCATCTTTACCGTGTTCGTCGCGCGCCGGGCGAAGACCAAACAAAAACCCCCGCCGGATCGCTCCGGCGGGGGTAGGATTTCTGACGCTCAAGCAGCGAGGCTCCGCGAGCCGAGCGTTAGCGTCCCTCTTACTCCGTGATCTTGCTCACGACGCCGGCGCCGACCGTGCGGCCGCCTTCGCGGATGGCGAAGCGCAGGCCCTGGTCCATGGCGATCGGGGTGATCAGCTCGACGTTCAGCTCAGCGTTGTCGCCGGGCATGATCATCTCCACACCTTCCTTCAGGTGCACGATGCCGGTCACGTCCGTCGTACGGAAGTAGAACTGCGGGCGGTAGTTGGTGAAGAACGGCGTGTGACGGCCCCCCTCTT
>Ga0207903_1000112_pt1 | contig 42468 bp, 51 predicted proteins | sample MalvirmetaMSP131_FD_184234 | JGI IMG/M metagenome (GOLD analysis project Ga0207903, IMG submission 184234) | Marine viral communities from the Deep Pacific Ocean - MSP-131 (SPAdes) | ecosystem: Environmental > Aquatic > Marine > Oceanic | place: Atlantic Ocean | collected 2011-06-25
TTTACTAATCTGTTTGTGAAATAGTAAGAAGTAGGTGATGACCTATTACTACTGAGAGTTGCATCTAATGCGAACCCTGTAGATATCTGGCTAGGTACGGTCACATCTTTTTGGACAGCAAACACCTCAGTCGCAGCCTCCGGCTCTTTCATCATCGGGGCGCGGATTGCCATGTAGATGTAGGTTGAGCTAGCTGTTATGGCTGTGACTTCAAAGCCAGTTGCGGTAGGCGCATACAAACTTGGCCCACTGTATTCAGCATTAGAAGTATTTGGATACAGAGATGCATCGTTTAACACAGTAAGGCCGCGCATACTGTCAACGACATTCCACCAATCAGACCCGTCTGTTTGTTTTCGTAAGATGTATTGAGGTTCCCATCCTAGGTCGACTGTCGCATTTCCACTTCCGTCTGTGGTAAACGACCCACACGCAATCATGCCGTCATCGTCTTCACCGTCTGGGTCGTGGGCAAAGAGGTAGGCAACGTAATCAGCGTTTGGTGTATTAAGACTAGCACTAGTACCGACAGTAAATGCTGTAGCTGTTGGAGGTGTGTTATTCCACAATGCGATAGCAGTGGATAAATTATCCGAGGAATTTAAGTATAAGCCGCTATCACCATCAGAAGAAGAAAACGCATCTTTATGGTAAACCACCCACTGTGTACTACCCAAACTCGTACTTTTTATAATCATCAGCCCAGGCTTGACACCTAGATTATGCGAAAAAGACTGAGCCACATAATCTGAATCCCCGGCATTATAGGTAACACAGTCAAAAAATCGTTCTCGCTTGCGGAATGTCCATGAGGTGTAGTTATATGATGAGTTGTTAACCCAATAAAGTGAGTCTGCCCCCATCGAGAAACCATCACTGTTGAATGAGGTCACTAAAGTTGTAGATGCCCCCAAACCATCTTCCGCAATAGTTCTATCGGATGATAAGTATTTATTTACCCCTCTTTCTGTATCAAATATCGCATTAGAATAAGCAACATCCCTACCCTTTATCCAAACCATCCCACCCTCACCAGAATCTGCTTCGTACTCAGTACCTTTATTGATAATAGTAGGCGAACCATTGGACGTAAAGTCACCACCTGTACCTAAGTTTTCACCGATGGAATAACCCTCTGTCATTGGTAAATACAGAATTGGATTCAATGCAGATAGCGTAGCAGGTGGTGTTGATCCTCCATTAGCATCAATGAACAGTCTACGATTTGATGTGGTAGATAGGTCACGGTAGGTATAGTCGAGGAAAACGTGGGCGGCTCTACCTTCAGAAAGTTCTTGTACAGCACCACTATAAGTATGAGCCAGAACACTAATATAATCCGAGGTGAAATTTATATTGCTGTTAGCGTAATATCCCCAAGTTGTAGATTGTAGTACGTCATTTACATAAATATACCTATTAGATGTATTCGTTAAATCTAGAGAAATCAATATGTGATACCAACCGAAACTTTTAATGATCCCAGAAACCTCACCGTTGAACGTAGATCCAGGCGCTGTCACCCTCAGATCACCAGATTGATTTCTCTTTACCATGAATAAAGTGGAACCAGCGCCATCATCAACGTGATATATCATCTCCCCCAGTGGTGGGAAATACACCCAGCAACTAAAAGTAAATGTCTTCCCGTCAGCATTACCTGACATATCTGAACTCCGACTCAGATAATCATTCGTACCGTCAAAGTCAGTGGATGTACCTACACCAAAATCACCCAATGCAATACCATTATCAATGGAGTGAGCCGAACTAGTACCATCATAAAGATAGGTAGAAAACACATCCTCGACATTTGGTGCATCACCACCTGATGGATTTGTTCCCAGTAATTTCTTTTCAATACTCATTACGCCATGCCTACGCCGGATGCTATGCCATACCAGATTGTGCCAGCGTCAATAGTGACGAAAGTGAGAACGTCAATTCCAGCCGCTGTAAGAGTCGGAGCAGTTGCAGCAGGCCAATCGACGGATGTGGGCCATGTGATCGTAGCTGAACCGCCGTTGGTCAGAATCAGCGTGAAAGCCCCGCCTTTACCTGTCGCTGGCGGGTTACTAAATGTCAGAGTGGTTGTGCCGCTGATTGTCTTTGTGAACACGTTGCCAGCACTCAGGTCAACGTCATTAGCACCCATTGCAACTTTAGTCTCGGCGTAATCTTTTAGTTCAGGTCTTTGAAGAATGTTGTCAGAGAAATTAAGGTCACCGGTCATGGTGCCACCAGCTTTCGGAAGTGCCGCTCCGGCTGTAGTAGTTGTGCTTGTTAGAATTGCATCCCGTACAGCTATATCTACACCGTCAAACGTACTGTTTGTCGTGATAGCACCAGTCATTGCTCCACCAGCTAATTTCAAGATTTCATCATCTTTAGCCAGTACATGTCCACCAGCCGTTGAACCATCGTGGACAACTAAAGTATCTTTCGTTGTATCAACAGTAACTTCCCGTACTGCACCAGTGAATGATGAATGCTCGGAGGTTGTCCCGCCTCGCAATTGTAATTTCTTTGCCATTACGTTAGACCTCCAAAGTCTATCTGTAGATTAGCCCCGCTGACGGTGCCAGCGTTGGTTACATTGTTGCCCTGACAGTCCAAGGCTCCGCCCAATTGCGGGGTAGTATCAGATACAACGTCAGAAATACCCGCTGAAATACTGGCCCAGACGGACCCTGTGTAATATTTCAGTGTGTTTACAGTGGAGTCGTACCAAAGGTCTCCAGACGATGGGCTGCTTGGCGCAGAACTCGCAATCTTGTATTCATTAGCATACCGATTAACATCTGCGATTGAAGATGAAACAGTATTCACGTTGGCTATCGAGCCACCAGTGCTGTTGACGTTAGCTATTGCTCCAGCCGTTGTATTTATATTAGCAATAGATCCAGCACAACTATTAACATTAACGATATCATCAGCAACAATCGATATATCTGATCCAGTCGATGTAGTCAGTGAATCAGCAATTGACCCCAAATCTTCTGTAAAGATAAGATCCCCAGCAACAATATTAATACGGGTCTGGTCAGCAGAAGATGGTGCAGTAGGTTGCCAGGTCGAAGCAGTAGTATCGTAGGCCTTCAATCCACCCGATGTTGAGTTCCAATACAAAGATCCATTAAGTAAAGCATTCCCATCATTATCTACAGATGGGGCGCTTGTTTTTGATCCTAAATACCGATCATCGAAGCTATCATAAGCAGCCTCGGCTGATGTTTGTGCCGTTTCAGCATTCGCCTCCGCAAGTTCCGCCGCAACTTTTGCAACCACCGCTGCCGCACGAGCAATTTCAGCAGATGCCGCATCCGCCGCCGCATCATTTGCGGAAGTTGGCGCGGCAATAATCGCGGTCATGTTAGTCACGCACGAAGCGATATTAGTGTTGTTTGTCGCAACGGTCGTTACGTTTCCAGCGATCCCGCCAACTGTCGTAATGTCGGTGCGAATATCATATAAACTTTTGAGCGTTCCTGTAGGCGAAGCAGGGTTACTGACAGGGTCAGTCGAAGCAATCGACCCATAATCGAATGCTGTCCGAACGCCGTTTAAGTCTGTTGCGACCGTGGTTATGGCGGTTAAATTATCGGTGATCGTTGAAACATTGATATTAGTGTCATCAAGGATCAGACCGCCATCCGCGTCGAACGCCAGTGTTTTGTTAGCGCGGTCGGTCGCTGATCCAGTCAGTTCAGCCAGGGGCAAATCGGTTGCAGATTGCGAGAATCGAACAGACCGAGCTATTTCCTCTTGATGCTGCTGGGCAATCATTGTCTGTCGATCAAGGGCTTGTTCAAGCACTTCCGCTGAGAGCGGGTCATTCTCTACAAAATCAGCCCCTTGAGTCAGCGCGACTTCACGCAAGATTATCAAGATCTCTCCTGTCGCTGGAGCCGTCACCATACTCACGGTTCCGCCAGCAGAAACACCCGCGCCCACTATGGTGTAGTGCGTTGTTATAGTTTGCGTTGTACGGACCCCTGTGGAACTCACCAAGATAACGGTCAGATCACCATCCGCCAGGAAGTAATACGGGAACGAAAAAGCCGTAGTTGTCCCATTACCAGAGTATTCCGCCCTGCTGAGGGTACTGGAAACTGTCATGTTTTAAACCTCTCCATCGTTCATATTATCCTAACTCGTTGTGAAAACCACAATCATTTGGACACACTAAACGCTACTTCATTCCGATAATTCGGCAAAAGCGTCTTTGATACGCTTACTCACTTCATTTCCACTGATGGCTATCTGAATCATATTCATATACATTGTATCGATTATTTGTCTCTTCTCATTAGGAGGCATACTCGGGTGCGTGTGTATCATCTGGATAACACCACTATGTTCTGTAAGAGTCATGCGAAAGTCATTCAGTCTGGTCAGCGTCTGCTCTGGGTTCTCTTTAAGAAGAGCCATCGCATCCTCAACACGCCCTTCCTCTATCCGCTTTTTAAAGCTTCCAGCGTATCTGACTGATTCTGCGTAGTTGTCATAGAAATCAGTGATCGAACTGGCGGCTGTAGTAGGATATCGAACAACAAAACCCTTTATGAAAGGTATGTCCGCTAAAGTGCTTGCTGGCTTTACAGGATCTGGAAGCACTCCAGCCTCTCTCAAACCCTTGTCGGCCAACTGAAGCATCTGCATCCCCAGCCCGCCGGTCCACTGACGTATATAGTTCTCGATGACGATTGAAGAACCCGCGGTACTCAACCGCATTCCAGGGATTTTAGTAATCATCTTCCCTAACGACTTGGCGATCTCAGTGGTGTAGTTTGTGTACTGCTCTTCAGGTAGAAGACGCTCCAATCTACTAGGAATAAGGGCTGTGCCTCTGAAGAAAGAATGATTGGATACTTGTTCCAGAATAGGAACTGCTGCATTCGGTATCACAGTAGTCAATGAATCGGCCTTTATTGCGTCAAACAACCTTCCTTTCAAGTTCTCATCGATGTCCGCCATCTTATCCAGCATTCTTTCCGGGAATGTGCCAAAAAGGATACCCAACTCAAACGGTTTGGGAATTCTGAAGATGTGTTCATCGGTCATCACGATCCAAAACAGATCCTTCTGCCAAGCAGGAAGTTGTTTGTACCGCGGATCATCATGGTTACGCATCCACAATAAAACAGAAGGCATGGTGATCATGGCTACAGCTTTTGTGGTCGCCCTACCAGGGTTATCACGGAAGACCCGGTACATTCTGTCATAACCTTGAAGTCTGGCATTCCAGAAAGCCGTAATCATATTCATCGCTCTCATGCTGGACCCCATCCTGGCAAAGTCCAAAGTCACTTCACGAGATTGAAATCCAGCTTCAACCAACGCAGCTTTCCCGCGCTTACCCTCCATAGCCTTCTTGAATTCACCTAGACGAGTCGCATTCTCAAATAACTCAGTAGTCACACGAAGAAGACCAAGCGGGTTTTTGATAACATTAACTGCCGCGTCCAGCATTCCTGTTTTATCAACCAGGGTCTTCAGGTTTTCCTGTAGATAAATTCTATCCAGCGAGACAAGAGTGGCTTGCGGTCCTCCACCAAACACCCAATCCTTAAAAGCCTTGTCTTTCTTCACGAGTGAGGTCAACCCAGACATTGCATCGATGAAAGGTCTGAACCCGTTCTCTGAATAAACCGCAGCAGTGATGTTGTCCCGCATCATATTACGAACAAAGAAATCTGGGTTTAAGATCGCTCCTGCGCGTAACGTTTTCGCAGGAATAGAAACAATCCGCGTCAGAAGGTTAACGCTCTGGTGATCCATCCCATTCATGAAGCTGGCGACTTCTTCATCGACCTTGTATACCTCTCGATCTCCCTTGCGGTAGACAACAATCTGATCTTTTGTCAGAGGCAATGCCATTGGTCTGAAGATCAGCATTTCATTGGGAGTCAGTTCTATCCCCAGTTCTTCTGCGTATTCTTTTAGTGATCTCTCCAGTTCCTTCTCTGAAACCTTGATGGGTTTCAGCTTCTGCTTCACCTTCTCTACAAGCGATGAGTTCAACTCTGATGTCTTCGCGAGATCAACTAACGCGCTACCCGTTGCATTTCGTTCAGCCAGTTGCACATACAGATAAGTGTTCTTGATAACACTTTCCAGCGGGTCGAGTATGACTTTCTCAGACCCTTTTATCTTCTTGATCGGTTGGTGTGTTCTCAATCCCTTCCCAACAGAAGGAGCTTTCTCATCTACAACCCTGAAGAAAGGAACATAGTCCTTGTTCGCTTCGCGAATAGCGCTATACATGTTTTTACTGATTACACCCGAATCCCGTAGATATTCAGTAACGCGATCCTGAAAATCCACCAACTCCCTGAACACAGACTCGTACTTTCCTTGACCATCAACGATAACGCGACCAGCCACTTCCAGATCGACCCCGGTTTCCACCGGCTTATCGCGGGCAGCCAACTCAACAGCCCGTCTTGACACTGCATACGCCCTGAGTCCATCAAGGCTATCCGCTATTGGCGAAAGAATTTGTCTGAGTCCCTTCCCGGTAGCTTCTCCCGTTTTAAAATTACGAGTCTCAAACTCAAGGAATAGATTAGCCTTCGATGTAGCAGCTACAGAAGTTCTTGCAAGTTTATAAGGATCCATGTCGGCAGGAAGTTCTTTCCCTTCCGACAACAGTTCAACAATCTGTTTTAACGGATGAGCCTTATCAATGAAATGGGTGTATAACCAATCCACCCCGGCCCACCCTGTCTTCTTGTTTTCACCCACTGATACCCGACCAAGAACGGTCTTTTCATCCTCGGAAATCGGAGTCTTATCCGCAGAGGGTCTTGGTTTCACAGGAGGTCTTGGCTCTGAAGACAATGCTTTCTGTAAGATAGCCGGATTTCTTAAACCCTCATTAAGAATACTTAGCGGATGAATGCCGGTTTCCTTGTATCTCGAATGCAACTTATCAACAACCAACCTCCCGGTTGTTGTCAGTTTAGTGCTTGTCTTTATAGCGCCCTTAACCCCACCAATCAGAATAGCTGCGTCCACAAAGTCATGCGGCTCCGGAACCTTTCCTTCCAGCGCAGACCCGACAGACACCATGGTCGCTATCTCAGCAGCGAGTGTTTGAACCCCGGGTTTAGCCAACTCCCCAGCCTTACCCGCAAAAAGACCCGTCAACGCCCCTTTCCCTGTTGACACCATAATGGCGGATAGCCTTTCCCAGAAATCTCCAAAAGTCTTAACAGTTCCGTTCTGGTACTCCTGTATCAGAGACTCCCTGACCATCGCGGGTAGCGCAAACGCGCCCGCCATTGATAGCGCTGGCACAGTAAGAATCTCTTCAGGAAACGCTACTTGCGGACCGGCCTGACCCGCAGTCAACGCGGCTCCACCCCCAAGAAAAGCACCTCCAACCATCGCCGGGAAGTCGCCCACCAGCATTCCCGCATGGTTCGCTATGCGTTCTGCCATAGGGGCGTTATCCGACAATATCTGATCCGGAGACTTTCCCCGCTGAAGCAGTCCTGTCACAGAAGACTGATACCCTGTATCCAGCCCGCGGGAGATCTGCTCCATTATGCTTCCCTGATCCGCCTCATCTTCTTCCGGAACAGACACCATCCGGGTAGCCAGAGTCTGTAATGTCTTCTTATCAGGCTCCGGTGTACCAAAATATTCATTAATTTCCTTATGCGAAAACCCAGCGGATGTCATATCGGATCGAGTTTCGGTATCCCAGGCGTGAACCTCCTGCTCAGAAAACCCAGCAGATCGTAACTCTCCGATTATGTCCGTGCCGTTCATTCAGTTCATTTAGTGATCGAGTTTATCTTCTTCTGGGCATACGCTCTCATCACCCATTCATTCGTAGTCTCGCCATCACGTTTCGGAGGAACCGGACTTTCTAAGAGTGAAGCAGCCGCCTTTGTTGTGTCCTGTAATTTCTCGTGGTCACTCTTCCTGAACAACTCAGCCATATTCCCCAAATACTCCGGTTTATCAGGATGTAATAAAAGGTATGGGTCTTTCTTTTGGTCTATATAACTCTTTATCCTGTCTCTGACCCACATTTCGAACTCATAAAAACTCTGGTCACCACTTGCGTCCCGCCCCATTATGGTAGACTCGGTAATTGTGCCTTTCATCCGCTTCAAGAAAGAGCTAACCCCTTTCTCCAGCATCTTGTCCCCGGTGGTCAGGTTATCGAGTATCCCCTTGAGAGAGTTATAGTCCGCCACGGTAAACCCCTCCCCAATGTAAGAGGCTATTTCCTTTAGGGTTGGCATCTGGTGATCGAACGCTTGCGCGTCCGCCTCAATTACTGTGTGCAGCGATTTTGCCGCTGCGTCAGCTTCTTCCCCAGAAGCATATGTCGGCCAAAATCCACTCTCTATCTTCTCTTTCCAGTGTTCTCTGAGTTCAGCATGATCTTTAATAATCCGCCCCTGAGTGTTTATATATGCAGGGACGTTTACATGCTTCTTGCTCTCAGGCGTTAGTTGAATAGACTCAACAAGAACAGTGGTTTTTGTCCCATCTTCATGATAATAAGGTGAAGCTCCTCCTATAAAATCCTGTGAAGCCAAATGATAATTTCTGAGATTATGTTCTGAAGTGGTTAAGTTATTCTCAATAAATTTCGCTTCTGGATTCGACGGAGGGGGATCAGTCATCCGCTCTCGAATACTAAGGAATAAACTGGAGTCAGTGCGGGCCAACGGCGAGTACTCTGTATTAAGTATCTTCCTAAAAGTCTCTTTAGAACCTAGCCCAAAAGCTGGCAAATTAGAAGACTGCACCTCTCTCCACGTTAGCGGATTTTCCGAGACACCAAGTCTACCTATAAAGCCATCTCGAAGAATATCCCATTCTTTCTCTTGAGCTTCCTTTACTAGTCTCTTCGCCCTCTCAGCCTCCGATTGATTGGCATTTTCAGCTTGCTTCGATTCAAGGATTAATGTTTTTATCGCCTCATTGCCAAGTTCTGAGTTCCAGTCCCCCGCTTCAAGCGCGTTCCGCGCTGCCGCTGGATCCTTACGGATACCCCCTCTAACCGCTGATTTCGCTAGAAGGCGGCGTGTGTTCTCTTCAAGTTCTCCTTTTAAATTCGCGGGTAGACGAGAAAATGGACCTTCTGGGTCATATAACAGCTTTATCTGATCACCAAGAACAGTGGCGTGCTGCGTTGGATCAAGCAAGAGAGCATTACCACTATCATTCAGTCCGTTTGTGTACCTCTCCTTCCACTTCTCAGCAACTGAAGTAGCGTTTAACCCAATAGCGCGGATTGTCAGGTCAGCCTGAAGCTGGGCCGCATTCTCTGCCCAAAACGCTCGCCCCGCTGGAGTTTTCGCGTGTTCACTACCGTTTTCCAGAAAACTATGCAGATCACTACTAAACTGATCTACAAATCCAGGAGAAGAACCCTCCTCTGTCCTTGAACGATCAAAAAGATTACGAGTCCACTTGACCCTGGCGCTTTGCAAGTTCGAGTACAAATTCGCCTTATCATCCCGTTTGGCTTTATCACCCAGAAGGGTAACAAGATTACCAGCCACTTTGGCCCCGTATCCGAGCGCCTCCCCGACCCCGGATGTAAACCCTGGACGTTGCGCCATCTTGGGGGAAGCTTGCGCCCCCATGATCCGTTCAATTGAAAACTGGGATCTATATACCTTTATTCTTGGCATGATTTTTTACTACCAGCGATCAGCAGAAGCCAATCCAAGAGATGTTGCCGTACTCGCTACAGCCAGCCCTGTCTTAATATAACCTGCCTGTTTAGCAGATTTAGAAGCCCAATTTAAGTAACTAGCTTCGTTCTTCGACTGCTGTGACCGCAGGGTGTGCCGCTCTTCAAACGCTCCACCCTGATACCGGATAAAGAGCGCTTCAAGTTCTTCCTCTGCGGCCATATCTGCCATTACATCCACCGGAGACCCGACCATCTGAACTCCGGATGCGCCATACGCGGCTCTGACCCCTCCCCGGCGAAGCACAGCTTCTCTCCGATGCCGTTCCTCCGCACTTACTGTTCTCTGTTTCTCGATCCTTGCATCCCGCGCAGCAATTTGGGAGTTATATGTGGCTATATTGGCTTGTGCTTTCCGCGTTTTCGACTGTTCACTCGCAGATACAGCCGCACTAGCCCCCGCAGCCGCTACCGCTACTACTGCTAACGCTATTTCCACACCACTCATTGTCTTATCCTCGCATAGAGAGAACTGTCTCCCCCATCAGGCCGATAGCATCTCATTCGTTCTGCCTCCATTTCAAAGCCCAACAACTTCAGCCATCGATGCCCCGCTTCAAACTCGAAGTCCACTGTGGCGTCAATTCGTTTCAACATCGATCCTTCAATCAGTTTTCTGACTGCCCGATGTATCGATACAAAATGTTTCCCAGAATCCTTGGATAAGTAAGCCCACACTGTTCCCCAATACTCAGATCGCTTGATCATTCCAGCGCACCCAACCACCTTGTCATCCGCAATCCCCGTGAAGGAGATGTGCGCTTCCAGAGCCTTGGCAGCATCCGGAGTCACCCAACTGCTCAGATAAGCCTGTGACTCCTGTAACTCGATAATCTCCAAATGATGTTGTTTGAATGGGATAATCCTCATCTATCCTGAGTTATCAACTGTGGCATGATCGCCAGCAGCGTCATCGGTAATGGTTGATCCTGCCTAAAATAGATCTGCCCTTCCGTTTCATAATCTCCAGGCCATTCCATCTCCTTGTCCCCGCTGAACAATGCGGGCGCAGACCCTAAAGGCGTTGCTGCTGTTCTGAAATATATCGTGTCCAGCGCGTTAGCACTCGGCCCAGCTTTCATACCCAGTGTCTGATGCAACCTGAACGTAACCCTATGAATTCTCTTTGTCTTGCCCTGCGCAGTGCCGTCCGCGGCCCCGGCATTAATCCTCAAGGTCTGTCCATCACTCTGATACGCTAACCCAACATGTACTTTTGTCGCTGCCCGATCCAGTGTGATACCTCCACTACTTACCACCTTATCAGGGTGAGTTGAGCCATCCGCTAGAACAGACACCGTTTCTCCTTCCAGATGACTCAACCCACTAATCGTCGTGGTTGACACTCCAGAATAAGAAAGTCCGCTATCCAAGAAGAATGCATCACCCGCGTCATCTCCTTCCTCCCACAACTTTTCAACATACTCGATAGTCCGGATAACCGCGCCATCGACCCAGCGCTTGACCACTACCCATAGCTCATCGTATTTACCACTGGATGCCGGAATGACCGCAACACTCTCGACTTGTGCCTGAACCCCAGAGGCATCACTCACTCCACCAAAGATATGACGATGCCACGCCAGCACATCCTGTTCCCGCTCGTAAGTGAACCCGATTAATGTGCCATCATCACGAACCGACCATAGAATACTTTGAGGTTCCTGCTGATAATCAATCTCCTTGATACCCCCAGCAGTAATATGTTCTGAAAATACCGTCATATCCGGGGACTGAAACCCGTCTACCTCGTAGACGTAAGCTATCTCACGAACTTTTCTAAGGGCTCGCTGTACATAAAGTACTGCCTTACCAACACGCTTGGGTTCAATATTCGCGCTGCCGTGCGTTGTACTTCGTTTTGCCTGGACATTAGAAGGCGCTATCGCTTCCCCGGTAGTGGAAGACCGTATAATCCACTCACCCCCAATCGTACCGACAATCAGACCCTTCTCATCCTGCTGCATCCAAACGATCACGTTCACGTTGTCCGCGCTCAATGTAATCAGGATTGCGTGATCATCAACCACGGTGCCGTCCCCTTCAGAAGAAGACAAGTTCTCGTAATCCCCAGTTCTAGAGAACCAAAGCGATTGCGGATGGCTGGGAGATCCTGCCCACACCAACCGATCTTCATAGAATGTTACACAACTGGGATAACCCTTCAGAACAGACCACGCACCTTCCGCCCAGCGTTCCGTACCAGAGGTAACGCTATCCGGAAAGCGCTCGATGACTGTCGCGCTGACACTGGTTCCGCTGGTGTAGGCCGTAATCTTTGCGTACCCAATTCCGCTATGAAGAAACAGCCAATCCACCTCTCCATCAGTTTCAGTCCCAGAAGAATGAACCGGAGGACGAGTTCCCGTGTCTTGCGTTGTCGCTGGGTAAATCACTGTCACTGAAGCTTCATATACATTCCCCAGATACCGCAGCTTGTCCCCCTCCTCAACCGCTAACCCAGAGTTCCACTCGTCATACTTACTCGCCATGGTCTCACCCAAGCGCCAGTACGCATCAACGTGATCACTCGTGAATATTGAAGTGGTAGAAGTAAGCGTTATATTCCCAGTCAGCGCAGATGCCGTGACCACTTTGGTAGAATCAAGGTTCTCTCCAAAAAAGGGCGGCCAATCAAAAGCAATCTGCGTCAGTGTCCAAGCCGTATGTCCTGTACGAGACAGCTTCCTTGGAGAATGTCCAGGATGGGCGATGTAGAGGATATCCGCACTTTGAGCAAACTTCAGTTGAAACAGATCAGCTTCAAGATATGGAGATACAATCTCATAAGTGGATCCTCCACTGAGAATCTGCCCATTGTCCATGTAGAACCGAATGTACTGATCCCCAAATTCAAGAATATACGATTGGGTGTTGGAGAACTCGAAGCTAACAAGCCTCGTCGCCTTGGATGAAGTCTTTACCGTAGCAACATACCGAGCGCCAGACCTTCGAATCAAAGCTCCTTGAATCGTCGGAATGAAATTCTTCAACGAAGCCACTCCGTTAGCGTATTTCCCTACATCCGTCCGTCCATACAAGAGTGGAGATATCTCTCCTGAGTTAAAACTAGTCTGAATATACGAAACTTTCGGCATCTACAGTCTCGCGGTAATCCACGAGTCTTCCGGAGATTCCGCGGAGACACGTTCTATGGCGTTGGATCGCTTTGCTTCCAGGATCGAGAACTCATAGTCCTTCATCAGGAAGTCTTTCTTGGTGTTCGATTGGGTGATGATCTCGCATAACTCAAACGCAAGTCGAGTCGCCAGAAGATTAATAAACAATGCATCAAACTCATTTGGATCGGTAACCCGCTTCACATAACGGAGATCCAGGGTAATCCCATCATCCGTAAGCAGCTTCCTGCCCTCGATCTGCCAATCGGTGATCTTGTTTCCAGGAAGAATACGGAGGAAATCGGATGGAAGAGAATACTGATAATCAACCCCGAATGCGGGAGTCGCAGTATCTGGAGCCAACTGCACCCTGCTGGTTGCACAACTCCATGGATGCTTCCTGAGTTCAGCATCTCTGATGATCTCGTAAGAGGCATTACAGGCACGAGCGTTTCGACTGTCTTCTGTTAGAGCCGTGATGGGCGATGCGCCCAGTTTCTGCAATGCCCGGTTACAGATATCCACAACTGATGGCATGTTCGCTCCTCTATGAAATAGTGAAAAGGCGGCTTTTTACAGCCGCCCCAACACGATTTGACTAACCGTTACTAAAATAAAGGTCAATCACCAGACTGCCAGAAGCTGGCATGGTAGCCGCCGCTATCGTGACGTTCACCTGGGTAGCAGCAGACAACGCGCCTTCTGCCATTCCGAGCGCTCGCCCAAACATCGTCGGCGTATTCGTTGCCGTGAAGGTCGCAGCAGAGCGATAGATGTCAGCATCGCTTGAGTGACCGATAGCAACAGTGGAACTGCCAAGGCTAGTATCCGTATTAAGAACACCATAAGCGAACACCGATCCGGCAGGAATCTCTGCCAGAACGATAACATCCGCCGCAGCCTGTGAGGCAAGCGTGATAGAAGCACGGAATCTCCGCATACGCCCACCGACCACCGAACCTTCCGCATTCGTAGCGGGAATGGTGTTCAGAGGACCATTTGCTTCAGTTGAATATGTAGTCGCCATTATGGTTCCTCCTTATTCAGTACACAGGATTTCGACAACCTTGCCTTCTTCAAGACGGGTTGCACCGAAAGTCCCCTTCACATACACCTGAGTGGCATAGGACTTGTCATCACGTTCGCTAATGCGAGTCGTAATGTCATTCCACATACCCAGGTGCATCCCCGAACGCGCCCATGCTGGGCAACGCCGCGCACTCGAACCATCAACGCCAAGACGTTCAATGTGAATAAAGTTGAATCCCATAAACGCAGTGATCCGACCTTCAACAAGAACGGGTTTGGTGTTGTAGTCGAGAGAGATTGCTTGACTCTCGCCCAACAGGTCATCGTGCTGTTCCGCAGTGATCGCGATGAATAGCGGATCATTGTCAACATCCACTTCATTCGCCATAAGAATCTTCTTGGCAGAACGAAGTTTAGCGATTGTCATGCCAGCGGAACCTGACGCAACTTGCTGACCAGAGGGGAAAGTAGTACTAACCGTACCATTCTCTCCAGTCTTTGCAGTCCCAAAGAACGAGTCAATCAATGCATCATCGATGGAACGACCCATCGCATACGCGCCATTGACTGCATAAGGTGAGGTTGGGTCAACGATCATACGCAGCTTATCCTGATCATCGATCAGATCCGCCCACTCATAATCCGTTGGGAAGACCCAACGAGCATCATGCGGGGTGGAGATAAGAGGTGTATCACCGTGACGAGAAGTGCGTTTTTGCGCGTTGACCGCGCCGATCTGCTCAACAGCCTTACCGGATTTACCCGTAAAGCCGTCTTGCGTCACCGCACCACGAAGCTTCGAACCCCGTTGCTGCAAAAGCAGCGACACGGTGTTCTTGTAATCCTGCACAAAGGCAGTATTCACTTGAAAGGACATGGTTTGCTCCCTTTAGATTAAACACAAAAAGCGAGTGTCTTTCAGGCATCACTCTCTTCCTGGCTTGTCCTCAAGGAGGGGCCGCGCACTGTCTATCCAGTGTGTCTTTCCAGGCCAATCAACTCAACAGAGTTGACAGGTTATCTGTGTCTTTCTTCCTCCTGGAGGGCTTTCTGGCCCCTACAGAAGATGAAATCAATGAACCGTAAAATCGATTCGCTATATCCATTACAACATCTGGATCATGAACTACCTGTCTGGCAGTAATCTGCACTGCTGCTTCCAGACACCGGACTCTTGCTTCCAGATCATCCATTCACTACTTCCGGATACGCCCACCCAGTCAATCTGGATTTACGAGCCACAGCCTCCTTGTGTCCCGGATGCTGATTATCCATCCACGCTTCCATAAATTCCTTGTCCAGCATAAGATCCGCAAGAGCATGATTCGCTTGAGCAGGAGTCATCGCGCCGAATACATTCGCAGAGGTATCTCCTGTTGCAAAAGTATCCTCTCCCAGTTTGGCCCCAACATTGTGCATAAGTTTCATCACTTCAGAATACCCCAGCGCATTCTCGATTCTGTCAATCGAATCCGCATCCAGACTGAACTCTCTCGATGCTTTCTGCGCGATCTTTACATTAGAATCATACGCAGCGCCCCACTCCTTCTTCAGAGCTTTATCCTGTTCTTGCGCTTTCGCAGCCAAGTCTTCCTGATTTGTTGAAGCCACTCCCTTCATGTGTTCGTTCCAATCCTTGGAAAGAAGGTTAGCCTGTCTATCAGTAAGCCCTGCTTTATGAAACGAAGTTCTGGCCCAATCAGCCATTGGGTCATTCAATCCACCCTCCGGAATCTCCAAACTATAGTCTTTTGAATCCTCTGGTCTACCCAGTTTGCTGTACACCTTGTCCCAAGCCTCAGAGTCATCAGGCTTCTCAGGAAGCTTCAAAACACGCTCTTCCGGTACACCAATGAGCTTCTCCGCATTCTGGTATGAACTCACCACATCACTCGGAGATGACCACCCCTTGTTCTGCACAAGTCCGACCATATCCTCACTGAATCCATCGGTCCATTGAGACTTCTCCTGGACTGGGGCTGGCGCTGGCGCTTGTTCTACCTCGATGCTGTTCTCTTCACTCATATTTGACTTTTCCAATCATGTTGAGATAGTATCAATTTACCTCGTAAATATCTATTCAAGTGACACCTCCTCTGGTGATTAGCCCTCTGCTCCGTCCTCCGGACAGGGGGCTTTCTTTACACAAAGAGTTTCCAGAGTAGCTCCCTATCCAGATTGCAATGCTGCTGTATCCTTAACCAAACCTCTCTTCGCCCATCCAGCCTTGCTGACATGTAAGGATTGGCGTGGGATGTCGATTGATGCGCCCTACAGAACTTGGACAGATCTTCAAGCACCACTTCTCCATGAGGCCCATCGAATGTCTGTGTGTACGCTTGGCTTCTGGCATCAAGAAACTCCTCAACCTTTTTATCCACCTATACCTGCCGTTTTGGCCGCAGAAGCAAGACTAGGGGCCGCATCCAAAAGTTGCTGTGCCTGTGCCTGTTCAGCCCGTTGTTGCCTGACAGCTTCAATGTCCTTCTCAGACCGTTTCCAGCGTTCCGGTACAGCATTGATTCCCATAATAGCGGGCATCGCTTCATCAATATCAATGTGATCGAACGGAGATGGATCCCCCGTAACATTGGAAAACTGAGTAGCGAACTCGATAGTCCTGAACAAGCCTGAAGCCTCTTCAGCCTTCTGCGCTCTGGATAACGGAGAATCATACTCAATCGAGAACTCGCCTTCCGCTTCCATTAATAAAGGAGGCATATCAGGGAGTAACCCCTGCCTGGAAAGAAGATCAATCTCCCTCTCAATCATCGGTCCCAGCGCCTCACTCTGCTGCCGTCCCATGGTTGGAGACAACAGCGCCCCTTTCTCTCTTGCCCTCTCCAGCACTTCCGTTGCCGTCATCTGTGGAGAGTCAACGAGGATTTGAAACAATGACACCAGAAACGCTTCATTGATCACGGTCCTTTCCATGTCCATCAGTTCCTGACCCGCAGCCAGATTCCCAACAGGCAATTCCTGGATCAATCTTCGACCATCCGCCGATACACCTCCATAGTTGATCGACCCCGGTTTCAAACTGAATGAGTCCACAACCCCGTCATCATGCGCCAACAGAACAGGATCAACCACACGATGCCCCTGTTTCAGCATCGTCTTCTTCTGCTCGTTCAACACCTTGATCGCGGGTAACGCCAGCATTGCTGGAGACCGACCATACACCTCACCGGGCGCAGTCACATATCTCGATATGGCATACGGGAATGTCTGGTATCCACTCTCAGATAACAACTTCTTGCCCTCGATGGACACATAGTATGAAGCGTACTGCATCCCCCGATAGTCCGCTTTGGCAACGTCTATCTCTTCACGCGGCTTCACGCAATGAATGAACTCAAACTCCTTGTCCGAACTCTCATTCAACGCCTTCACAATATTATCTGGCAAGAGAGACTCGTCCCACTTCTGAGCCGCCTGTCTTGCAGTCATGGGGAACTTCCGGTGACATGTATCAATCAGCCCCTGATGGTTCTCCATGAAGAACACTTCACCCAGATGCACTGCCCGATACCGCAACCCAGAGGTATCCAGTTCATCAATGAACATGCACGCTGTACCGAACGCACCCAGCGACATGTAGATCTCATGCTGCTGAGATGCATAGTTCGCCCGTGGGCTGTACCGATACTGAAACAAGATATCGTTGATGTCTTCGAACCACAACGCCACTTGGCGATCCCGATTCAGATACTCATCCGTTGCCCGCAGCCGATGCCACTTGCTGTTCCTCGGAGTCAGCATCGACTCCATCGCAGCAGAGAATCTCTCCAACCCCAATGCAGCCGTGGAGTCGAACATCTTCTCTGTTCGCTTCTCCCCATTCATAAAATCCGTTGAAGGCGCAAGAAACGTACCCGATTGACGAGGAATTACCCTTTCGGCAATTTCCTGCCATTGCGCTTCGAATGTGGATCGTCCTGCCGTCAGGCGCTCTACACGCCGAATGATACTATCCGCTATATCCTGTTTCATCCAGAACCCAATGTTTTCTTGGCTAAATTAGACTCTTCTACCGTCCCAAGTCCGCTAGCGCCTCCGGTGTTCAGCACAGTAGCCGCTCTACCCGACTCCTGTAACCGCCTTCTGCGATCAAGCCTTTGAGCCCTCATTACCTCTTCCTCATTCCGATCCGGTGGAGGAGACGGGTCATCAGGTATCGGTGGTGGTGCTGGAACTGCTCCCCCCATAATCAGGCTCCTTGTTTTCGCATTAATAATCCAACTCGGGTGTACCCAAGTCCTGTGTACAATCGTTCCGCCGCTTCATTATCGATTCCGGCGCTTATACCAAAGACAAGCTCATGCGCCTTTACGTTCCCTGCCCACTCTTCCAAAGCCTTCACACAACGCGCCGCGGCCAACCCTCCACGCTTACTCTTATCCACATAGACAAAAGCATCAGTTACCTGGAAAGCATCAGACGAGAAATAATACGGAGCCTTGAACCCCGCAATCATCGCATAGACCTTACCCGCTTCATCCTCGGCTATGAAGATTCCCCATGTAAAAGGATTCTCGATAGCCGCTCTTCCATATTCCGCCAGCTTGGCTCTGTCATACGGGATATCCGTATACCGACTCTCAGCGTGCATCTTCGCTCCGAGTTCAATCATCTGCTCGACATCCGCCTCATCACGGATACGCCTAATCCTCATAACTGCCTGTTCTATCAGCTAAAGATAACATAATCAACATCACGAGCAACCCTCCGCTTCATCCCATGCCGTGAATGACGCACATCATGCCTCGCCACGGGTTGTGCAAATGTCAGGGACAAGGCATCTCCACAATCAGGACTTGCCAGTCCCCGCTTCTTCATCTCATCCTTCCGTTCCAACAGAATTCGGTTCGACTTGTCATACCTGTACTCCGGACCAATCAAATCGTCATACAACTCCTGATCCATCGGAATACACCCACCCAGCAACCACTCTCGCATCCGGTCCCACATCTCCGCTCTCTTATTCGAATACTTCTGCGTGTCCTGGGCCTTGGACCCCGCATTCACATCCACTACCTTATATCCCAACTGCTTCAATCGATCCACCACAGCCCCACCAACTCCTACACCATCCACAAAGATCAAATCAGGTTGGTACTTGTCCGCAGCTTCCGCAACATAGGAAGACAACTGCATGGTATCCACCCCTCTATATTTAATAGTCGGTATGGACTTTCCATCCCTCCCCCGCCTGAAATACAGCACTGACTGATCATCACCAAACCGCGCCACATCAACACCCAGCGTCAACGCCGCTCCCTCGTCCAGTTCCGATGCCCTGTCCTGCGCCTCCTCCACCAGATCCACTGGCACAAACTGCGCTGCACCTGCCCGCGGGAACTGCCCTTTGATCCTGACTCTTACAAAATCAGAATCATCCCCGTAATCCTCAACCCAACCCTCCAGAAGCCCCTTGTTGGTAATCCGCACGCTGCGCGAATCCACCTGTTTCGTTAACCACCTGTGGCGGAACTTCCCGAAACACTCTCTGAACCTCCCTGTATTCCGGGTTGGGTTTCCGAACGTGAACCAGAATGGCTCCCCATCGGTCATCGCCCCTTCTGACACCTCCCAGATCTTGTCCGGTATCGCGGATGCTTCATCAAAAATCATCACCGCGGAACTGGATGCATTGTGCAACCCGGCAAACGCCTCTGTCCTCTCCTCGCTCCACGGCACACACTCGAACATCCAGTTCTTCTCACCATCCTTCTGCATCAGACAATAAAACTTGGAAGCGGTCCACTTGAACCACTCCTTGTTCACCAGCATGTTGTGCCACTTCGCCAACTCTGCCCAGGTCTTACCCTCCAACTGATTACTGGTATTCGCAGTAACCACTCCCCTGGCGTTAGGCCGAGTACTCATCAGCCACAGGATCAACCACGATACTGCCGCGCTCTTGCCAATCCCATGCCCAGATGCCACAGCGCACTGAAACGGCAGTAAATCCTCGCCCCGATCCTTTCGATTCAGATTCTCAATCACATGATCCGAAATGCTCTTGAACAACTCCATGTGCCATACATCCGGTCCCTCCGGGAACATCTCCAAAGGAGTCCCCTTCTCCCCCCACGGGAACGCATACCAGACAAAATCCAATGGATCCGCAAAGAATCCAAACAGATCTTCCGTCATCTGCCCTTTTGGATCGTGGTGATCTACATCCATCAATGATATCCCCTCGCTTCAAGCCTTTCCTTCACTTCCTGAATCTCGCTCTCCACATCCTTCAGGCTCTTCCTGGCGTACATCACTTCTGCCAATGGCGCACCCATGATAAATCCAATCTCATCCTCAAGATCTTCCTTCTCCCGATAGAGCGATTCCAGCTTGGCATCCAGTATGTCCGGAGGCGTGATCATCTTGGAGCGCACCGCTTGACCACTTAATCCTCCGCGAGACCAAACGGCCTTGGTCTCGAGGACCAAAGCCTCCATACCGGAATTGGCTTCACGGAACCGTTATCTTTCCTCGGCTCGAGTCCTTTGACTGCTTCGAAGTACTCGTCAAGCGCCTTAACATTATAGTAGCGTATCCGCCGCTCTCCCCCACCAAACCCAATTGGCTGCGGAAACGCTGGCGAATCCCGGTGAAGACCCGCCTTCCACTTCGAAATACGCCGAGATGCTGCGTACTCAGTGATCGATACCCCCCTAACGGGAAGTTCTCTCCTGAACGGGAAGTTCCCGTTGGTCACAACGTGGCTTCTAGTGTGTCTTCTCTTGTGCATAACCTGTGGACAAAGATATGTTGATGTGCGCGAGATGCGTGTTGAGGCTCCCTAAACAACAGACGAAGCGCGCGGATCCGGCCCCCCACCCCCCGGCACCCCCCCCTCTTTTTAATCGTCCACTGATTCATCATCAACGGGCTGTAGGGTGCTTTCTTCAAGGGTATCAACGTCTTGCGGATCCTCATGTATGCGCTGGTCGCTTGATGGTCGCACATGTGATGCAACCACGCGCTTCAACGCCTTGTCCCGTAGCTGTTGCAAGTCCGCTTTGTTAGTCACGTTGATGTCAACCCTGTCCCCATACATAGTTGGCTTGCGCTTAGACAGGAACCACTGGCGCGTGCGTATCTGCAGACTGGCTTTGAATACATCAACATTCTGAGCGTTATCAGCTATCTGTATCGTTTGCTCTGCCATGATGTCATACCCGGCTTCCCTAGCTTTATGGTATGCAAGCCGCCATTCGGGCGTTTTGTCCAGCGCCACAATCAAATCGGACGGTCTCACTCCATAAACAGCAGCCACGTTGATAATAAGCTCACCATCCGCAAGCCGTGCAAGTATTGCGGGCGCATTATGTCGTACAGTTGCGATCGCTCCCTGTTCGATAGCTATCAAATCCGACATCTATTCCTTTATATACCGATTGCCATTTTCGCCTGAGTCTAACACTAATTGATATTTTATCAATTCATAGCTTGCTGCTGCGCTTTATGTTGTGCTAATCTCATCACTCAGGATATACCAGCATCATTTGCGATATGTTTAGCAACCAGAGGAAACACAAAATGAAACCATTACTTGATATCGAACAGTTTACGATTGAGAACGAAAACACCACGGCACAAGACCTTTTTAACTATCTTGAAACACTGCAAGGGTCTGGTTTCGACCTCCGCAAGTTACCCATCAAAACGCCACAAACCGACCTTAATAACGAACAGGACTTGCAGATAAATCTATATCTCGAATCAATGTCAGATAGTTCAATGGCGTATTCCCTCGAAACATCGATAGTAAATTATGAGGAAACAGCATGATGAAACACAATCACCCCCGCAAATGGTCAACGATGGACTTGATGATGTACGCGGACAATGAACTTGACCACCAACAGCGCAAACATTTACGCGCTGACTTGAGAGTATCCCGCGAACTGCAAGCCCGGATCCGGCCGTTTATCGAAACCCGGGCTGCATTACTCACGCTCAACAAATGAACGTTTTTCTATATCACGCGCTCAACCTGGGCGGCTTGCTCTTTGTCGCCTGGGTGCTTGCGTGTTCCATTCTTGAGGTAAACATAATATGAATGCTTCAACCTTAAAATTCTATTACCAAAAGCATAACCCTAACGGTTACTTTTTCAGCCGTAGAACCATGCGCTTTTTCGGCGACACCATGCGGAATTATGGCGTTAAGTCTCGCCGGTTTCTTAATGGCCCAGGCAAACACGGCCCAGGCGCTGACTTTTGGGAGCTATGGCGTAAAACGCCAGTAAATGGTGGATTGAGAGAAAGCGCTTTTTTCAATAAACAGAGCTTCCAGCACGTTAGTGCTTTCGAGCTTAAAGCAAATTGGAACGAATACGGCGAACGGGGGCTTGAATCATGATTACCCGCGTTCACTTTATTAAAAAATCATCCAATTCCAAAACCGGGGGTATTCCAGTTTCTTATACCTCAAGCAATTCATGCCCTGATTCATGCCCACTAATTGACGCTGGCTGTTATGCCAGCGCCGGGTATTACACGCGGTTGAATTGGGGCAAGGTTGATAGCGGCGAGCGTGGAACAAACTGGATATCATTCTGTAAACAGGTCGCTGATCTAAACCCAGGCACATTGTGGCGACACAATATTGCTGGTGATTTACCCCACAAAAACGGGGTTATCAATCGCGGCCGCATGGGATTGTTGACTACCGCGGCCGCGGGTAAAAAAGGATTCACCTATACCCATCATGATCCGGCACTAGGAAACAACGCGAACACGATCAAGACCGCAAACGATAACGGGTTTACCGTCAATTTAAGCGCAAACAGCCCAAAACATGCGGACCAATTGCTGGCGCTAGGTATCGCGCCAGTAGTAACAATCTTGCCCCATGATCAAATGGAAAACACCACAACGCCAGCGGGTAACGCGATCGTTGTATGCCCCGCGGTTACCCGTTCCGATGTCACATGTAAAACATGCGGATTGTGTCAAAACCAGAGACGATACCGCGGTTATGATCAACCGATTATTGTCGGTTTCCCGGCTCATGGCGCGGGTAAAGCCAAAGCCGAATCCCTTTTAATGCAATAGGTGAAACAATGAAAACCAATAATCTAAACTCCCCTTTCTTTTGGTCAAATGCTGAGATAAACGACCACTATGCCACGCGCCCCAATCTTTTGCTTTCAGAATTGAGCGGCATAACCGGGAAATCTGTCTACGATTTAAAACGGATATTGATACCGGATTACGACCACGTTTTTCCAGGTGAAAAACGCCGATAGACATTTCAACGCTGCAGCCACTAGCCCAATCAATTACTGGTTGGGCATTCTTTTTGGTGCTGTTCTCTAATCGTTCACCACCCATTGATGTTAAAACACCATCAATCGTGCCGTTGATACCCTCTCAGCACGATTCTAAGCTGTTTTCTGGCTGTCCCTATACCATCATGACCCTTATATGCTTTTCATAGCTTACACAGGATCCTATAAAGAGCGGATATCCAATTCTGAAGGGCGCGTTACCATTCTCATCTCAACCATTCTGAAGGGCGTATTGTTGAAAAATTGGATCAACCACTCAAAGGCAAAAACAAGATCAAGAGCAAGAGCTTGTTTTCCATAAGCACATCTGCTTTTTGCATTTGAATATTCCCCAACGAGGAACCCCTCCCCCCTATATATAACTACGTTATATAGGGGGAGAGGGGTCCATAGTCAGCGGATTTGGAGACCCTTGATTTATAAGGGTTTTTTATCCTGATGGTCTCTAGATACTCCGCATTTATGGAAAATCCCTTATAAATCAAGCTTCTCCAAAATCAAGGATTTACAAAAAGCGTGGAGAAGCTTGATTTATAAGGGAAAAACACTGTTTTGAGCCAAAAGCGTGGAGAAGACTGATTTTAAAGGGATTTCTCTAAAACAGGTGTTTTTAACGAGGTTAATGCTGATGGGATATTAGCATCATTCTCTACATTATTCGTTGACACCCACTCATCACTGGTGATATACCCTCATCATCTGGGGTGTGTTAAGCCTAAACTGATGAGGATGTATCCCCAGTGATGAGATTAGACCAAAAGGAGACACTAATGCATAACCTCTCAGCAACCCAGGTATCCAAAGTCAACATGGCTTTGGATAACCATGACAAACTCAAAAAGTCCTACTTCTGGAAATCTAATGGCAACACTTCAAGCCGCAGATATCAAGAATCTCTGTACTCGATGGATATCCGCTTTAAGCACAATCACCATCAATACCGATACACATCGGATGTCAGCATTTCCTGTCGGAACTTCCGGTATTGGGGGGCGTTTTACATCGATGATCAACAGAAAGACGTTCGACTGTTCAAAAAGCTACTACCAAAGGAGACAACATGAACTATATTATAAATCTGGAGACCACTACCCCCGCAGCGACCCAGAAGCTGTTGGAACTGGATGCTACTCTTGTGGGTACACCCGGTTATCTTGGCATTGAGTACTTCTGGCATTATGCATACCGGATCCCGATGCGCGATATCACTCCAGCCAAGAGAAGACGAGTCCACTTGAAACTGCTTGAAGCTGGTTTGGAATTGGCTGGCAAGAGTTCTGAACACCAACGGATCATTGACCGATGGGCAGGACAGGAATGGAAGAGGAAGTATGGAAGAACGGAACGGCCCGCCGACAAGCAAAGCCGTCCCGTATAACTCCCTACCCCGCTGATGAACTTGTGGAGATCGAGTCAGCGAGTTATTGGATTATAACCGATCCACAATAAATCGTTCCACTCGCCCATTGCTTAACGCTGACTCAAGAACCTGGAGGGATTCATTTCCCTCCAGCGCCTTGATCACTCGCCGCTGCAGAGTCTGGGTGCTTACCCCACGATGCGCCACTCCCTCATTCTGAAGGGCGGATACCACATCCCCCAATGGCATTTCACTCTCACCATCCATGAGATATCGGATCTGCTCAACCAAGGTCTGTTTCATTGGGGGTTCGTATTGCACCATAACCCCTACGGAATCCGAGTTGGGCAGGGTTACTGATTTCTTCACAAACCACGATGTCGGACAACCCAAGGACATATTGGATTTGGCGTTGTCCAGCCGCACATATCGATGCTTCTCTGCTTCATCAATCCCCAGTTTCTTTGCGTCCTTATTGTCCATTCCGTACAGCGTAAGAACAAGACGAGCCACTCCGGTCATGGATGACGCGCCACGCCCTGAGTCCATATTGCCCACATGCCCTGTCGATGCTCCTGATGGTAACTTCCGGGTGTGATGCACGATAATCACAGCGCAGCGGGTTTCCTGGGCGATCTTCCGGTACATACGGCACACCGCGAGCATCTCTTCGTTGCTGTTTTCATCTGCTTCCGATGTCTCGGCCAGCGGATCAACGATCAGCAGGGTGATCTCGCGTTCTCTCACAAGCTGGATCACTCGATCCATATCCTGTGGAACCAGAGGTCCGCCTTCGCTCCTCCGGGCGATCAGGAACTGTCGATCCGTACCCGATGTCAGATAAAGCCCCTTCTGAAGGGCGCTCCTGCCTTCAAGACCCAGGTGCATGTGCATGATCTGCGCGGCCAGCCGCCGATTGATCTCGTCCATATCATCTTCATTATTGATGATCCATGCACTACCCCGTGCCTTTACCTTGTAATCACCTCCCAGCAGATCGTTTCCCGTGACCACAGAGATCGCTGCCATCAGCGAGAACGTGGACTTTCCAACCCCTGGCGGCGCAATCAGCAGCGTGACCTTTTCCCCTAATGCCAGATGGTTGATGATCCAGCGGCGGGGCGGAAGGTTTCCAAGGTTGTCCAGATCGCAAGGGTGGATATTGAGCGCATCAGGATCCCGATCCATGAATGCATTCTCGCTGGATGCAGACCCGATCGCGGTATTCCGGAATTGGTGAGCATTCTCGATCTTTTCCATCAGAGCGTCCTTGCTCCTCCACGGGTGCGGGCAGCGTGGGTTCCAGTATTCGAACATGAGTTCGAGCGTCTTTGCGTTCGATAGCCCATAGTCCTGAACCCGGGCAGCGATGTGGTAGGTCAATTCATCCCTGGCTCCATGCGTTGCTACATCTTCCACTGTTTCCAGAAACTCGATCCCGCGGGTGATGGCTTGCTCGCTGTCCAGTAGATCAAGCGGCATATCGTCCCGGTCTGAAGGGCGCGTACTGGAAGTTAATTTCTTGTGGCGACCATGATTAAGCACCCATGGAGCGATCACGCTGACGTTTGAGGTAAGATCGATTTCCACCGTGTACTTTCTCCCGTTCACAGTGGACCCTGGCGCTACGACAAAGCCTCCATCCGCTCGGATATCCACACCTTTGCCCAGCACATTAGCGCCGGATCGGATGTTCTTCTCCCGGTCTACCGAGTAGTAGAGATGCACACCCCCAGACGGGGTCTTGACTGATAGGGTTTCCACCAGCCTGTCTCCTTTGCTTCTCAGTGCTTTCAGCACCGCATATCCGTTCTTGTCATGTTTCAGATCGACATCGATCACCACAAGCGCTTTGTCTTCCAGATAGCGGTTGGTGCAGATGCCGATGTTTGACTCAGGACTGGTGGCCCACCACTGAGAGATTTCGTTCTCGTCCCTGCTGGCCTTGTTGGGCCAATCCTTGATCGTGGGAATCTTCCCGCCTGGGATCAGCGGGAAGACATAGAAACCCTTCTCCGCTGTTGCCAGCGCGATTTCCTTGAACGTCACTTCCGATACCTTTTCCCTCTCCAGCCGTTGGCGTTAATCGGTAATCCTTCTGCCCAGTCAGGCACAACCGTCATGATCTCAATCATTTCCTTCAGGGTTCCAACGTGAACCGGCATCTCAGTTACTACTTCATCATGTACATGCATGACCACCGTGTACCCCTCGTCTTCAAGGCGAGTCATGGCTTCGCTGAGACAATCGCGTGCCACTGCCTGGGTGACGTTTTCTACAAGTTTTCCACCATAACTGGCGATCCGTTCCCATTTTCGACTGATGGGATTGGTCCCCATGTAAGTCAGCGCGTCCACCATTTCTCCCCAAGGAGTTTCATGCTGCTGAATCTCAGGGAAGGGATAGCAGATTACTCGGCCAGAAGGTAGCTGACACCACAGGAAAGAAGCTTTTCGCATGAAGACAGATCCTCGTGCAGAAAAGGGTTCTCCTTCCTTCTTTGTGGCCTGGATTGCGGCTCTTTCAACGATGCTCCAGAAACGCACGATGTCATCATTGGCTCTACGCCAATCCTTCTTGATGGCTTCACAGCGAGATTCTTCCAGGTCCAGCCCGTACTGGGTACACATCTTCTGAAAGGCTACCTTTCCTCCACCGTATCCCAGAGAGAGTGTGGCGACCTTGCCGATGAATCGATCCTGCCCCAGGCGTTCTGCAGCATGAAGATAGATGTCCTCTCCTCGTCTGAACACTTCCAGTGCGCTTTCCTGTCCTGCCAACCATGCCAGTACACGAGCTTCGATTGCGGAGAAGTCAGCACAGATCAAGTCCATGCCCTCCTCCGCAGTGATTAGACCTCGAAGTGAGGATGCAATGAGTTCGATGGGTTTACCTAATTTCCGTAACAGCTTGGTGTCACTCAGCCTTGTATCCAGCACATCATCAATCACATCCTGACTCACAAGGGGTCGCATGATGTTGTGCAACTGGACCTTCCTTCCTGCCCATCGGCCTGTCAACGCGCCGTGATACTGGAACATGTGACAGATACGATCATCTTCCTCGTCCGCGGTGTTCAGCATGGACTTGATCTTGGCAGTGGAGGATCTGGATGCTTCCTGTCTGAGCAACAGGACTTCTCGGATCCGGTAGTCAAGCGGTTGGTTCAACAGCGTATTGATATCCGCCTTTGCCAGTGTAATTTCCCATTTGAATTCCGGTTGGATCATGCCAATCCACTCAGTCAGTTTTCCAACCTGATTACAGGATTTCACATAGCCCTTGGTGACTCGGAACATCTCGGCGTTCAGTCGCGCAGTCTCCATGCGGATGATGGATAAGGCGCTTCTGCATGAAGCTACATCGATCATCACCCCTCTCAGGTTGATCATCTGATCCAGGCACCAGATACCCTTTTCCTTTTTGGAGAGTCCAAACAGCTTCTTGTGCAGTCTCTGTTCTACTCGGACATCCTGAAGGCAGTAGGCGTATAGCCTTTGCAGTTTCGGGTCATCGGTCCACCAGATGGGTTCTTCATTCTCCACCCGTCTGGGTCTGGACATTCTGAGCATCAAACGATGACCTTCCATGTCCTTGCCGATATCAATGCCGAGTGCTAACGCACATCGATCCAGAGAACCGGGGAGGCTCATGGCATAAGCGCGTGCCATCGTGTCATCCATCTGTTCGAGAGCCATGCTGGGCAGTTCAAGCAGCGGGGCCAGTACATTATTCCAGATCCGAAACTCGAAGATCGCGTTGTGCGCGACCACGGTTCCTGCTTCATTGATATGCTCACTGATTTCAAGGGGCATGGGGTCCGCTGGCAACCAGATAACAGGTTCATCGTCATTAAATGCCCATGCCATACAGATCACTTCTGTCTTACTCGGATCCGCGTATCGACTCAACCCGTGCTTCTTCAGGTCAACCGTGCTGCGAGTCTCGAAGTCGATGTGAAGTTGCCTTGGCCCCCACTGGAACGGATCGTGGTCTTTCATCTCTTTCATTCCTCCTTAGAAAGAAGGGGACCATTGCGGCCCCCTGCTTGTGCTTCTCAGGTGCTGCTACTGAAACAGTGCTTTTGCGTCCTCCGCATCTGCATCGTCTACGTTGACCACAGTGAACTCTGCCCCTGCGGAAGATTCGGCTGACTTTCTGAAGGGTGTTCCCTCTGCCATCTTCTGAAGGTTCTGCAATCCAATGGAAACCCCTTTGTTTCCTGCCTTGTCATATGCATACGCAGTCACAGAAGCGCGGGCGTAGCATCCGCCATAAAACTCATCCTCGCTAATGATGCTGTTCAGTTTCTGATCAACAATACCGGGGGCGAACTTAGATGACGCATTAACAAAGGTCATCCCCTCTTCAAAGCCGTCATAGTCCTTGTCTCCTGCGTCCCGGAGAGGCTTCCTGATGCCAGCGGGGATCTTGTTGCCCCACTTCTCTTCTGCCGCTTCCTGGCAGATTTGCTTGAGACCGGACAGATCTGCATTTGCATCGAATAACATACAAAGGCTGTATTTGGCATCTCCACCCTGAATAGGGGCTTTTGCATCAAATACGTTTGGGAACGCCACTCTAAACTTGGGCGTTGTGATTCTTTCAGACATGTATTTCTCCTATGGTTGTTGTAAACGTCAGATCTGCTCTGCAAAATCCAGGCGTGCGCGAGCAGATCCTTGTGCGATGGCGTGACGCTTGTCCGCTTCAGGTACTAGCGTCAAGCCAGATGATTCTTTTCGATGTAGATGATCCATCTCCTTCATCTCTTGCTTTCCGATGAGCTTCTCGATTGCGGCTGGCGACTTTAGCTTTCGTGAGAACATGTCCGACCCATCGAGGCCGAATGCTTGTAGTTCCGTTGCTACCGTTTCCTCTTTTACCCATTTACGAATACCTCTCTTTTCAACGAGTTTGAAACCGGGAATAAACACGCCATCCATGGCTTGTTGGTACGCGAACTCTCTAACCTGTTTTGTCCAGCGTTCGATCACTGGAAGAAAGCGCATTGAATCTGCTAGGTCCGCGGTATCAAGGGCTGTTGATTCGAATTCTTTCTTTGCCATGTTCGTGGCGAGGCGTTTGACTTCTGGGCAGATGGCTCCAGCGGGACACCACTGGCAATGCTTCCCTGGAACCAACGGGGCTTCAGGGTCCATGACCCGCTCAACGGCATCCTCCAGTTCAGCCTGGAATTCCAGCAACTGAACTGCATCGAATCGCCATCTGCGTATTGGCCCTTCTGGGTGTTCGAACCGCGGCTGCACGATGATGAACTCGACATCCTTAACGCGGAGATTGTTGGACATCGCGAACAGCAAGGCGTAGAACACGCCCTGCTGATTGTTCTCTGCCTCAACGCCTACGCCTTTGCCATACTTGAAGTCGTATACTTTCAGGTGGTGCTTCCGTTCTCTCCAGACCGCGGTATCCAGCGTGCCAAACAGATTCGGGTGGATCTCTGGAACATGCACTTTGCGCTCCACATACAACTCGTCTCCTGGCTCCATGTCGTTTCGCACGGTATCGGCGTACAACTGGATGCCATCGAGCATTTCCTGAGTGACCTCGATATCGAAGCCTTCCTGCTGGATCAGATCTCCTGGTTCTCGGATCGTGGGTTTCCCTGTCGCGATTGGAGTCTCTGAAAGCTTATGCGCTACGGTTCCTTCTGCTGCTGGGAATCCAGCTTTGGATTCAATGCCCTTGCTCAATCGAACAGAACCGGGGCATTGGCTCCAGCGTGAGTAGCTGCTGCCCCCGATTCTTGAATGCTCAGTCATCGGGTAATGCATCCAGACATGCGTCAACGAACTCTTTGTATTTCTCGGTAGGCAAGAGCGAGAGCTTTGCTATCTTGAAGCCGGTCAGGAGCTTCTTTGCATCCAGAAACCCAAGCTTCTTGGAGACCAGTTCCAATGCCGCTCTAACCTCATCCTGGGTGAGTCCTGAAGGTTGTTCCACGGTCTTGGCTTTACGTTTCCGCGTTCTCTTTGGTTTAACTTCTGGTTCTGGTTTAAGATCCGTAGGCGGGAGCGAAGGGACGGATTTGGTCACTTCGACCTGTGCCATCCTCGCTCCACCCAGCGTTGTCATCATTTCTTCGAATGATGAAAAATTCATCTTTACTTCAATCATTGGTTCTCCTCTGTTGTGATAAAAGTGTTTGGATTTATCCGCCAGTATTGCGAAAACCGCAACACTACTTAGCCAAACAATTGAGTGATGGTTTCGGTCTTTCTTCTCAAAACACGCTGAATGCGTTCATCGATGGTCCCCGCGGCAGACACAAACCGGACAAACACAGGCTTGTCCTGACCGATTCTGTGGCATCGCATCGCTGCTTGCGCGTTGTCCGCCGGGTTCCATGAGGCTTCTGCGAACAGCACATCATGCGCGGCGGTTAATGTGATGGCTGTTCCTGCTGCAACGACTTGCCCGATGAACACCCTGCATTTAGGGTCTGTCTGAAAACGGTCTATGTTCTCCTGGCGGCGACGAGGTGGGGTTCCACCAAACAATGTGACTACACCGAATCGACCAAACTTCTTACGAAGTGCGCCAGCAAGTATGCTGATGACATCCCGATGCACAGCGAACACAACGATTTTCCTCATGCCGTTCTGTAGATCATTGGCGACTAGTTCGGCGATACCGGGGGCTTTGGACACACCAAGGTAACGGCGTAACTTAGCAACTCCTCCTGAGTTGTATTTGTTTCCTCCGATCGCATGGAGTGCTTGCAGTGTCTGTTCGCTCTGTGTCTCATCAAGGATCAGCTTCACCGCGGTCAGCATAGGCTCGAAGTCGAGAACGTGGTTTGGGGCCAATGTCTCTGGGAAGTAGATCTCCTCATCGACTTCTGATTTCTCGACCACAATCTCTGAGTAGCGGATGGGTGGTAGATCTTTCAAGACTTCCTCCTTTTTGCGTCTTAACATGATGGGTTGAATGGTCTGTCTCAGGTGGGGAATGTTCTTTCCTCCGGTGATCTTGAAGCCAAAGTTGTCCTGGAACCCGGTGCAGTACTCCCTTACGAAGTCCCAATACCGCTTTCGATAGACTCCGAATGCGTTCAGCATTGTCCACAGTTCCGATGGGTCATTGGGGGCTGGAGTACCAGACAGACAAAACACTCTCTTTGCTAGAGGAACAATCTTCGAGTAGACAATCTTTGTTCGCTGCGCTTGCCGGTTCTTCAGGAAATGCGACTCATCGAGAATCAGAACATCGATCTCTTCGCTGGTAATCTGGTTCAGAATGGGTTTTCTGGATGCCAGATCATAAGAACAGATGATCAGCGAGCCGGTGATGTTTTCCCGAGTGGTCATTACCACCGTGGCTTCTCGATTTATCTCACTGAAGCGGGTGAATTCCCGTTCCCAGTTGAGCCTTGCTACCGCAGGACACAGGACCAGAATGCGTTTAGCATTCACCTGATCACAGGCTGAGATGGATTGTGCGGTCTTGCCAAGTCCCATTTCATCTGCCAGTAACGCATGTGGTTTACTGGCTAGAAAGGAGGCTCCATCCTCCTGGTAGGGATAAAGCTCAGGCATAATCAGTCATAATTCGCTGCGACATCCGATCCGCAAGCCGCGTACCCGGCGATGTCGATCCAGTTGTCATCATGCTGGGGGTTTGCTTTGATCCTGGCTGTTTTCAGCAAGATCATCATGGCGGCGACATCAATTGGTGAGATGTCTTCTCCGATATACGCGCTCCACAGCGCGGCGATGGCTGCGAAACTGTCTTCCGCGTTACCGTGCGTAGCAGCACGGTCATTCATGATGTATTCTTTCGCGGTGTCCAGCACCATTTCTCTATTCATACCGCCTCCCGTAGGTTGCAATTAACGCAGCTTCTGCCTTGTCTACATCTTTCTTTAGCGCCCAGTGGCTACAGAATCTTGGGTACAGGGCAGAGGCTTTCTGCCTTGATGAATCCTTGTCCTTGGTGAGCCCCATGGTCCTCTTCCATACCGCGGGTCTGACCAGTTGCATGGGAATCAGGTTTGCAGCAATAATCCCCTGGATCACTCCTGCGCTGAACCCAAAGCTGAATGAGGAAGTCACGCCTTGTTTTGGCATGGCGTTCACATCCTCTATCACTGCCATCTTTGTCTCGTTTGCCATGCTATCGATCAGTACGCCAAGCTGGTATAAATCCAGCCTTCTTTTCTTCTTGCCGTTCACAGTGATCTGGTGGATAGGCATTCCGTGGATCTCCAGTTCTCCAGATTCATCCAGCCATGCCAACGCGCCAGATAATCCGGGGTCAATACCCAGAATCTTCTTCAATCCAGTAGCTCCGCAATTTCATCTTGTTCCCACTTGTACACTCGTTTCGGAGTGAGACCGCCGTATTGTGGAAGCTCTGGGTAGAGGTCTTCCATGGTAATGAGGACTCCATGCTTCTTAGCCGCTTTGATCACTCTTTTTAGAGCGGTTGTGGGAATAACACCTCCAGTACCGGCTGGGCGTTTATAGGTCCACCGATATACAGTCGCTGGCTTCTTGCCAATCAGAGCCGCCAAGTGTTTAGCTCCCCCAAACTTCCTGATGATTCGTTGAGCCTGATTGTGGCTGGGTCGATGATATCGTTTTGCGGGCATGATGCTTTTTCTGCTCTAAGTTTAGATCAGATGTTACGAAAAACGTAACTTTCTGTCAAGCAACATCACACTCATAGCTAATCACATCATTTTGACAGTACATGTATCCTAAGATATGATGAATGACCCCCAGTTATGAGAAATGCGTGTAGCTTCTGCGTTTAAAAAGATGATTGATACCCTATGGTTTAGACAAAGACTCAAAGATGTAGGAATTTCTGGCAGAGAATTAGGTCGAAAAATGGGGTTGGATCCAGCGGCTGTTAGCCTGATGCTTCGCGGTATGCGAAGAATGTAAATCTCGATGAGGTTTGCCCTGTGTCATGGATTGGCCTGAATTGATCAGGCTTTTCCTTTAACTTATAGATTGTGGTTTTCTCATCATGGAGAGTTAAATGCAAGAATACTTAACTACAAAAGCACTGGCTGAAAGATTGAACATCAGAACACATACACTTGTAAAGTGGAGAAATACGTTGGAAGGTCCACCGTGGTCAAGATTTGGGAAGCGACATATTCGCTACCCCATTGCTGGGATCGAGAGGTGGATAGCCAGCAATCTGTACGGTGAGGAGCAAGGAGCAATCCGGCTCATCATGTCAGAGGAGGAGGAACAGCATGATCTTTGAAGCGGAGGCCGCGAGTATGCGTAACCGCGGTGAACTCGTTGGGAAGCTGGACATGATCCACCTTCATGGGAACGTAAGGAAGATGCAATCTGAAATGGATGAACTTCTGAATGTTTACGAAGATGACGAAGATGACGATATGGTACTCGTCATTGAACATCTGATGGATCTGATTATTGCTACCGCGAGAACCTCTCTAACCATTCTGGATGAAGATGGGTGCCAACGGGCTTTCGCCACTGTGCTGGCAGCGAGGTTCAGATCAGACTGTCTGGATGGAGATAATCCAGGTCCAAAAGCAAGAATTAAACAGATCTGTGAGGATTGTGGAGTGCTGCCGGTTGCGACCAATGTGCGACCAGCGGGAAATAATGAGACTTCTGAATAGACTTAAAACTGGCCTAAGTCATTGAAATAAATGGAGCTGGCGAACGGATTCGAACCGATGACCTGCTGATTACAAATCAGCATCATTTAGCGTATCCAACATCATTTAAGCACTAATATTGCGGTTTCCGATATCTATGTAGTACTATCTAGATGCGTTAAGCACACTTTAATGTGCGACCAGTGCGCGACCAGGAGGCTACATGAAATTAACATCTGGAAACATAAGAAAAGGAAAACCTGGAGATGTTCTCAGGGACGAGAAGATCCGGGGGTTGCATCTGCGGGTGTTCGAGAATCGAGCATCTTATTATCTATACTATAGATCCAAGGGCGGAAAGGAACGCCGCCCCAAGCTGGGTGACCACCCTGCCCTGACCTTCCAAAGCGCCAGGGAGATCGCCCGTAAACTCCTCATTGATGTTGCTACTGGACTGGATCCTGTTGCGGAGCGGGAAGCAAAACGCGCTGAACCGTTCATCGGTGACCTTTGTGACCGTTACATGTCGGATTACGGTTCCCTGAAGAAGACTGGGAACCAGGATCAGGCTTTGATCGATAACATCATCAAACCAACTGTTGGGCGCATCAAGGTCACAGCGCTGGGGTACACCGATGTGTCCGATCTCCACCGGAGAATGAACGACACGCCCTACAGAGCCAACAGGATGCTGGCGCTACTATCAAAAATGATGAATCTGGCAGAGAAATGGGAGTACAGAGAGAACCACTCCAACCCATGTCGGCATGTCACTCGCTTCAAGGAGCATAAGCGGAAACGCTATATGCAGCCCTCAGAAGCAGCGAGGATTGCGACACTGCTGAACCAACACAAGAAAGACAATCCTCAGTCTGTGCTGTTCATCTGGCTTTTGATACTCACTGGAGCAAGAAAGAGTGAGATCGCCAGCGCCAGATGGGACTGGCTGGAAGGAAACAGATTGAATTTACCTGACTCCAAGACAGGAGAACGGACCATTTATTTGCCAATCCAGGTTATGGGGTTACTCAAGGACATGCCTCATATCAGCGATACGATCACTGGAATCAAAGACCCGAAACGATTATGGAGCCTGATCAGAAAGAGTGCGAGTGTTCCGGATCTGCGTCTTCACGATCTGCGGCATTCGTTTGCATCTGCAGCGTTAGCCGCGGGACTTACGTTATCTCAGATTGGGGAACTGCTGGGTCACGCAAACACGCAGACCACGCATCGGTATGCTCACTTGATGGATGAGACTGCCATCGAATCAGCGAATGTAACTGCCAATAAGATTGAAGAGATGATGGACGCTCATGGATAGCCCTCCTCTCTGGTGGATAACAATGGACGGAGATGTTGCGTGTCTAAGATTATATGAGAGGCACTACAGCTGCTATGCTTATAAAGATAAAAGAAAACGGAAGTTATTTGTTGGACCTGGAGAAAAGATCGTTCTCAGAACAAGAGCCGCTAATGCGATGTTTGTTTGGCGAAAATTCATCGATGATAGCGGGCAACAAGGCATCTACTGCTCTATCTTCAGAAACGAATCTAACCACAAAAGCTCAGAACTTATCTGCCAAGCGGATGATATCGCTGATGCAGTCTGGCCTAGTTGCAGGCATTACACATACATCAACCCCAAAAAGGTTAAGTCACAAAACCCTGGATATTGTTTTTATTGCGCTGGATGGAATAACACAGGAGTAATAACTTCAAAATCAAAGTTGATTGTAATTGAACGCTCACCCCCAGAGGTAGATATGATCTAGCAAGTGGACGCTACTGACTAATAGGATCAAGAACAGAAGTGTTAGAAACCACTTCATCTGGCTCATCTGAAGAACGTAGCGGTCAGTGTAATAGTGATGAAGAAGGCGCACATCGTTACCAGAACAAGAAGAACAAGTTTGGCAGTCAGCGGCAGGGCATCGAAGAACATCAGCATAACGTAAAAGAACCCCTTTAGACTGTCCATTAGCCATCATCAAAGATTGCTGAATCCATCGTCACTTCAACAACCCTCCTGATCCATCCTTTCCAATAGACCTTGAAGTGAGGAAGTTCAGAGTAGTGCTTGAGCCTGAAGGTGGTGAAGTCTCTCAGTAGCTGCTTCTTGTCCTGCACAGCCGCTGCCGCCGCTATAGTCTTATCACCGATTTTACCGTCTTCGTAAATATCCGGTCTGGCTATGGCGCGTTGCAAGAACTTAGATCCTTGTCGAACCCCCTGATTTACGCAAGAATCGAAAACGGCCAAGCAGAGCATATTTGGAAGCTCCGCGCATCTTGCTGCGTCCCAGTAATATTTGCGATATAGCAGGGCAGCATCTTCCTCAGTGGGAGTCCCATTTCGCCATGCTGCTGGGTGAGATCGCTCTGCAATGCCATAAGCAGTTCTCCCCCCCGGATCATTTTTATCCGAAACTATCCCACCTTCGAACTTCAGAATTTGCTTTAGACAATAAGAAAAGATCGATGGATTACTCATGACAAGTAATCTCTATCTTATTTGGAGCCAGACTCTCAGAAACTTCATATCGAATGGCCTCCCGCCCCAACTCGGGGATTGCACAGTATCCGGTCACCGCGATCCTCGCCCCGGTAGTGATCATCGGAGCCGCACTGCAACCCGAGATCCCGACCAACGCTAGAATGAAAAGAGTTTTCTTCATATTTCACCCATATTTGATAGCCAATAACACCAATAACAATATCGAGGACCACAAGGATTACGATAATCACAAGGATCCCTTTATTAAGTTTCATCTGGTGTATGCCAAAAGCCGATAAACATAGTGGCTAATGGAATGATCCCTGAAGCTGTCTATTTCAAATTGAACAAACCCACCCAGCATCCCCATGACAAATTCCCGTAACCGATACCACCAGGAAGGGTCAGTTTTCAGGACACCAATATCATCGAAATAGAACATTTGCCCTACATGCCGATATCCAATCTTGGGGACACGAGTAACAATGTCATTATGGTTTCTAAAGCGATAGCATTTAGGTCGTTGTGACTTGAAGTTAAGCGAAAACTCTTTATTTCCGACTCGCGGGGAACCATAAGTATAGAGTTCTGAATCTGCATCCCCCATACGAGCGGCGCAGATCGTTGCCAATCCAGCCCCCAAGGAGTGCCCGCAAAATACCAGACGCTGATAACTTCGAATTGAAGAGACCTTGGTAACAATTTCTTTGAATACCAGATCAAGCGCCTCTTGGAACCCCGAGTGAACATACCCCCACCCTGGCTCATATACTTTCAGGAATTCAAGGTCGGTAGTGATGTCAGAAAACTGGGTTGGCTGTGTCCCTCGGAAAACGATAATGATTTCATCTTCAAATCTGATTGCGGAGTTAGAAGGATGCATTGCTTTTGCTGCGAGCAAATAGCATTGCGTAGTTCCGTTATCAAAGAATGTGAATTGATCTCCGTATCGTTCCTCAAAGCCTTCTGGATCAAGGTAAGAATCCATACTGAGAAGCGCCATTCGATGAGCTTTTGAGTAATCAATCATTTCTAAATGGGTTTTCTGTATATCCGAATGAGCCATCATCAAGGAATACTTGCTTTGGAAACATCGTACACTTCAGTTGGATCCCGTCTTCAATACAGAGTCTCAAGGTTTTGTTCTCCTGGTCATAAGCCCATCTGGCAGTACTCATTAAGGTATCTGCGTTAGTGCAGTCTTCTGCTGCAACAGGGGAAAGCATTATTACTGAAATTAAACTCAGGATCCTTTTCATTCATCCCTCGGACCCTTTAGCCCAGGCTCCCAGGTGTGTGAAGGGTGCGCCTCAAGTTCAGCAGGTTCACATTGCGGAACCCGGGGTTTAGAGATATGGTTTTGTGGGTGCCACTTCTCAAGCAGAGCATCATGTCTGCCTGTATTGTGGAGATCGGCCCAGAGTCGGACCACAGTTTCAGCGGTGTAGAACTTCCACCACCAGGGGAAGAAAGCGTGAATGATTGATGTGGTTCCTGCCCAGATCAATATCCAGCCATTATTGAAAGACCGATGGAAATGAACCCAGTATCCCTCTGGGTTAAGGGTTTCGTTTGGGTGCGCTGTAAAAGGATTGTTCATGATTTAAACCCATGCTTTGCGAACCCCCTTTTTATCTCCCGTTTGAAATCTTCTATCTCATCTTCTGGCACATTTCCTTGTACCCATACTGACGCTGCTTCATGGCCGTAATTAGTCAGCCAGTAGAAGTATTTATCTATTTTGTCCTTTAGCTCGAAACGAGAAGTTGACATGATTACTCATCCAAGTATTCCCAATGCTGTAAAGAATCCCACCCGGTCTACAACTAGGAACAAGATACCCCCAGTAATAAACCAGCGGATTTGCGAGATAAGCTTCTTGATATCTCCAAGATCACAAGAAATCTTGGATATCTGTTTAGCATGATATGCAGTCTCATTCTCTAGATCCCTCACTCTGTATTGAACCTCTTCATACGGAGATTCTTGTTTATAATTACCAGACATTGTCTGCATCCCGTAATAAGTTTAGAAACCGATTCGTTACGTTTCTAGCTTCATCCATCGTCATTCCAGATACTTCTGTAACTCCCGCGAAGTATTCATCCAGTTCCGTGACGCGGTAATACACTCTATCTTGATACTTCTCTGCATATCCTGGAAATCCCGGCTCACTGCCGTAAGGAACAACATCTCGTATTACAAATCCCCTGTGCTTTGCCCACGATGCTAGAGTTGCGATCCCTTCGTCAAAATACGCCGCTCGTTGTCGCTTCTTGGGTCTAGCCAAAGCGGTACGCACCGTATAACAGAATGGCCACCACCAATCCAATTGAAAGTAATGCAGGTATACTCATCCAGAAGTTCATTGTCGTAATAGATTTTTAACCACGCCCCACTCATAAAAGAGTTTTAGCAGCAGCCCAGATCCATGACGCAAGCCCAATAATAATAAAGAAGACAGAGAAACCCCGGACGATCACGAAAAAAGAGGAAGCTGCTCGAAGTGCTTCCACCGGGTTGGTTATCCGCAGAGATATATACAAGCAACCATTTTTACTTCTCCATTCGCAAAAGTAACATCCTCGCGGACCTTCGCAACAGTCATTGAGCGAACGATATCGTCGGCCTGACGCATGCCTTTCCCAGGGGTGGATGAAGTGACGATCAGGTCGCCAATTTCTAAATCACCACCTTCGCCGCAGCAATTGATCTGTCCTTCCCCCAGGCTGTTGATGACGGCAACCTGGTTTTCATTCATCAAGCCCTGGTGGGACGGATTCAGGATTGATTTCTGCGTCAAACCATCTCCAGCAATCATCATCGAAAGGGATGCCGGAATGTGATCCGGGCCTGAATACTGTACAAAAACCCCCAACGCACCTTTTTGACGCTCAGTGGATGACGGCACTGAAATAGCAATCGTATCTGAAACAGACCGTTTAACTGCTGTCGATTGGTCTATGACGATATCGCCCTCGTCAATCTGAGTGCCGTTAGGGATGAGGGTGTCGTGAGCCCCGGTAAACGGGCTGTTTGATCCGGTAGTTATATAGTAGGCGTAAGCGCCTTTTGCTAATTGAATTCGGGCTGTTTCTGTGCCGATCCCGGCAGTTCCAGAGCCAGGACCGGCCGCTGCCATCACACCGGCATCTGCCGATCCAACGCAAGCGATTGTTTTCCACCCCTTGAACGCTTCGCCGCCGATTGAGAACCCAGCCCCAACCCCAACGCATCCCGCGTAATCTCCAGATGTAGCCGTAGTGCCGCACCCGATACCATGCCCCGCCGCAGAGTTGACCGCCAGCAAACCGTACTTTCCGATGTTCTCCGAGTCATACGCCCCGCCAGCCGTGTACCCACCGATTTCTGATCCCGCCCCCAACTGAACGGTCACGTCGTTTGTGACCAACTCACTCGTCGAAGTCATCTTTGCCATCGACAGCGAGCCGGCAGTAATCGCGCCGGCAAGGATGCTATTCGCCCCCATGTGGACGGTGGAAATGACCCCGGCTGCAATCTTCCCGGCCCCAATAGCGTTGGCGATAATCTTGTCAGAGGTGATTGCGTTCGTTGCGATCGTTCCGGCGGTGATTGCGTTCGCGGCTAGGTGACTTGTTCCGATTTCACCGGCCAGGATCTTTCCGGCAGTGACAGAGTCAGCTTGAAGGTGCCCAGCATTGATCGTGTTTACGTCAATCTGGCCGATTGCTATGTAGCCATCTAGGTCGCTCGTGGCAATCGTAGTAATGAATTCCGCGCCGTCAAAACGATACAGTTTGTCATCAGTAGTTAAAAAAACCATCCGGCCTTCCGTGCTAGCCGAAGCAGCCGGCAACGCTGCCAGCACTTCGATCCCATTCCCGGAGGCCGTGACTGATGGCACAACCTGGGTCCAGGTCATCGTTCCTGAAACGTCCTTCAGGATATATAAGGTGTTGTTTGTCGTGTTGAAATAGAACGACCCCTCGGCCAGACCGGTTACCGCCGGGGCGGCGGCATTGACTGTCCCCGAAACGCCGGCATAGATTTCAAAGATTGTACCGTTGTGACGGTATAGCTGACCGTCTGTCGTGTTGAAAACTGTTTCGCCAACACTCCCGCCCGATGTCGGGGTGGTGGTAACGGAGGGAATGACGGTCGAATCAGTGGCTGCTGTCAGAAGGGGGGTTCCGACATAAGCGCCGCCAGAATCCACCCCGTGCACAACAAGGGTGTTCTTGTCGGTATCGACCGTGACTTCACGAGCGGACCCTTCGAAAGAGGAATGCTGTGCAGTGGTCCCGCCTCTCAATTTTAATTGAATGCTCATGGTTTATGGCCTTTCAGGGAAAACAGGATCATTAATATCTACATTCTCAGGTAGATCACGCAAAGCCTGTCTGTAGATTTTCATCTCATCAGTCATTACTACATCGCTCAAAGCGTAATGGTCTGTTTCGACGAGCAGTGCATCTCTATTCACCCGCAATGCTGCCCAAGCCTTATCAGCTTCAGCCTGTAGAAATGCTGCTTCTTGATCTGCTTTAGTATGAAGAACATTCTCGTCATCAGTGTAGTCTGAGAACTTGTCTGAGATACTCCACTTGTTCACCCAGTTTCCTAATGAATCTTGCTCTACCCCATCAGATAGAACTTGTTGTAAGTTCGTTACTTCTGGCTTGGGGGATGCTAATACTGGGTCGATGCCGATTGAATCACATACTTCGCTATTCCATACTCGCGGGAATGAGGTATTGCGGTGAAGTCTTCGGATTTCGCCTTGAGTTCTTACTTCTCCTGTTTCTCTTACTCTATAATGCATAATTGATATTCTCCTGTCTTATGCGATTGCTAAGAATATGTACTCGCCACTTGATACATTGATATTCGTGGCAGATACTTGATTGACTGTGAAGCCAGCAGACTGTGGATCGATGGAATCATCAGATGTTACTTCTGCTGATGTGGTATTGAGTGATAAGTGTGGGTCGTTACCGGATACGATACCTCTCTCGGTATCCCATATGTACCAATCGCCAGTTGAATCTGTACGCTTGATGAGTACAAACCTAGCGCCAGCAGAGAATCCACAAGCTATGTTCTGGTTAGAACCGTTACCCGTGAATGAACCCACCTTGCTTACGCCAGCGAGTGTAGCAAATAGATAAGCTATGTAAGTATTCGAACTGTTATTAAGATTATCGTTGCTACCTACACTAAAAACAGATGTAGTTGGGGATGCTGACCCCCAGGCTCCCGTCCAACCAAGGTAGCCATTCACGCTGTTAAATTGCAAATAATCATCTATATCCCCAGTATATACAAGCCACCCCTCGGCAGCGTTTCGACACTTTACAGCTATAAATTCAGGGGACACAGACAGGCTGTGTGAAATATCCCTATCATTTACACCATCGCCACTGTATGCACAAACATCAAAATAGCCTTTGGCGCGCTTGAACATCCACCAAATATTAGATGATTGATGAATAGAAGTTTGGTAAATCCCATCGCTGTGGTCATATTGCCAGTACGCACTACCACCATTTTCCTCGGTTGAGTTCTGTGTGGTTAAATATGCACCGTTTACTAATCTGTTTGTGAAATAGTAAGAAGTAGGTGATGACCTATTACTACTGAGAGTTGCATCTAATGCGAACCCTGTAGATATCTGGCTAGGTACGGTCACATCTTTTTGGACAGCAAACACATCAGTCCCAGCCTCCGGCTCTTTCATCATCGGGGCGCGGATTGCCATGTAGATGTAGGTTGAGCTAGCTGTTATGGCTGTGACTTCAAAGCCAGTTGCGGTAGGCGCATACAAACTTGGCCCACTGTATT
>Ga0207903_1000116_pt1 | contig 42218 bp, 60 predicted proteins | sample MalvirmetaMSP131_FD_184234 | JGI IMG/M metagenome (GOLD analysis project Ga0207903, IMG submission 184234) | Marine viral communities from the Deep Pacific Ocean - MSP-131 (SPAdes) | ecosystem: Environmental > Aquatic > Marine > Oceanic | place: Atlantic Ocean | collected 2011-06-25
CCTCGCCAGAATGCTCATGGTCGCGCTTGTCACGCCACTCTGTCGGCTGGCGGTTCTTCAGCCAGAAGATGGCTGCCGTCGTGTCTGGTGCGACTTTCTCGCGGTACTCGGCATAAACCGGCGCGTCGGCCCCTGCCGGCATGAAGATCTTGACCGCGTCCTGCTCGTAGCCGACCGCCTTTTGGTAGAGGCTATTGACCACCCGCTCGTCCGCTTTGGCCTTCCCCGTGTTTAGGGCCTGACAAAACTCCTCGTGGGTGTGCTTCCAGCGATAGATGGTTCGCACGTCAACCTTGAAGAAGTCGGCCACCTCAATGTCCGTCGCTCCAAGCGCCGCAAGCTTGCTGGCCTGCTCCGCGAACTCGTCCCTGTAATCTGTCGGCCTTGCCATGATCATTTAGTCCTTCCCGGTCTGAGCGGGATGGTTTCGGGGTTACGCCTCGTCCATATGCTTGCGGCACTCGACGCGAGAGACGGTCCAGCCTGGGCGGTCGCCAGCCCATTCCGCGGCGGACATCTGCGACTGCATCATGCAGGACAGCATCGAGAGCGGCGTTGGGATGATGTGGCGCTCGCATTCTGTCGGGGCCGCTGCGAGGCAAGCAATGACGATGAGGTCGGAGAGCGCGATCATCGATGGCCTCGGAGGTGCGGCCACAGCAGCCACGTTATCGCGGCCAGCAGGACCAAGTAGACGGCGAGGACAGCCAGAGCACCCATGATCAGAGCCCCTTGCGGATAGCCGAGCGGATGAGAAGGCGGGCGAGGATGTTGCCGATGCGGTTGAGCAAGCGGGAGCGAAGGCGGAACCGTGTCGCCATCTACGCTCTCCTGTGCTGTGCTAGGGGGTGAGAGGCGGGCGGGACCTGATCCCCGCTTCAGCCTTGCGGCCTACCGTGCGTTCGCACAGCCTTTCCAGCATTCGCGCTGCCGCCTCTGTCTGTGTCCCTGGTGGGGAGTGAAAGGGAGCGGGTGGGACTTTAGCCCAGACGGTCGACTAACGCCTGACCGATGCCTTGAGCGATCCCCGCTCCCTACTCGTGCGAGAGGCTTGCTCTCGGGTATGCTCAGGACGGACAGAACACTGAGGGAGCGACCCTCGCCTCCTACTCCACCGAAGTGGACACATCTGCCGAAAGGCGAAACCGACTTGCGCCGCGCCCTGATCTTCGTGCGAGAGGCTTGCTCTCGGATGCTTGAGGCGGGCCGCCTGCCTAGATGATTCACGGGTGGTCTAGCCACCGTATTCGGCAGGCGTCCGAAAGACGGGCTGCGCTGCCCCGCCTCTCCCTTGCGGGATATTGAATCAATAAAGGCGGGGCCGCTCCACAGCACACCTCGCCTACTAGCACATGCGTGCCATAACCCGGAGGTTATGTCAACACCTTCGCAGGCTCCTCGCCCGTCGTGATGCCGTAATGCTTGGCGACCGCTGCCAGACCGCGCTTGACGTGGCCTACCATCGTCGGCGTCCAGTTCTCGGCATCCTCGTCAAGGATAACCAAACGCCGCAATAGCTCGCGCACCGGGCGCCCCTGCTGGTCGACGCAGCCGATGACCGTTTCCAGCTTCATCATCTTGTTCGATGCCGCCGTGATGGCCTCCTGTCGCGGCTCGCCACCCAAGCCGTGGACGCGGTTCGGGTCCATGGCGCGGGGAGATGGCGACGGCAGGCCGGTGAGCGCGTAATAGCGGCTCACGTCCTCGTGCATCATGTTGCCCGCCTTCAGTTCCACGTCGGTGATCTTCTTGTGGTGCCGCAGGCGACCGAGCGCGTAGCCGACCATCTGGCCTTTGGCTTCCGCCTCGCTGACGCCGTACTGCCGCACTCGTGCCCCTGTGACCGTTGCCATCGTCTGCCCCTGCGTTTCCATTGCTCGGTAGTCGATGCGTCCGTTGGGATAGCGTATCACGTCATCCCGGCGAGGTCGCCCGCCGTTGTCGTTGTGTGCAGCCGACCGCCGCCGCGCTTGCTTGGCCCGCTTCTTTGCCCCGACGCTTGCCATCAGTTGGTCTCCTTCAGTGCCGCATCCGCCATGATCCGCCAGCCGTCACCCCAATTCAGGTCCTGCTTGCCTATCCAGTCTGCGTGGGCGACGGCGATCTTCATCGCCCCTGTCGGCTCGCGCATTGCCTTGATGGCAGCGCGGGCGTACCCGCCCCAGCGGTTCCGCTCGTAGTCGCTCAGTTCAGGCCATGCTGGGATCGCGCCGAATTCGATTGCACTGCCCTCTTGAGCTTCGAACATCGCCCGCGCCACTCGCTCGATCACGGTCTCGCCCATCAGTTGCCCCTTTTGCCTGTGTCCAGAGGGCGAGCCCGCCCCATGACGCCGTTTGCCCTTTGCGGCAGCGGCTCAACCTCGATGCCCATGCGGGCCGCCGTCTCCGGCCACTCGCGAATGGCATGGAGCACTGTCGTATGGTGGATGCCGTCGAAGAAGTTTCCGATCATCCGCAGCGACATATGCGGGCACTGCCGGGCGATCTCGTACATGGCATGACGCCGTGCCGCTGCGTGCCGGCGGCTGTTGCGGGTCGAGCGCAGCCACGAAACCGTCACCCCGTGATCCGCAGCGACCTCCTGGACGATCCATGAGGCTGTCGGCTGCATCACCGCATCGGCGCGACGGTGTGCCTTGTCGTACCATCCGCGGAAGACGTGCGGCTGTTCGGTGTGTGTCTGCATCAGCGGCGGGCCTCCTCTTCCTTGATCATTCTGGAGCTGCGGAAGAACCGTTCCAGCGCGGCCTTGGCTTCCTCGCCAGTCGGCGTGCGGGCGGTCTTCGCTTCCTCGATGGCGGCGGCGTTCTCGGCGGCGAGCCGGCGCATCCGGGCGGCGTTCTCTTCACGCTGGCGTGCCCAATCGGCGAGCCGACGCACCTCCTGTGCGAACTCGTCGGACTTCGGCACCCAGCCAACGCGGCTCTTGTGACGGTCCACCAGACCGTCGAGAAAGCGCGTCACGGCCTGTTCGATCGCCCACGCCGGCTCCTTCGTCAGAGGCCGCACGTAGACCGCCATGGCCTCCTTGCGCTCCTGTTCGCCGCGCGCTGTGTCCTCGAACTTCCGGTCGCTCGCGAGATTGCGGAACAGCGGGCCGAGAAGGCGAAGCGCCTCCTTCGGATCACACGGCGTCAGGTCCGTCGAGAGCGCGGGGCTAGTGATGCGTGCTGTGGTCGAGGGCAAAGAGCCCATAAGCCTCTCCGTCGAGCATGCTGATCATCTCGTCCTGAGCGTCAGCGAGGTTGCGGGCGAAGTGTTTGGACGGGCCGGACGGGGCTTCCACCTCGTCCTCCCAGCGCCAGCCGCGAAGCCACGTGGCCGGGTACGGCAGGAACTGCTTGTCCTTCGCAGCCATCACCGGGAGTTGCCGGCGCAGCCCATCCAGGATGGTCGAGGGCTGGATGCCTTCCTTGATGACCTGCCGCCATGCCTTCTCGGCATCCTTGCGGGCGATGTGGCGGGGGTAGAGGGCGTAGAAGTCGGCGAAGTTGGTCATCAGAAATCCCCCGGCGCGACTTGGCAGCAGACGATCCCATGCGAACGCCACATCTCGACCATGCTCTTGCGGTCTTCGAACACGAGGTCGGGCTTGCGGTTGATCTCTTCCATCCATTCCGCCTTGACGACGGTATCGGGGCGGTGGTCGCCAGCCTTCCGCGTCCTGATGGGGAGATGGCCTAAGCCGTTCGCACCGAGCCACGCGGTGGTCTTCTCGGCCACCTCGTCAGACCTGCCAGACCATATCTCCACACGCTCGCCGACCGCGTCGAATGCGAGCGCGGTCTTGATGATCGGATGGCAGGGGCGATCCTCGTCGCAGGCTGCATAGAACCCTCGCCAGTCCTTTTCCGCTGACGGGCGGTTGAGGAAGTGCGATCGGTGATCCGTGAGGGCCAGTGTGCCGTCGAGGTCAAAGATGATCAGCATCACTTCGCCTCCCCGAGCGCGCCCATGTACAGGTCGACCAGAGCCTCGCGCTCGCTGCGTTCGCCTGCATCCATCTTGCGGAGGCGGATGGTCTCCTTCAGGGCCTTCTTGTCGAAGCCGGCGCCGGCTGCCTCGTTGTAGATGCCGGTCTTGTCGGCGTTGAACTCGTCGATGAATTCCTGGACTTTCTCGATCCGCTCGCAGAACGCCCGCAACTGACCGCCGGCCACTTGTTCGGTGCTCATAGACTTGCCTCCTTCTCAGCGGGCGCGGACAACTTTCCTTCCTCGCCCATCTTCCAAACCTCACACAGCCCAGCGAGGCGGATCGCCCCTGCGCGCGTGACGCACTGCTCAGGCATCATGTCGATGTCGTAGAGAAGCGAGACGAGCATCGGCCGCGCATTGATGAACTTCGCGTACTTGCCGACGATCTCGTCGGCGCCTTCTTCCCTGTCACTCATTGGCTCGATCCTTTCGTTGGAAATCGTTCGTCGCTGAGGAAATCCCGCGCGTCCTCGATGCTGCGTGCGGTGCAATGAGGCACGCCCATCGAGATGCACCAGTCGCGGAATGCCTTCTGCTCCGGTGAAAGCCTGCCGCCCTCTGCCTTGACCTCGATGAAGGCGATGCGGCCAGCGGGGCGCAGCACCAGCAAGTCCGGTGCGCCGGCCATCATGCCCATGCGCTTCAGCTTGGCGCCGGTGATTGCCGACCTCGGCGCATTTGGAATGTGCAGCACCTTGTGGGTGTCGGGCAGAACTTCGCGGAGATAGGTCAGGATCGAGACATGGATCGCCGTCTCGTCCACCATGGATCGCGCCTGCTTTGCCGCCCGAATGAGACGTTTGCCAGCCGTCGTCATTTGAGTGCTCCCGGCCACATCTCCGTCACGCGGACCTTCGAGCCCTCCTGCAGCTCCGGCATTCGCTCAACAGCAGTCTTCAGAGCCTCGCGGGTGATGGGCTTGTCGCCGGGGGTGGTGATCAGGATCTCGTAGGATTGCTGGGTCATGCAGCGCTCCCGAAGAGAGGCATCCGCACCGCATCGAGGCGCTCGGAAGCCTGCGGATTGATCCAGAGCACTTCCGTCCGCTTTGCAGCTCCGTCAGCGAGAGCGGCACGCTCGACACGACGCCAGCCGGACAGGGCTTCATCGTATTGCTCGCAGGGATAGCCGGAGAGAGCGACCATGCCGGACAGGCCGCGCAGGGTCACCAGAAGCGCGCCGTGTGCCTCGTCGTCCATCTCGTGCGCGTAGTCATGCCCGGCATCAGAGCGGGTGGACATGACGTAAGGCGGGTCGACATAGAACAGCGTGTCGGCGCCGTCGTGCTGCACCATCAATGCCGTTGCATCGCGGCTTTCGATCACCACGCCGCGCAGCCTTTCGATGATCGCGCTCAGCGCATCGGGGTAATTCGTCCAGTCATGTGCTGGCGTTGTGCCGCTGCGGTTGCTGTTCGACCGGAACCCGGTTGCCTTGTTGTGGCCGTTCGAGCCGAACCCCATGAAGGAGCGAATAATCAGCCTCCGCGCACGCTCGACCGCATCAGCGGTCTCCTGATAAGCCTCGACAAACTCTTCGCGGGCGAACGGCGTGGCCTTCAGCAGCGCAACTAGACGGTCTGCATCATCCGAACGCAGGACGCGGAACAGGTTGACGACCTCGCCATCGAGATCGTTCCAGACCTCGGCATAGGACCGCGGCTTGCGGATCAGCACGGATCCTGCGCCGCCGAAAGGCTCCACGTAGACGCGATGCGGCGGCAGATGGCTGATGATCCACGGCGCCAGCATCCACTTGCCGCCATGCCATCGCAGCGCGGGACGGGTAGCGCTCACGCCGCCACCTCCAGAACCCGCACACCGGCAGAGAGGGAGACGGGAGCAAACGCGCTTTCGCCCACATGCTCGTACTCGGTCGAGGGAACAACGCGGATGACGAGGTCGTGGAAGATGACCTCAGTCTTGGCCGATCGCGCGGGTGCGGCCCGCGGCTCATCTACCGTCAGCCCCATCTTCATCATGGCATCGCGGTACGTGCTGGCATCGTAGCTCGTGCCCGCTTCGCTGTTGACGATGCGCGCCGCCCTCGCCAGCGTATGCCCCTCGCTGCGCAGTTCGGCGAACCGCTTGACCAGTTCCGGCGTGCCCTCTGCGAGGCCCTTTGGAGGCCGAGCCATACCCGCCTTCGTGACGTACAGATGCACTGTCGCGCGGCAGCGTCCGGTCTTCTTGGCGACCTGGCCCTGCGACATGCCGTCTGCATAGTAGGCAAGGATCGCGGTAACCTCGTCGGCGCTCAGCGGGGTAATGGATCTACGCATCAGTCGTCCTCCTTGGTTTCAGGCGCGATCCAGACAGCGATGGCCGCACCGATCTTGCGCGAGCGCTCAGCCCATCTGAGCCGCCTCAAGAGCGACACGAAGCGCCGCCACCCGCGCGGTTTCTGCCAAATATTCGGCATGATCTTTCCTCGCCTTTTGAAGCTCGGCGACCTTCGCCATCTCGAGCATCTCGTCCCATTCGATGCGGCGGGCTTCGCCCTGCCAGACGGCGCGAACCCTGCGGCGGGTCCATCGATCATTGACGCGGTGCAGCGCATTGAAGGCGCGCTCCCACAGAACCTTGACGGGCTCGTCATGCCCGCGCGGCCCGGCGCACTGCCGGATGAGCTGGGGGGCCAGAGCGTCAGCGTGCATCTTCTCGTTCCGATCCAAGTTCTTGGACCATCGATCCACGGTCATCGGGATCTCCCATGCCAATTATTCGGGCATGGAGAACACGGCCCAACCAGACCTGTTTGACCTGCAAGACCGCCCCGGCAAGGGCGGCACCAACGCGCTGGACGGCAATCCGCGCGAGACCGGGAAGGCCGGCAAGCCGAGCCCGGACGAATTCAGCGACTACCTGGAGGCGCGCAAATGCAGCAGCCGCAGGAACCGCGCACGTATCGAGAAACTGTCCCAGCCTTTCATTGGCCCCGTGGCTGGGAACGGGGTGAACAGCGCGGCTCAGGAGACCGCCGGGGTGAAAGGACAAGAAGCCCCCGGCAATCGATCCTGCTGCGCCCCAATCTGCAATCTTGCCAGCACCTGCCCCGATGCTGGCGAGGTCGCCAGCGGTGGCGGGGAGGAACGCCACCGCTGGCTTATCGATCGCGTGGGAGGGGGGAACGCGACCGAATGGGATGCAAATTTTCCGTTCCAGACCCTGTTGACACGTAGGGCCATTGGTCCTATGTTGTTGGGTATCGGAACACGGAGAAACACGATGACCAACGCAACCGCCGCCATCGAAATGACCTTCGCCAAGCTCCCCATCGTCCCCGTCTGGACGGTTGGCCGCAGCGACTTCTTCGCAGCGCTCGCCAGCATCCGGCAGGCCAAGGACGGAGCCTTTGACGTTCATGCCGAGAAGGTTGCCGTCGAGAAGTTCCCCGAAGCAGCCGACTTCGCCATGACGGGCTTCCGCACGCTGGAAGCCGCTAAAGGCTGGTGCGAGGAAGTCTTCGCGGATCTGTACGCATGACCCCCGCCGAACTGGAAGCCCGTGCCACAGCCCTTTACGGCTCCGAATGGCAGTCTCCCCTTGCCCGCCGTGTTCGCGTTGATGCGCGCACGGTGCGGCGATGGAAGGCTGGCGAGCGGTCTCTGCCAGATTGGCTGGAATGGGCGCTTGGAGTTTTGGAGCGCCATGAAGACGAGAGATGAAGGCCATCTATGCGGCCTCCGACTTGATGGACGCAGCGATGGCGTTGACGTGCTCGATCCGCTGGCCGATCCAGCGCATGACGTTGCAGGCCATGCTGTTGCCCAGCGCCTTGTAGCGGGGGCCATCGGCAGCGGGTTTGCCGTTGCGGGTGATGGCCGTGTAGCCGACCGCCTTGGGCTCGGGCGCGGCGACGAACATATCGGGCTGCGCGTATGCCTTGCGGATGCGCTCGCAGGCCGCGTCGAAGTAGGGTTCGTGAAGCTCAATTCCGGTGAACGACATCCCGCGCTTGGCGCACGCAACGCCGGTCGTGCCGCTGCCCATGAACGGGTCGAGGACCGTGCCGCAGCCTTTCGCGATGCCGATGCACCACTCCATAAGCTCTACTGGCTTCTGGGTCGGGTGCTCTTTGGCATAAGATGTTACCGACTGCCGCCACATCTTTGCCGGCTGGGATCGGGACGCCCATGCCATTTCGCACATCGCCAAAGAGAAATTCTCTGGCTGCTTTTTGTCCCACACCAGAAAGCACTGGCTGGCCGGGAGACCGAAATAGTTCCCTCCCCAGATGATCTGTTCGCGGCTATGTTGAAGCAGCATCTTGAAGATGGCCGCAGATGGCGGGGCGTCGTCCCAGTTCTGTCGATCGTGCGCCTGACGCACAGGATTGCTGGATATCTTCAGCCCATACGGCGGGTCTGTGAGGCACACATCAAACACGCCCAGCGTCGGGACGATCTCGCTCATGTCGGCCAGCAGCAGCCGGCAATCGCCGATGACGACTTCGCGCTTGATCGGGCTCATGCCTGCACCCGCTGGCCGACGATGCCGAACACCATCAGGACGGCGATGTACGCGGAGAACAGGCCGAGCCCGATGTTCGCGATGGCGAAGCTCGCCGCAATGCCTGCGATGGAAACTGCCAGCAGAAGCCAGCCAAGCTGTTCAGCGGTCATGACGTTCTCCCATTCCGAAGGCGATGAACCGGCCCATGAACAGGCCGCAGAGGCAGGAGATCGCGGTCCAGGCGGCCATGATCTCGGCTATGGTGTGGAGCGTGGTCACACCAGCCGGCCAGTTACGGCGTCGTACAACTCATCAAGGACCGTGGCCTCTGCGAGCGTTTCTTCGCCCTTCTGGCGCTTGAACTTGCGGGCTTCATCGAGGAAGTCGGGGTGCGCCACCAGAAAGCCGACCGACATGTGCTGCTGGAGCGTCGGGACGTAATGGCTCAAGCTTTGGAGTTTGCCGGCAATGTCCGCGAACTCGGGCGAAATATCGTAGAAGTCGGCCTGCCCAATCGCGGGGAGATCGGCGTGTCGCTTGAGATAGTTGGTGACAAACGCAACGACGCCATCGCGAAGCATCTTGTCCGCGCCCTCGCGTTCCGCCGCATCGGCAGTATCGGGGAATGCGTTGGTGATGACGCGATCCGCAATGCGCGGGGCGCTGGTGCCCACGTCCTGCATCGCTTCGTGAACGCTTTCGTAGAATAGGCGCAGCTTGTCAGTGAGCATCAAGGTTCTCCGCAAATTCATTGAGAAGGGCTGCCGCCTTCTGGACGGCATGGATGTTCGCGACTTGGCTGTCGTCGCGTTCGCGCAACCCTTGGGCGGCGCGGTTCATGTTCTCGTCGGTCGCCCATTCCGCGAAGGCGCGGCAGACGCCGTAGAGGTGCGTCCAAGCCTTTCCGGCCTCGGTCGGGGCGCGATACATCGGGTTCTTGTTCGATGGCGCTGGCGAGCCTGTACGGCCCTGCAATCCCATCTTCGAAGCTTCGATGATCTCGCGTCGGAGGGCGGCCTTTGTCGGCTCTGCCCCGCGTTCCAGCATCCCATCGAGAGCGCGGCGTGTGATGCCGGGATCGGCTACTTCCGCATCCCGAAATTGGCGAGCTTGGTGCACTTCCTTGGAGGTGAGCCCAATATCCGCAACAGTCGAAGAAGTATTCCCGTCGGGAAGACTTTTCGGGCGGCCAGAGGAAACCTCGCCGCGCTCTTGCGCCGCGTCGTATTCATCCGCCAACCGGCGCTGAGCCTGAGCGATGATCTCGTTCGCATCGGCCTGCGCCCGGAGAGCTGCCGCCGTCACCGTGTCGTGTGCGCCCTTGGCGTCCGCCAGACGGCGAGCCCGCTTGGCTTCGTCGTAGACGATCTCAGCGGAGACTTTGGCTTCGAGGATTTCAGCCGCCGTGGTCGCGTTAGCGAGGCGGTTGGAAGCCTGCTGGAGCATTGCCGGAAGGCTTGCCGACTGTTCGATGGGGGCCATCAGGTTCATGCCGCCACCTCAGGCTTTTCGCCGAAGATGTCCGGGCGAATGTCGTGCCGCGAGATCCCTGTGATCCGCTCCATGTCGAGGACACGGCTCGCCGGCACCTTCTTCCAGGAATGCAGGCTGGGATGTTCGATGCCGAGTTCACGTGCGAGCGCTACTACGCCCCCCGCCTTCTCCGCTGCCTGTTTGACGATGGTGATCATGGATTACAGTAGTAGGCGAGCCCTACCTACGTCGTCAAGCAAAAAAGTAGGTGTGGATAAAGTAGGGATTCCCTACAAGGCACCATGAGCACGATTGGCCAGAGAATTCTCCGGGCGCGAATGCGCAAAGGGCTTACGCAACAGAACGTTGCCAAGCACTTCGGCATCAATCGCGTCTCCGTCGCCAACTGGGAAAGCGGCGCGACCAAGCCGGCAATTGATAAGCTAGAAGGACTATCCAACCTGCTCGGCGGTGATGCAGACTGGTATCTCCACGGGAAGGGAACGCCTCCTTCCGACGAAATGCCAGCGATCCCGAGCGAACATACGGCACCTGCGGCGGTGTCCAATGCTCAGATAGGAGAAAGGGTTACACAGGTCGGGTTTCGAGTTCCGGTCTACGGACAGGCTGTCGGCGGGGCAGATGGAGAGTTTGTCTTGAACGGAAACCACTTGTACGACCTGATGGCGCCGCCTTCGATTGCCCCGAGTTCAGGTGCCTATGCTGTAACTGTATCCGGCGAGTCTATGGCTCCTCGATATGAGGACGGCGAGATCGCCTTCGTTGACCCCCGCCGCCGGCCACGCCGAGGCAGTTATGTCGTCGCCCAGATCCAGCTTGAGGAACACGGCCCCATCTTGGCCTTCGTGAAGCGCTTCGTCCGGCACAATGCGGATGGCCTCGTCCTGGAGCAGTTCAACCCGGCGAAGGAACTGCGCTTCGATCACCAATGCGTCCGTTCGGTGCACTGCATTGTGATGGCCGGCGAAAGCTGATTTCGGCGCGCGCTTCTCTGCATATCCTTCTCTGTTAGAGCCTTCGTTTCCTAAGCCCTGAACCAGAGTAAGGGAGGGAGCGGAGGCAAAGCCCCCCCTACCCCCATGGGCCGAAGCTCATGAAGGCAGAGGGACGTTTGCCATGCTGGCCTGAACCGTCGTTCGGTCGGTCGCATACGGCAGGGCGCCTCATCGGTTGGCCCGTCCTTAGTTTCCGGTAGCACCTTAGGACTTTCGACCCCGCGCCTCGCGCTCAGCCGGCGGGATTTGCACCCGTCTGCGCGAAGCACCTACCTACGCCGCCGCAAGAAGTAGGTCAAGGCTACTTTTCCGCTTGACATGCAGCGTAGGGGTGGCCTACATTCCAACTCACAGGGGCACCCGCCCCCGCCAATCGAAACGCACCGAACCCGGAGCCAACAGATGACCGCAGTCGAGCAGCACGCCAACGTTTGGATGATCGTCCGCCGCAACAGCGAAGGCGTCGTCAGTGTCATCCGCTCCTTCCGCACCGAGCGCGCCGCGTTGAACGCGATGGGGCGGCTGTCGTGAGCCCTGATGCAAAAATCGCCTGCTACCAGATCGCATGTGACGCAGCGGTGGAGGCTTACGTCATTTCACGACTGCGCGACGAAGCCAAGGCAATCTTGCTTGGCGAGATGAAGCCGAAGGAATCGCCGTCTGCGGTCGGCATGCTGGAAGAGTTCGGGCTGATCATTCCGAAATACCCAGATGAGCGGCCATTCGTGTGGGTGTTTGCCCGTACTCCGCTCGGCAAGCGCGTCAGGGACCGACTGCGCGAAGAATTAGCGGACGTAGCCGCCTGAACCCCTCGGGGCCAAGTGCCCCGCCCCTCCCCATAGAACGCCATACGGAGAGACGAAGATGGACCACAAGCAAATTCAGACCGTAACGAACCGCCTTGCAAAGGCGATGACCGCGAAGGGGCTCCGGGAGCCTTCAGCAGAGGTTCAGATCGAAAGCCACGCAGAGATGACCATCGTCATGCGATGGAAAGACGCTCGCGTCGAGACCTACATCTCGGACAGCAAATACAAGTTCATTCGAGGCGGCGATCTCAAAGAGATGATCGCAGAAGCTGACGCCTACATCGCAGAGCTTCCCAGCGCCGAAGAAACTCGGATGAACGAGTTCATGGGCGCCCTCGGGAAGGTCATCGATCTTGGCCGGAAGAACGGCGTCGAAGCCGACTACCTGAACCCGCTGGTCGCTTCGATGAAGAAGCTCTCCGAGAACATCATCACGCACGACCGCGCGGCCTGACCCCAACCCCCACCCCCAGCAGCCAAGCGCTGCCAACCGGAGGACAGAGCATGACGACGGAAGCAAAGCACACGCCGGGACCTTGGACTGCTGTCAAAGGCGACCACGGGGAGAGTTGGGGCGGGTACTGGCAGATCGATGCAGAATTTGACGCCGTAGCCTGCAACCAATTCTGCCACGCCGGCGCAAGGGATCAAGCCGTCTCTGAAGCGAATGCCCACCTGATCGCCGCCGCGCCCAATCTGCTATCCGCGCTGGAGCGCCTCGACGCCGACTGGACCAAGACATTCCCGGACGGGCCTGAAGGTTCGCTGGACTACTACGGCATCGGCAAGATGGCCGACGAAACCGTGAGCATCTGGCGAGACATCCGCGCTGCTCTGGCAAAAGCGCGGGGGCAGTCATGACCTCCCGCACCGAACACCGCGCCATGGCTGTCGTAGCCCTTCTGATCCCGCTCGTAGCCGGATGGATCTACGACCGCACCATCGAGGCGCGCGCTGACGCAGCGACATCCGCCTTCGCCAGCATCCGATCAATCGAGCACTGAGGACAAGACGATGGCCGACGCGAAGACGCAGATAGTTCCAATCGAGCCGACCCGTGAGATGCTGTCCCGGATGGAGGGAATGACGGATTTCGTACTGCCGGAGGGTCTCGAAAACACAAAGCAAGCCCGAATGGCCGAGATGCGGTTTGCTTGGGGTGAAGCCCTTTCCGCCGCCCCCCAGCCCGCCGCATCCGACGTGCCCCATGACGTGGTGGAGCAGGCAGCGCGAGCCTCATACGAATACGAGGGCGACCGCAAGGGCATCGACTACGCCGGCTGGGACCTCGAACCCGAGAACGTCAAGCGTCAGTGGCGCGCAAGCGTGACTGTCCCGATCTCGATCGCCCTCGCCACCCCCGCCCCATCCACCTCGACAGCGACGCCGGACTTGGATGCTTGGGCTTACGCCTTCGCGAATTGGCGGCAGGGACAGCGTTCAACGCCAAGCTGCGAGGCGCCGGGAGCGGCTGACATTCGCACCTGCCGCGATCTCATCAAGGGGATGCTTGCGTGCCGTCCTTCCGCCCCATCCACCTCGACAGAGGAAGCGCTGAGGCAAGCGACGAGCTTAGCGACCGCGCTGTTCAATCTGCATTACCGCTTCGATGAAGACTACGCGAGTGGGCGGGTGAAGTGGAAGCCTCTGTCGGATCTCTGCGGCGTCATCGGCCAAATAGACAACATGACAACTGGCTTGGTGCGTGCCCCCTCAGAGGAAGCGCTGAGGGCAGAGAACGCGCGGCTGAAGCAGGCCCTGAGCGCCATCGCCCACACGTTCGTCGAAGACAGCCACGGCGGCATGAAGGACATGCCCTCGTCTTGGCATCGCGAGCAGGCCCGCACCGCCCTTTCCGCCCTATCCCGCTGAACGCCAGAGGAAGGAATCCGACCATGGCACATGACCCGCGTAAAGCCCTCGATACCGCGTTCGTCGATATGATCCAGGCGCTCCAGTTCGCCCATGCCGACAGCAAGCAGGCGATCTTCCTCAGCGACCTGTCGCACGGCGAGAAGCACGCCAACCAGCGCGTCATTGCGCCGATGACGGCGGAGCTGGTCCAGAGCTTCGGCAAGCTCGTCAAGGCGCTGTCCGAGGCCGGCTGCGACGACTTCGTGAGCCTTCTCGACATCATCCACCCGCTGACGGACGGCATATCCGACGCCCGCGATGGCCTGTGGATGCAGACCGAAGACATGGCGCTGTCCGAGATGCGCGAACGGAGGGCAGCGTAATGGACGTCGACGATCTCGCGAACGAAATCCGCATGGTCCCCGGCTGGCGCGACCTTGGCGCCGGAGAGCTTGCCGAGCAGTTGTTGCCGGCGATCCTCCGCGAAGCCGCCTCTCGCCTCCAGGCACCGGCAGTAGCCGAGGTGGAGGTGAAGCCGATGGAGTGGGGCAGTTACGGCGCCGATACGCCGTTCGGGTCCTACACCGTGTCTGAGAACTTCGACGACAAGTGGGAGTGGACGTTCCACTGCTACCCGTACGGCTCGCCCGACGACACGGTTTACGACACAGAGGCCGAAGCGCGACAAGCCGCGCAAGCCGACTACGAGCGCCGCATCCGTTCCGCTCTCCGCACTGGAGGCTCCGAATGAGCGCCGAGGACATCAGCCTCGCCGAACAGCGCGACGAGCTGAGCGACCGGGAGATCAGAATTCTCCGCTGCGTCCAGATCATGCAGACCGCGGATGACGCATTCCCGCGAGACATGCCGCGTCTGGAGCGGCTGGGGCTGGTGTGCCTGTCCCTACATGCAGCCGCGCAAGGCCCCGCTGCGGGCCGGCGCATTCGCCATCTCACCAACGCCGGAACCGCCATCGTGGAGGCAGTCTACAATGTCTAACGCAGCAATCGCAACCATCGGCCACAACCGGCCGCCCGAGGCCATCGACGAAGAGCCGACGCCGTTCGACCTGTCCCGGCAGGAGATCGAGGCCCTCTACGAAGAGGCCACGCACTGGCTGGATGGCGAGCCCATCGAGAGCCAGGAGGTCGCCGACAAGGTCGCCAAGCTGATGTCCGACATCCGGGCAGCGGCTAAGACGGCAGACGAGCGGCGCAAGGTGGAGAACGAGCCCTTCGACAAGGGCAAGGCAGAGGTTCAGGCGCGGTACAACCCGCTGATCCAGAAAGAACGGGGCAAGGCGGACCTAGCGCTTTCGACCTGCAAGAAGGCGCTCGCCCCGTTCCTCCAGAAGCAGGAAGACGAGAAACGCCGCGTCGAGGCGGCAGCACGGGCCGAGGCTGACCGCCTTCGCAAGGAGGCCGAGGATAAGATCCGCGCCGCGTCCGGCTCCGACCTCGCCAAGAAGGCAGAAGCAGAGGCCGCACTGAGCCTCGCCAAGTCGGCTGACAAGGTGGCGAACCGCGCCGCCAAGGATCACGCCGGCGCCTTCGGTGGCGCACGCGCTGCCAGCCTGCGGACCCGCTACCGAGCCGAGATCACCGACATGCGGGAGTTCGCCCGGTTCGTCTGGGTGAACCACAAGACCGAGCTTGAGGAATTCCTCCAGCGCATCGCGCAGCAGCGGGTGGACGGCAAGAGCCGCGACATTCCCGGCGTGACCATCCACGAAGAGAAGGTAGCAGTCTGATGAAAACGAAGACCATCAAAGCGATCCTCCGCAAGAAGGTCGATGCGTGGCTGGAGTCCATCGAGGACGAAACCGTTCGCGATCTCGCTGCCAAGGGCACCATGATAACCGGCGGGGCAATCGCGTCGATGCTCCTGAACGAGGATGTCAACGACTTCGACATCTACTTCCGGGACCACGCCACGACGCTGGCCGTCGCCGACTACTACGTCAAGCGGTTCCACACCAAGAACAAGGCCGGCATTCCTTGCGCCATCTACGTCGACGATACAGAGGGCCGCGTGAAGGTCGTCATCAAATCGGCGGGCGTTGCGAGCGAAGACGGCGCGAAGACCGAGTACCAGTATTTCGAGAGCCGCCCGGCGGATGACGCGCAGGGATACGTCGGCGAGGTCATGGGTGACGCTGGCGAAATCCAGGAAGCCTACGAGAAGACCGAAGAGATGGCGCTTGCCGTCGAGGACGATGGCAAGCCAGCGTTCCGTCCGGTCTTCATGTCGACGAACGCGATCACCCTCAGCGGCAAAATCCAGATCGTCCTGCGGTTCTACGGCGAGCCCGACACGATCCACGAGAACTACGATTTCGTCCACTGCACGAATTACTGGACCAGCCGGGACAACAACCTCGTCCTGCGACAGCCCGCATTGGAAGCCCTCCTGGCGCGCGAGCTTCGGTATGTGGGCTCGAAGTATCCGGTCTGTTCGGTGATCCGTCTCCGCAAGTTCATCAAGCGCGGCTGGTCCATCAATGCGGGCCAGATCCTCAAGATGATGATGCAGATCAGCGCGCTGGACCTGACCGATCCGGCGGTCCTTGAGGACCAGCTTACCGGCGTCGACAGCGCCTACTTCATCCAACTGATGACGAAGATCCGCGAGAAGGACCCCGAGAAGGTCAACACCGCGTACCTCGTCGAAATCATTGACAGGATGTTCTGATGTTGACCGACACGCAAAAGAACGCGCTACGGGAGAAGCTGGACCCGACGCACGTCAAGACCCGCGAGCAGGCGGGGCAGACCCTCTCCTACATCGAAGCATGGCGCGTGATCGACGTAGCCAACAGCATCTTCGGCTTCGATGGGTGGACCCGCGAGACCGTCGAGATGCAGGAGGTCCGCCCCGCTGAGTTCATCAAGCAGGAGAAGACCGGGCGCAACGGCCCATACACCGTCGAGCAATGGCGCGTCGGCTTCATGGCGAAGGTCCGCATCGTCGTCGGGACGGTCGTGCGCGAGGGGACCGGCTTCGGGTCGGGTATCTCGAAGCAGCTTGAGGACGCCTACGAGAGCGCCGTCAAGGAGGCTGAGAGCGACGCGATGAAGCGCGCCATGATGACGTTCGGCAATCCCTTCGGCCTCGCTCTCTACGACAAGACGCAGGCGAATGTCGGTGTAGATGAGCCCGCGCCAGAGAAGGCCCCCGCACGCGCCACGCCGCCGGCCAATGCCAACAGCGGCCCCCTGACCCCGGCGGGTCGTCAACGCCGAGCCGGTGAGCGCCTGACGGATGCGAACGACGTGCAGACCATCATGGAAGCGTTGCTCGCCAACGTGACCAAGAAGGGCGATCCCGACGCCCTCAAGAAGTGGGCGACCGGACAGCGCGCGCAGATCGCATCGCTTCCCGACAATGCCTTCGATGAGTTCATGGATGCCTACGAGCGCGAGATGGATGAGCTGGTCGCCGGGCGGGTCTTCGCATGACCCGGCGCACGCGTGAAACAGCCGGCTGCATCGTCGCCAAGACGCCGAAGGGCATCGCCCCCGTCAGCGGCTTCGATCAGGAGCAGTTGATGGGCTTCCCCATCGGCGCCGAGTTCAAGCTGGTGCGGATGAACAAGCGGTCGATCCCGCACCACCGGGCATACTGGAAAGCCCTCTCGCTGGTCTGTGAGAGCACGAACCAGTGGCCGACGCACGAACACCTGCACGACGCCCTCAAGCGCGCCTGCGGCTACGTCACGGTCAACCACGACATGAGCGGCAGGCCTTTCGTCACCACCGACAGCACCGCCTTCGACGCGATGACCCAGGACGAGTTCAAGGCCTACTTCGACAAGGCCATGGCGAAGCTCGCCGAGGCTGTTGGCTTCGATCCCCTCGCCTTCCTTGAGGAGAATGCCGCATGACGCTTTGGCAAGACATCGGGACCGCGCCCAAGGACGGCACCATCATTGACCTCTGGCACCCCGCCTATGGCCGGATGACCGACTGCTGGTGGGACGACGGCGAGTGGGCAGCATTCGTCACCGAGGGCTTCACGCACTGGAGCCGCCCGACCAAGCCCGATGGCACCCCCTGCATCATCATGTGTGAGGACGAGCCCGCATGACCCTTACCAACTTCGCGATCATCCCCGAGCCTCAGCCCAAGCGCGCGATCCGCCGCCCGCTGAAGATGGCCGCAGACAACCTGTGCCGGATCAAGGCCGAGCAGCTTGCACGCGAACTGCGGGCGAAGGCGGAAGCCGCCGGCAAGTCCGAGGCGTGGAATGAAGGAGACGAGGCAAATGGCTAGAACCGTCCCCGAATGGCGCGGCAAGACCGACAACTCCATGCCCGGCAAGCTCGCCTCGCTGCGCATATGGGAGCGCTGCAAGGGCCGCTGCGCCCACTGCGACAAGAAGATCATGCCGGGCGATAAGCCTGCCCGCGATCACATCGTCGCCCTGGCAGACGGCGGGGCGAACGTCGAGAGCAATTTCCAAATCCTGTGCGGCCAGTGCCACGAGGCGAAAACGTCGGCTGAGAACACCGACCGCGCCAAGGTTCGCAGCATGAAAGCGAAGCACCTCGGCATCCGCAAGCCGTCCACCTTCCCCGGTGGCCGCAACAGCCGTTTCAAGCGCACAATGTCCGGCAAGGTCGTGGACCGCCAGACAGGAATGGAGGTCGGACGATAATGCTTGATCGTGCCATGTCCCTCGACGACGCCGCCCGTGTGCTGGGCATTGACGAGGAGAGCGAGAACCCGTCGCGCTATGTCCGCGATCTCATCCGACGCTATGGCGTCCCCTTCACGCGCGTTGGCCGGTCTGTAAAGCTGCGCCCTGATCAGTTACGCCTTCTCGGCGAGAGGATGGTAGAATGCCCCTCACACTCGAACCCGACAAGAAGTCCGGCATCTACCAGATCCGCGGAACCGTCACCGTCTGGACGGGTGGTCAGCCTCGCAGCATTGAAGTCCGACGCTCAACGCGCACCCGCAACCGAAAAGAAGCCGACGCCATCCGCCGGCAAATCGAAGGTGAGGTCTCGGAGCGCAGCATCACCGGTCGCGAACCCGCTATCACGTTCGAAGAGGCGGCCCGTCTCTATCAGCGGAAGGGCGGAGAAGCCCGCTTCCTCGCCAAGCCGTTAGCCCACCTCGGCGATCACCGCATTGACGAGATCGGCCAGCCGGAGATCGACGACGCTGCGCTGAAGGCATACCCCGCCGCGAAGCCGGCCACAGTGCGCCGCCAGTTCTACGCGCCCACCCTCGCCGTTCTTCGAGCCAATGGGCAGAACCCGTTTGTGAAGCGCCCTGACGATAGCGCCAAACGGACATATTTCTTCTTGCCTGCGAAGGCAGATGCGCTGATCGAGGCGGTCGTGGGCGGGAGGTGGCCTAACCCTTGGTCCCCTGCTCTCGTCACATTCCTGTTCGGCCAAGGAGCGCGCATCTCGGAGGCGCTGGCGATCGACGGTCGCGACGATGTTTCTCTTGAGCATCGCTATGTCATTCTGCGCGATCCGAAGAACGGGCTGCAACGGACGGTCAATCTGATCCCCCGCGTCGTGGCCGCGCTCTCTGCGATCCCGAACATCGGCCAGCCGGGGCCGCTCTTCCTGCGCTATGATGGCCGGCCCTATGCCAGCCGAGCGAACAGCGGGAACCCATTGCGGTTCTGGGGCGCGGCGTGCGGTCGCATCGGCCTTGATGAACACCTCTACACCCCGCACACCGCTCGGCACTCATGGGCAACATGGTTCCACGCGCAGACGCATGACGTGGTGCGCCTCAAGGACGAAGGCGGGTGGCAGTCGAACGAGTGGCAGCGATACGTGAAGCTCGGCACACCGGAGCTTGGCGCCGACGCCTGGAAGCGCGGATGGCGCTTTGTGAACGAGACCGGAACAGACTCTGCGGATTTCTTGCGGAAACGAGGCTGAAAACCGCGCATGTTCGCGTCTGTTCTCGTAATGCCCCGTCACTTCGGATAGGATGGAAAGATGCCAGAAACGTCGCAAGGCCCCTTGAACAATAGGCTTCCGGCAGATAGGAACCGTCCCCGGAGAGGTGGCCGAGTGGTCGAAGGCGCTCCCCTGCTAAGGGATGCGAGCCGACCAGCCGCCATACCGAAACTCTCATATTTCCCAAGCCGTTGGCCTTCGTTGTCGCGAAGCCGTTTTTGGCACTTTGCGGATTTCTTGCAGGGTTCGCTTTTGTTCGTGCTGCGTTCTACACTCCCCACCCCGCAGTCTGGGAATGGATAGAGAGGGCGAGAGAATGCACATCCGATACGGTGACGGGACGACAGAGTACGGCCCCGGCGTAACGATCGAACTGTCCGGCGATGAAGTTGCCCTCGCTATCAGTGCATGGCTGGTTGCTCATGGCGTTCATATCCAAGGGCCTCGGACGATCACAGTGAACGACGAACTCTGCGAGGCTGGCGAAGTTTACGTCGACCCGAGCGGCCTCGTCGTTTCAAACGGGACGCTTTTCTCTGGCCGAGGATTGGACAAAGCGGGATAGGGCGAACGCAACGAAACCCGCCGCGCTCAATCAAGAGCACGACGGGCTGGGTATATCGGCAGTGAGTGACGGCTAGGCCGGCAGGACGAGACCGCCTTTGAACGCGAAGGTCACGACGCCGGCCAGGAGCGACCCGGCGATGGCCCAGCCCACACGGTTGACGACGCCTTGCAACGATTCCAGCCGCTTCTCGATGGCATGGAACTGGCGATTGATGCCGCTGAACTTCTCGTCCAGATGCTCGCGCTCCTGCGCCCGAATATCCTGCATGAAGCCCCGTTCCTGACGGCTAAGCTCCTTCAAGGCTTCATGGGCGGATTGGAGCGTATCGATCCGACGAGTCATATCGGAGATCGAGCCCTCGACGCGGGCGACGCGGGATTCCACATCTGGCATCCTATCACACGCTTCCGTCAAGCCGGCCGTCACAGTGTTTGCTGTTCATCATTCGTCAACCACCGGGCTTGATGCTGAACGCAGCCGGCGCCCTCTCATTAGGGTTTCGGTCAGGCTCGTCGCTGGGGCGCAATCCCAACGGCGGGCCGCTTATCGCTGCACGGAGTTGTGCCGCGCGCATTCCTGGGGCCTGTAGAGCCCGATGGCGCAGCCGCCGGCTACCGTGTCGTCGATCGCCGTTTGATCCGCTGGAGTCGCACCACGCGAACCGGGAAGGGCCGTCCCGAGCGCACGGCGCAGATCAGTCGACGCTGACACAGAGGCCACGTTCGAAGTCCCAACGCAGCCCCCGAGCGACACAAGCAGCGCGGTCAAGACGAGCGGTTTCACCAGCATTGCCGGCCTCCTGATTTTGTCGGATGGTTTCGAGGGTCGCGCCGAGTTCGCCGGACTGCTTCGCCGTCCACATGGCATAGCCGAAGACGAACAGGCCGGCGGCGACGAGAGCGCCAATGAACAGCACGCGCGGAGTGAGGAAGCCGAACATCACTCGCTCCGAACGCGCTTGACGACGAAGTAGACGCCCACCAGGACGGCCACGACCATCAGGAAGGCGAGTGCCCACTGGATCGGGCCGGTGCCGCTGGCGATGGCCGCAAAGCCCGACAGGACGCCGCCAATCGGCCCCCATGCTTCCGGCTTCTTGAGGATGTCGGTGACGGCCTTGTCGGACTGAGGCGCCTTGGCAGTCTCGGTCGGCGTCAGGCCGGGATTGGCGGTCGGCTTCGCGCCGGCTGCCATCTTGAGCGCGGCGGCGCGAACCTCCGCTACACGGCGCGACCAGCCCTTGCCGAACGCGCTCCACGTCTTGAGCGAGCGCATGAAGGCCAGCCGGCGGTCGCAGTAGGCATTGATCAGGGCGCTGGTGCCGCCCTTGTACGAGTGGACCGCCGCCAGCGTCTTGTCGCCGATGATGCCGTCCATCGCCACGCCGACGATGCGCTGCAATTCCTTGACCGCCCGCGACGGCCCGGAGTTCACCGAGAAGTCGAACACCGCATAGTCGAGGCCGACAGCGAGGCGGTCGGCGCCGGCCTGATGCCAGTAGTTCTTGCGGTAGATCTGCTCGGCTTCGGAAAGCGTCAGCGCCTTCACATCGTCGGCAGTCGTTGCACGGCGGCGATGGGCGCGCAGCGTGGCGAGGGTGACGCCGTATTTGGTCGGGCCTCCCGGATCGCGTGGGTGATTGGAGTAGCCGCCCTCATGGCCGAACATCAGCGAGAGCGCGACCGAAAGCGTTTCGGCAGCCATGGTGGTTCTCCGGGTTGTGGAAGATTTTGCTTGGGGATCAGCGGATGTTGTCGCTACGGTAAGACGTACTGCCAAAACCGGAGGGACGTGCAGAATGGGTATGGGACATATCGAGGTCGAGCTGCTGATCCACGAGCACGCGCACAAGCCGATCAAGGGCGAAGTGCTTGCGGTCGGGCGACAGCACATCGCGCCGAATGCCGAAGAGGTTCGCGATATGCTGGACCGCTATGGGGTGAAGCGCAGGACGACCAGCTTCGAGGTGGACACGCTGAACACCCACAACCACAACGGCCAGGAGACCATCCTGGACAGTTCGCTGTTCCAGTCCTTCACCGATGCAAAATACTACGTCGCGGACATCAGCCCGTATGAAGGCGCCGACTTCATCTTCGACGTCTGCGGCGAGGTGCCGGAAGAGCTGATCGGCCGGTTCGATTTCATCATCGACGGCGGTTCGCTCGACAACGTGTTCGACCCGCTCTCGATGGTCCGCAACATGACGAAGATGCTCAAGCCGGGCGGTCGCATGTTCATCTATGCGTGGTCGAACGGCTTCCCATCGGCCTATGTGAAGATCACGCCCGACTGGATCATGGACTATTGCCTGGTGAACGAATTCGCCGACGCCAAGGTCTATGCTTCGCGCTGCGATATGCCTTTCGGTGATCCCGAGCTTGGCGGATGCGTGGACCTGTACCACTGCCGCCCGACAGCGGAGACACCCCATGGCGAGATCGCCGAGGCCTCATACGTGCGGGTGCAGGGATACGGGTCGACCTACTGCATAGCAGAGAAGGGCGAGAACTCGACCTCTGACCGGATGGCAGTCCAGAAGCATTATCGCGGAGAGAACGTCGAGCCGTACCTGACATCGGCCAAGCGCTTCGCTTCTTCCGAGCACCCTGCTTTCGCCCTGCCCGGTCAGGAACTTCCTGACATGCCAGTCATCAGCGATCAGCCGACAGTGGTTCCAGTCGCCCGCTTTGGCACGCCGCGCGAGGTCACGACGGAAGAGATGATCATCCGGCGGCTCGACCAGATCGCCACCGGCAACCATCTGATCGCTACACAGGTAGAAGCTGGTCTCGGCACGCTCTGGAACCGCGTTTACCAGCAGGGGCAGGAAGCGTCGAAGCAGATCTACGACACAGGGCAATCGGTCAAGGCTCTTGAGAGGGCAATACCAGAGCAGGCTCAAAAGCCTGCGGAGCCGCTGCGCCGCAGGCTATTCAGCAGAGGCTGATGCAGGTCACGCCGCCGTTCGTCCGGTCTCAATCCAGAGATCGTTGTCGACATCGCAGCGGAAATGAATCCAACTCCCGGCGGCGGCTACGAAATTCGCAGCCCCGTTAAGACGGAGATTGCCGCCACCGGAATGCTGAACCGTCAGGCCGCTGTCTAAACGCAGGCTCACAGTTCGGTCGCGGTGCATACTCTGCACGGCGATGTTGCCCACGGTTGTCGTGCCCGAAATATGGAACATTTCACAGCCTAGCGGAAGAACGACGGTCGTTGCGGATGCCACAGTCGGCATCCGCAAGCCGACATCCATGAGGCCGACTGTCACCTCGTCCCGCATTGCAGCAGCCATCTGCACGCCTGTTGCGACATTGCGAAGCCGACCGCCGCCGATTTGAACGTCAGTGCCAGCACGAACGTCAATGCCAGCCGTACCATCGGAGGCGAAATCGTTCTTCCGGCATACGAAATTGTCTACGATGATCCCGTTCGGCCCGGTGCCACCGTTGCCGATGATCATGTAGTAGTGATTGTTCCCATCGGCGTTAATATTGATGTCAATGGCGGAGCAGTCCGTGAACATGATGTCCTCACCGCCCTCAACCAGAATGCCATTGCCGACCAACTGACGGAAGTCGTAGCTGTCAAACTTGACGTTGTTTGGCGCCGTCCCGCTGATATAGACGCAAGCGTTGGACCCGTTGAGAGCCTGCCCGCCCGAGAAGTGCAGCGTGTTCAGGTTGCTCGCTTGGCTGGATACGATCGACACGGCGTAGGACGCGCCGCCGTTGATGGCTTCCCAGGTATCGCCGTTCGAGAAGAAGTTGTATCCGTCCTGGCCATTCGACGTGATTGACAGACAAGCCTGCTCACATCCCCAGACGTGGTTTGCCGTCATGTGGACCTGATCGAAGCCATCCAGAACAAACCCATTCTGGATGCCGACGCCGCCGCCGCGGTTGTCGGTGACATGGTAGGTGTGGCAGAGGCCCGTAGTAACTGCCGGATCCGTGTCCGCGACGCCCTGGAGGTACAGCAGGAAGCTGCCCGCTATTGCAGGCGTGCTGTTCGACGCGATGAACGAGTTCCCGCGGATGGCATGGACCATCGGCCCTTCGCAGGAAAAGCAGTGGATCGCCCGGTAGATATTGTCGAAATGGTTGTCGGCGATGATGTGTTGCTGGACGTAGGACAGCTTGAGGATTGTCCCGGCTGCCGGCTGGCTGTTGCTGTTGTCGCCACTCAGGCGAAGACCGGTCATCTCGAAGCCGTAAGAGGCTTTCGATCCGTCGATATTGCCGACCACGTCGAACATCGTGATCGAGCCGTTACCGTAGATGCGTGACAGCCAATACCCGCGCCCGCGCAGCTTGCAGGCACGGAAGTCGATTGTAGCGGATGACGACAGGCCATAGTCACCCTGTTCGAACTGGAGGATGCCACCAGTCGAACCGGATATTGCCCGCTGCTTGAGGAAGGCCAAGGCAGCCAGAATGCCCGTGGTGCAATCACCGACCGGATTGGCGCCCCACCATTCGGCCCACGCAGAGCCGTCCGGGAGGCGTGGCGACCCGGTGATGGTTCCGCCCAGACTTGTGTCAAAGATCTGCGTCGCCCTGGAGATGATTTCTGACGTGATGAGAATGGATATGCCGCTCGCGGGCTTCAGCTTACCTCCTGCAAACTTGACCGGCACCGTGAGTGTCAGCGCCGAACTGATTAGGAAAGTGCCCGGTTCGATCAGAAGACCGGCACCGGCCGCCGCGGCCGCTGCATTGGCATTGAACAAGGCCGTACGGTCGTCCGTTGACCCATCGCCCGTCGCGCTGAAGGCGTAGACCGAGAAGTATGGGGCGTGATCGTCGATGCCTGTATGATTGGCGCGGTCAAATGCATCGGTTCCGATCCCTTGCGGATCGTAGGCGCTGGACAGCATGTCGCCGGAGCCCGAGGCAGTGGCCGACCACGCCACGTCGTAGTTTGTGGAGCTGGACTTGACCAGAACCTGCCCGGCATTGCCGGCAATCGGGAGTGCTGCCGCGGCGGGCGCATAGTCACTTGATGCCGTTGCCGCTGCCGTCCCGAGCGTCGGCGTTCCGCTGAGGTCCGAATAGGCCCCGGTGGTCGCGACAGTGGCGAGATCGCCCGGCTGGACCGCAGAATTCGCCAGCGCACCTTGGGCCACGGAGGCGTAGAGCGTTGCACCAATGGCAGCGATCGCCTGCTTGGTCGTCAGCGGATTCATGGCGACAGTCGCCGAAGTGCCCGCCTCGGCCTCGATCTGCGACGCGAATGGGCGCCCCGCTGCGGCGATGGCGGACAGCGTAGCCTTGCGGGTAGTGGTGCCGTCGATCGCCACCACGTCGGTCGCGGACGGGGTTGCGTCGTTGGTAAGCGCAGTGATGCGGATATTCGCCATGACGATCAGACCTTGATGATTTTGTTGAGGGCCATCGTCGGCTGCACGTTGCTGTGCGCCGCTCCGCTACCGCCGGAGGGGATGGTGATGCCGGAGACGACAGCGCCGCTGGTCGCCACGTCTGCTTGCCCAGCCCAAAGGCCGGTGACGCCCGAGCCGGATTGCGCAGAGGTCAGGCCGGAAAAGCGCAGGTATGTGTGGGTGTGGCTCGACGCCGAACCGCCGGACAGCGTGTAGCTGGGCAACTGCGCCTGGCTGATTGCCACCGTTTCGACGCCACCGACGCCGCCGTAGGTGCCGGCGCCAGTCATTGTCGCGGCCGATAGACGCCCCGCCGCCGTGCCCCCCATACTATCGGCGCCAGCCAGCACCCGACCGCGAAGATCCGGCAGGTTGAAAGTTGTCGACCCGTCACCCGAGCCAAAGCGGGTGCCGATGACCGAGAACAGAGTTGGATAGGCGGAGCGCGAGACAGCTTGGCCGTAGCAGAGAAGCCACCCATCGGGGGCTGCCGGTGCCGCATAGTCCCAGATCGTGCCGACCGGGATCAGGGCGTCGAGCTGGCCCTTGGTGACGGCGTCGGTTGCGAGCGTCCCGGCAGCCATGCCCGTGATCTTGAAGCCGCCCATCGGGAAGTCGGCGAGCATCTGCGATGTGCCATTGCGCGCGAACGACCCGGTGATGGCGGACGCCAGATCCTCCAGCGGCGGGTTGTGCTGGCTGGCAAGCACCTTCTGGCCCGTTACCGCCCGATAGCCGGACGGAAGCGTGTAGGCGCCATTCGAGTCGCGTGGCATATCGCCTCCATAGAAAAAGGCGCCTCACGAGGAAGCGCCTTGCTGGACTGTCGGGATTGTGGAAGAGTGCTCGGCTATGCGAGCAATCCTGTATGTCGTCTATTTCGCCGCCTGGGGCTGCATGGGGTGGGTGTTCTACCTTGGCAGCGTCGAATTAGTCGCGAGTCAGGGGCCGCTAACGGTCATCGGAGTGGCCGTTGGTGTCATTGCCGCGGGCGCATCGCTTGGGTTCCTGTTTGATAAGCGGGTAGCCCGAGAGCGAGCGATCCTCCACGAGATAGAGCGCGCGCAATCTCCTCATTTCGAGCGGATCGACCACCGATATACTGAAGGTCTGAAAGCACGCGCTGTGCATCGGCTCCGCGACGGGTCGTGAGCGCCTGCACGATCTCCTGATAGGTCTTGTCGGCCATCGCCGTCTTGGCCTCTGGCGTGCGGCCTGACAGCGCCTGAGCGATGCGCTGAGTGGCACCGATGGGCTTGCCTTCGAGAAGCGCGCCGACAGCGCCACCATCCTGCTGTGCAGTGATCGTGTCGTCCATCGAGAGACGGGCGAACGTCTTGGAGTTCTGCTGCACGCCAGCCCGAAGATCCAGCGCCATGGTCGCGCGGTCGAGGTCGGCAAAGAGCGTCTTCGCCTTCTCTGCACCGATCGCGGCCTCGATCTTCTCCCGGCTGGCACGGCTGGAGAAGTCCTTGATGGCCTTGACGGCTTCGCGCGCATCCATGTTGCCGTCTGTGACGGCGCGGGACACGTTCGCCATCTTCTCTTCGATGTCGTAGCGCAGGCCCTGCGCCAGCGCCGCGCGCTCTGCCTCTGACGCATCCGCCACCGCGTCGAGAACCTGTTCGCGCGTGGTGTTCGGGCGGAGGATCTTGCGGCCCAGGTCGAGCGCCTGATCCTCTGCGATCTTGTCGCCGCCGAGCTTGACTGCTGCGGCGTACTCAGGAACCGCGTCGCTGGTGGCATTCTTGACATCGCGGGCAAGCATCTTGGCCCGCGCACCGGCTGCGGTCGGGCGGCCGAACTGGTCTACCTCGTTCGCACCGATCTCGCCGAGCGCCTTCTTGATCTCGTCGAGCTGCTGGACGTTCGGCATCTCACGGAAAACCACCGTGCCGTCGTCGGCGATGTCGGCGAGGATCTGCTTGTTCGTCGTGCCGGCGACCTGCATTGCCTCGTTGGCGGTGTCGACGGCCTGCTTCATGATGCGGCTGGGAACGCGCTTCAGAGTGGCCTCGATGTTCCGCCCAGCATCCGATGCGTAGTCGATCGGCAGGTTGTAGGCGCGGTCGTAGGCCTCACGAAGCGCGGGGCGGGCGTTCGCCGCAATGCCGCGTGCGGATGCACCGATACCCTGCGGGGCGCCGAGGGTGGCGTCCATCGTGTCCCTGATGGCAACGCCTGCTCCAGACGCCCGCTGTTCGATTGCCCGCTGCGCCTGCACCCCTGCCGGGCCACTGCGCTGGATGGCTGTGTCGAGAAGGGTGCGCGCGTTCGGTCCTGCGTCGGCGAGCATACCATCCGGGCCGGCGCGCGCGATATTGGCCGCGCCAGAGCCGCCGAACGAGCCATCCGCATCAAGGCCGCGGGAGAGGATGGACGCGGACGGCTTCGAAAGCCCGACCTCGGCGGCGCGGCGACTGGACGTGAGGGCGTCGGCGATCTTGTTGATGACCGGCTTTGCGCCCGCTGCGATTGCAGGCATGGCGATACCGGCGCCGGCCCCCATCACAGCGCCGAGTTTGCCGCGCGACTGCGCATTCTCCACGCGGCTTTCGCTGTCAGTGCCGCTGCCATAGCCCGAGACTGCGCCCTCGACGCCGCCGCCAATCATGCCGGTTGCGCCGCCCGCGAGAACCTGCCCGCCGAGCGATGCCGGGACCATGCCCGCGGCCAACGGAGCGGCTGCGGCTGCCATCGGGACTGTCCCGGCGATGCCGCCAGCGGTGCGCAGCGCCATGGACGTGCCGGGGTTGTCCTGCTCGAACGTCGACTGGTCCGCACGCATCCTGTCGCGCGCTTCGGGTCCATTAATGGCACCGATGGCCTCGTCCGCATATTCGCCAACAAACGGAAGCCCGCCGATGAACTGGCCGGCCACGTCACCCACAGTGCCCGTCGCGCCGCTCTGTGTGCGACGGATGCGGGCCATATCCTGATCGGGCGTCGGAGTGCCCGCGGGAAGCTCTGGCCGAATGCCGGCCTCTGCATTGGCCCGGCCTCGCGCCAGCCCCTGCATCTGCGCACTGTCGAGCTTCGGCTGGGCCGCGCTGCCGTAGTGGCCCTGCATTGCGCTGGAAATCACATCGCCGGGCGTTCCTGCCGGGAACGAGAATGTCGATCCATCTGGCCCGGTGATTCGGATTTCCGCCATTACATCGGCTCCACCTGGTTCGTCTCAGGGTTCCAGCGATAGTTGCCGGGTTCCGGTGCGGCCTGTGGCTGACCAGAGCCGCCACCCTGCCCTCGCAACTGAGCCAGCGGGTTCGGCAGGCTACGGATCGCTTCACGCGCCTGTGCGGGCGTCATCGCGCGGTCTGCGACGGCGTCGGCGATCTGGCCCATCTCGATCTGGTACTGCGTGATGCCCCGCATGGTGTCGAGGATCTGCTTGTTGCCGCCCGGCTGGTTGACGAGACGCGGCAGCGACTGCTTGAACAAGGCAAGATCGGCGTCGGACATCGGGCCGGAGCCCGGCTGACGCTGCTGCGGGACAAGCTCGTTGATGAGCGCCTGCGCCGCCTGGATATCGCTGAGGCCCTCGGTGTTGATGCCGTATTCGCCAGCGGCCTGCTTCAGCACTGCGGCGGCCCCCTGTGGCGCACTGTTCAGCAAGCCTTCGAGCCGGTCGATCTGGGCCAGCTTCGACTGTCCCGTCACGCCAGCTTCCGAGAGGCCGCTGAAGATCTTGGCATTGCCTGCATCGAGCGTCTCGTAGAACTTGTTGCCCTCGCCGACGTTGATATTGGTCTCTGCCTTTCCGGCCGCTCGCAGTTCCATCTGCTGCGACAGCGCTTCCGGCGACAGCGTGTCCGGCTTGGTCGGCGCCGTATACACCGGCTGCCGAGTCTTCGGATCGAACACCGTCGTTCCCGCCGGCACGTTGGTCAGCTTCTGCTCTTCGCGGTCCAGCTTCTCGCGGTCGAACTCCAGACGCGCTGCGTCCGCCGGGTCCATGCGCGGGTTCTGCAACAGCTCGGTCTCGATCTGGAGCTTGCGCATCTGCACCTGCTCCAGCGGAGACATGGGCTGATTGGCCGACATCTGCTGCTTGAGAAGCGCGCCGAGAACCTGCCGCTGGCCGTCCGACATATACGGGTCGGACAGTGCCTGGATGAGACGCGGGTCCGGTCCACCGCCACCCTGCTGCGGCATGGCCTGTGCGACGCGCTGGACGGGCCGCGGCTGTGCGGTGGGCTCACGCATACCCTGCCAAGCGTCCTGCTGCTGTGCGGCCTGCTGTGGCATCGCCTGAGCCACCAGCGCGCGTGGGTCTTGTGCCTGTGCTGCTGGCATGAAGGACGGATCGGCGGATGCGACCTGCTGAGGCTGCGCCATGGCATTGACCGCTTCGGTTGCCCCGCCCTGCCCTGCGCCGCCGAACAGCGCCATGGCCTTCGCACGATGGCCGGCCATCTGCTGTTCGACCTTGTCGCGGACGCTTCCGGGTGCGCCGCCATTGTTCGCATCGCTGCGGTCATATCGGCCGACGCCGCCGGCATTGATGGCGCTGTACACGTCGAGGAGACCCATGCCGGGCTTGACGCCCGTATCGCGAAGATAGTTCGCTACGGCACCGTTTGCGCCAAGCTGAGAGCCCACCGGGTCATCCCAATTGACGCCGTACTTCTGCGCCTGCGGCTCGCCGAACTGGATCAGGCCGCGGTGCTGGCCCCACTGCGTCGTCGGGCCTTTCTTGGTCGGATCGAACGTGCCGCCGGTCTCGTAGGAGATGGCCGTTGCAAGGTCGACGGGGTCGATGCCAAGGGCTGACGCCGTTTCCTCGATGCCGCCCCGCAGGCCCTGAGCACTGGCCGGGAGCGTATCGAAGCCGGAACCCGCTGTCTGTGCCGAGGGCGCAATGGTTGCAGCCGGCTGCTCTGCCCCACCAGAGGCGCCGCCACCCATGCCGCCCATGATGCTGCCGAACAGGCTGGACGCTTTCTCCTTGCCGCTCGCCTCGGCCTTGTTCAGGCGCGAGTTCTCGAAGCGGTAGGCCAGCGCGTTGCCGACAGCCGCCAGCCCCTCGCCGACGTTCTGCGGCGCGGACAGGCTGCGCCCGGCAATGGCCTCGGCGATCTTCCGGCGACGCTGCAAATCCTCGTAGGAGATATTCGTATCCCCGCCGAAGATGAAGGACGGAACTGCCATTTACGCCGCTCCCAGACCGAAGACCTTGCCGTAATCGACCGCCTTGTGACCATCGGCCATCGTCAGGACGGCGTCGGGCTGCTTCTTCTCGATGTCCTGCGCCATCACGCCGAGGCGCATCGGGCCGCCGGCCTTGTAGCGGTAGCGGTAGACCTTCTCGCCATCGACCTCGCCGACCTTCTTGATGTCGGTCTTGAGGCGTCGATCGGATGCCATGATGAGCGAGCTGCCCAGGCCGAACATGCCGCCCAGGAGCGACTGCCGCTGCGCGTTCTTCTGCTGGTAGGCGCCCATCTCATTCTGGAAGCCCTGCTGGATCAGCCCGGCGTTGTCGGTCGTCGGGATCTGCGGCATCTGCGCATTGACGAAGCTCGGCTGAGACACCTGCGAACCGGACAGGAGCGCAGAGATTTCGTTGATCGGCTGATTGCGTTCCGTCAGCGCTTCCTGCGTTGCCTGCCCGCGCCCCGTCAGGAGAAGCTGGTTGTAGGCGTCGTTCTTCGACTGGCCGAAGTTGTTGTAGGCCGCGTCATAGGCCGCCGAGCCCTCTTGGATGCCCTGATTGGCAAGGCGGGTCCGCAGGGCCTCATCCTCGCGCGCAAACCGCGGATCGAGCCGCTTGGAGCCCAACTCGAACAGTCGCGCCTCGGTCGCCTCGTTGTTGAGATCGACGGGCTTGCTCAGATAGTCGTTGAGGAACGCGGACTGGTTGTTGCCAATGGACGCGAGGTTGAACTGCGCCTGCTGGTTCTGGTCGTTCGTCGCCTGCTGCTGCGGCGATAGCGTCTGCGTGGCCGTGAACTTAGGGATGTCGTAGGACTGGCCGGTATAGGGGTCGGTGTATTTGTAGGTGCCGGTCTGGTCGTAGTTCAGGGTGCCATCGGGCGTGACCTGATCGACGTTGCCCATGAAGGCGTTCGAGATCGCCGTGCCGATATTCGTCCCGGTCTGCGCCGCACTGGTCTCGCGCGGATCGGGGGCCTTCGGGGCCTTTGGCTTGGACATTATGCGGCCCTTTCGAGCGTGGCGATATTGCGGAGGTTCTTCGGGTGCGCGGCCCACTGGTCATCGGTGAAGGTGAAGACGATACCGTCTTCGTCGCGCCCCTTCATGCGGGGGATCAGGTGCTCGCTATATCCCCATCGGCGAAGGATGGCGTTCAGGTGCTCGTTCTTCACCGAGTTGCGCTGGACGATCATCTGGCATCCGCAGGTCAGGAACGGATAATCGAACATCACCTGATAGATATGCCGGGTGAACCAGCGAGGCGTTGTCGAGGCGCCGGAGATTTCGATGATGCCGGCTTCCGGTTCCCAGTTGTGATAGACGAGGCCCGCCACGAGCTGGCCGTCTTTGTCGATGACGCCGATCGACTGGTTCTCGCCAAATCCCCGTTCGAGCCCCGGAATGAGATCCGCAACGAAACGGGAGACCGTCGCGCTATGCCCGAACAGCGGTGTCATGTGACGATATCCGCCGTGGAGAAGGTGACATCGACGCGGACGATCTCGGCATCCAGCGGGACGTTGGCGCCGCTCGTCACCTGCACAGCCGGCGCCAGGGTGTAGCCGGACCCGCCGACCGACCGCCAGGATTCCTGCGTGGTCGGTGTGGTGGTCTCGCCCCAGACGCTCTCGCCCCATGTCGCATCGCCCCATGTCGAAGACGAGAGCACCAGCGTGGCATCCGGCGGCGTCGGCAGTTGCGTCTGATAATCGAACTGCACCGACACCTGATCGCGAACCGGGATGGATGAGCGAATGGTGGCGCGGGCAAGATCGGCGATCTTGAGCGACCCCGGCGATTTCAGATCGTCGAAGAGCGGCAGATAGCGGGCGGTATAGGCCGCACCCTCGTCAAGGCCGGTGATGTTGGCCTCGACCACGCGGCCATCCTGCGAGCCGAAGAACATGCGCTCCTTGAAGACCTCAAGGCAGGTCGCATCCCATCCCGTGTATTTTGCCCATGCGCCGGTTCGGGAATTGGCGACGTAGACCTCTGCGGATGTCTCGGCGACGGTTGGCGGGGCGACCACGACCATCTGGTTCGTCGGCCACACCTCGCACTTCCACTCAGCGCCCGAGCGACGTGCGACAGCGTCATTCCATGCCGTTTCGATCGGGAAGGATACGGCAGCCGGGGAGAGCGCCGCATAGTCGCGCTGGATGGCCTGTGAGAGCGGAACGAAGCCCACGTCGGTCGCAATGACCAGATCGCCGCCGGCTCGAATGTGCGCGCTCTTTCCGAGCGGGCGACCAACGCGATAGACGCCGACAATCTGCCAGTTCGCCGCGTCGGTCGGGTCGTCGCCATTGTAAACGGCGACCTCGCCCTCTGTCGTGACCATGATGCACTTCGCGGCCAGACCATCGCCGGCCTCGATCGACCACGATGCGCCGAACAGAAGCGAGCCGCCGCGATTGAACACCGCACCCATCGGGAATACGGCGGCCTCGCCACCGATGGAATCCACCGGCAGGTAATAGGCGTCGAGGCTTTCGGCCTTGATGAACCACAGGCGGTTCTTGTGCGACCAGACGTAGGATAACTCGTCCGCCGTCGTCGTGTCGCCGACCGCGAATGTGATGGCCGGCGTGGTGTCGAAAGTCGTGCCGTCATAGACGAAAGGCGTGTCGGCGCCATTGACGCCCCGCAGGAACACCCCGCCGCCGTTGGAGAACTGCGTCACGATCCATTCGCCGCCCGACAACCCCGTCATGACCTCAAGGCCAACCGTCGAGCTTTCGCCGAAATTGTCGCCGCCATCCGTGACGAGAAGATCGTCCTCGTCCGTCGCGAGCGCGTAGTTGAACGGCGTGAGGATGACGCTGATGTCGTAGATCGCGCTGGCCGTGCTGGAGAACAGCGTCTCGACCGCGCCGTTCTTGTAGGAGAAGATCGACGTGACCGGCAGGGACTCATCGCCAAGCGTGGCATAGAGCCCGCTGCCGCGGCGCATGATGGCGCCTGTCGCGGTCGGAAACCAGTTCTCCAGCACCGCCGCGCCCGGGGGCGCCTGATTGGCGTTCGGCTGGGCCAGATTGCGGTTGGCCGTCCAGCCGCCGATGGGCGCGGGGAACGAGAACAGACGTGACGTGCGCGGCTTTGGCCGATTGACCGGCGTCCTCATTGGCCGAGAACCCCAGGATAGGCGACGCTGACACCAGCCGGAATGCGCGGGGCACCTTCGGCGATGATCTGCGAGCCCTTGTCGGACGCGATCTCCTGCGACAGCGCCAACTCATAGTTCCGCATGTCCTCGGCGTATTCGAGGCCCTTCCATGCACGCCAGCGCCAGATGACGCCCAACGTCAGGACGCGCTCGTTGAGCCGGAACGTGTCGGTGTCGCTGGTGAATTCCTCCTTGGCCGCGCCGGCTTCGGAGAGCACCACATTCTTGCTCTGGTAGTAGAACTGGACGTTCGTCCCGGTCGGAACGGTCGGCCATATCTGCATCTGACCACCGAGCAAGATCCACCAGCCGGGCGCGCCGGACGTGGAGAACTGCTGGAGGTCGTACCATTCGTTGAGCGTCTTGGCGGGGCTGTAGAACATGCCGGGCCAAGAGGTCGACCACACACGAATGGCGCGCGGCAGCCGGTCGAAGTCGGTCGGCAGGTCGAAGGCCACGCCATCGTAGCCAATGAGCGTGCCGAGCGTCGTCAGCGCACGCCAGTCATGCCCGCCGACGATGTCCTTCACCACGTCGTTCGCGAGGGTCGTCAGTTCGACCTCGATCCCGTCCGTTGCGGAGAAGAACGTCGTCGGCTTCTGCCCGACAAGGCGGACAGTGGCAGACTGGAGTGCGCTGAGCAGGGTCATCAGGCGGCCTCGTCAGGCTTCTTGGCGAGCTTGGCGTTGATTTCGTCCGCCATGCCGACCAGCGTGTCCTTGTTCGGATTGCCGCGCGGGCGCTCGCCGGTCGCTTCCTCGATCCAGTTCTTGATGTCGTCCTTCTCCATGTCGTCGAAGGGCGATGCCGCGCGCTCGTCGGCCTTCTTGTCCTTGGCCTGCGAAGCGTTCTTGGCGTCCTGCTTCATCTCCTCGACGAGCTGGCGCAGCTTCTCGTTCTCGCTGGCAAGGCGGGTCGTGTCGGCCGACGCCGCGGCGTTGTCGAGATAGGCTTGGGCCATGTTCTTCAGCTCGCGCCCGCCCATGCCGAGGTTCTTCAGCGGCTGGCCGTCGAGCGAGGCGAGGGTTTCGGCGGTGTGGATGTTCAGCGCCTTCAGTTCGAGGCGCTTGCCCTGCGTCAGGAACGGCAGCTCCTCGACGGGCGTGCCGGTCTGCGACTGCGAGCTGTTGGCCTTGAACCGCTTGTACTGCTCGTTGAAGCGCATGGCGTAGGTAACGGGTTCGCGCATGCCATTCGGCTGGTCGACCCACTTCCAGACCGCGTGCGCGGGGAAGACGCCTGTCGTCTGCTTGTTGGCGGCGAGCTTGATCTCGACGATCTCCAGATCCGTGTAGATCGGACGGCCTTCCTTGGCGGTGGCTGTCTTGTCGATCTTGGAGTGGACCTTGAAAATCGGCACTACGAGGTTTTCGGGTTCGGCCATCGGCTCGGTTCCTTGTCTGAGAAGGGCGCAAAGAAAAAGGCGGCCCGGAAGCCGCCCCTCATGTCATGCCTGCGGGATTAGATGGCTGTTCGCTTCAGCCATGCGTATTCCCCGGAGGGAACACCCCCGGTAATCGTCGGCGAGGTCCATGCCCCCGCGCCAGTGGCGAAGGTCATCGCCGGCTCGGTCAGGATGACGACAGCGCCGGAGGCGACCGCCGCAGAGGAAACCGCGAACACGTAGTCGTGGCCGTCATCTGCCTTGACGACAGTGCCGATAGCCGGCGTCGCCGTGGCCGAATTGGCGTCGTAGTAGGGCTTGGGACCGACATAGGTGAGGTCGATGCCAAGCGAGGGGGTGATATGCTTGACCATTGGTCATTCTCCATGATGGGGACGAAGGGATGGAAGAGCGGGCCGGAGCCCGCCCCTGTTAGGTCGCCGGGTCGCTGTCGTAGAAGCGCCAGGTGAAGAGCGGATTGACCATGGTCAGCTCGCCCATGAAGCCGATGTACTGGACGACTGCGTCCTGATTGATCGGCTTCATCCCCTCGCCTTCGAACAGCTTGGAGAAGTTGCGGCTCGGGTTGTACCGCATCCGCAAGCTGCTGGTGTCGAGGCCGTAGGTCGTGTTCGCCGGCATGGACGAACCGATGCCGCCGGCCTGGACGATGTCCGCGGTGCGCCCGGCGCCGTAGTACTTCAGCGACTGGAAGCCCAGCTTGCCCATCGAGTTTTCATCGTTGATGCGCTGGATCGCCACGGTGGCGGCGTCGTAGGCGGCGTAATGCTCCGGCGACATGAGCAGGAGATCGGCACCGCTGCGATTGCGGGACCGCTGCGTCATGATCTGGTTGAGCATCGGGCGGATGGTGGTCGAACTGACCTGCGTGCCGATGGCCGGGAAGTCCGTATCGGCGTCGAAGGTCGAGGTGCGCCAGATGCTGTTGTCGGCACGCGAGATGCCGCCGTAGGTGCCGGCGTCTTCGACGATCGGAACCGCCAGCGCGAGGCCGCCGAGTTCCTTGCCACCGAAGCCGGTGCCATCGGAGTGGATCGCTTCCTCCATGGTGTCCATCAGCGAACGCTCGGCGGCGTCGATGTAGGACTCCATGACATCCATGATCTGGTTGGTGCCCTGGTTGTTCAGGATCTCCTCGTAGGAGAGCGTGATGGGCGTCGCCACCATCTTCGGCGTGAAGTAGGCGTCGTTGAACAGCTCGATGGGAGCGTTCGCCAGGAGATCATATCCGGCGTACCACTGGCCGTCCGGCTTGGCGATCTGGAGCGTCTCGCGGATGCGCGGGCCGGAATATTCCTTCCAGAGGCCCTTGCGCTTCAGAATGGCGAGAAGCGGGTTGGAGTTCGAAACGAGGTCCTGATAGCCGCTGGAGCGATCCTCCAGAGCCATCGACAGCACCTGCTGGTAGTGCGTGATCGGGTTGATGGGCATTGTGACTCTTTCCTAAGAGAAGTCAGCTCGCCTGCGCCGCAGCGCGTTTCAGAGCTTCCTTGATGGATGACGACGGCTGCGCGTTCGGTCGGGATGCCCCGTTCGAAGGTGCGCCGCTGACTGACTTTGATCCCTTGAGGGTATGAGCCTCGGGCGTCGGTTCGGGCTGGGTCTGAGCCAGTGCCGGTTGTGGGGCAGGAGCCGGGTTGAGCCGTTCGGCCAACTCGTAGGCTTCCTGCAAATCCTGTGTGCGACCGCTGTTCAGGAAGAACGCGATGTCTTCCGCCAGTTCGTCGAAGCGCGGCTTGTCCGCGGCGAAACGCTCGATCTGTTGCAGCGTCTCTTTTTCCTGAGATGTCTGCATTGAGGTCGTCACGCCGCCGAGCTGCTGTTTCAGGCCCGCGATTTCCTGACGCAGTTCGCGAAGCGTCGTTTCCTGCTGGACCGCGCCCTGTTCCGGCGTCTGGCCCATCAGTTGCGCGGCGAACTCGCGCGGGTTGATGCCGGCGTAGTCGAAGACCTGCTGGAGCCCCGCGAACTTCTCGTTCTGGTCGTGGCTGCCCAGCATCTTCTCAAGGCCGGTATAGCGGTCGAGCGCGTCCTTGACGGACGTGCCGTGCTGCTTGGCGAGATCCGCATAGGGCTTGATGGGCTCGTATTCCGCCCGGTACTTCTCGATCCCGCCTTCCAGCTCGCGCATGGCGCGGTGGACTTCGGCCTTGACCGGATCGGGCGCCGTCTCCCATGCAGCCTTGGCATCCTCGGAGAACCGCTTGGGTGGGTCACGGAAAGGAGAGGCCTGCTTGTCGGGTGCGTCGGTCGCCTTCGCCGTCTCGGTCGCGTCCTTGGGCTTCTCCTGCCCCTCGGCGGACTCTTTGGCCGCGAACTTCCCGGTCTCGTCGCGCTGCCGGGCTTCGGTCTCGACCGGCTTGGCCTTGTCCTTCGCCTCGGGCTTGTCGGTCTCCGGCTTTTCGGCCTTCTCGCGCAGGTCGGCCTCGGCCTTCTTCAGCGCATCGGAGACAGACCGCTTCGGCGCGGGCTCCTTGTCCTGGCCCTTCTCGTCGGCCTTCGGTTCGGGCTTGGCTTCCGGCTCCTTGACAGGAAGCTCGGCCTCGACCGGGTTGGGCGTCTGAACCGGCGTCTGTTCAACAGGCGCGTTCGAGGGCTCGGCGGCGGCGGGTGCCGCGTCGATGGTGTCGGACATATGAAGCTCCGTCTGAGGGATTGCTTACGAGACTTGCGCTACAGCCTTCTGAAGCGATTGGCGGATGCCCTGCCGGTCGGGCGCGGGCTTTGCCGCGGGCCGGCTGCGGGCCGGGTCGTTGCCGACCTCGACCATGCCGGCGGCGCGGTAGGTCTCCCGCAGCCGGCTCTTGCTGTCGTACATGCGGCCATCCAGCATCGACTGGACCGGCTCCATGCAGTCGCTGGCGATCATCGGTGCGGGAATGGACGAGCGGGCTGGGGTTGGCCGCTGGTATTCGTCAGCGGGCACGACGCGCTCTTGGCGCGCATCCCAGATGAAGCGTTCGCCCATCAGGCGGCCTCGTCTGCAATCGGCTGCTGCTTCGGATTGAGCCGATACCCATCACAGCGCTGATACCGCATGGCCCCGTCATTCGGTCTGGTGCCGGTGCATATCCATTCGTGGCTGTAAAACGAGCCATGATCATCCGCGAACAGGCGCCCGACCCGGCGAGTTGCAGGAGCGAAGCCATCACGGAAAACGATGGTGCCAATGGCGCAGTTGGTGTTCATTCCGCTGCCTCCGACTGCTTGGCCTGCCGTTCCTTCAGCGCCGCACCGCGCTCGTTGAGATCGGCCTGCTGTTCAGCGCTCTCTGCCTGGATCTCGGCTGCCTGCGCCTGAGCGCCGGTCTGCACCTGCAAGCGCTGGATCTCGACGCGGAGCTTTTCGATCTCCAGCGCGCCCTTCTCCATGTCCTGCATGTGCTTCTGCTGGCCGGCTTCCATGGTCGCGGTCATCTGCTGGAGCTTCGCCGCGGTCTCCGCCTGCTTGGCTTCGGCATCCACGCTCTTCATCTGCATGTCGGCCTGCATCTTCTGCATGTCGGCCTCGGCCTTGGTCTGAGCTTCCTGCTGGCGCATCTGGAGTTCGGCCTGCTTGGCTTCCATCTCCATCTTCAGGCGCTGCTGCTCGGTCGCCATCTCGGCCTGTGCCGCTGCCGCCGCAGGGTCTTCCTGCTGCTGGCCGCCAGCGTTCTTCATGGTCTCCACGAAATCGTCGATCGCACCATCAAGCTCACGGCCAGCACGGAACGGCGCAACGGAGAACTTCAGCACCTCGCCGGCAAATGGCGCCATGGCCGGGTTCTGCTGAACTGCCGGACCCATCTGAGCCAGAAGCCCGGTGAGAACCTGCGTGAACTCGGTGCGCCGCTGCTTCTCGGCGTCCTCGTTCGGCTGGATGGTAGAGTCCGTCTCGATGTCGAGGACGAACGGACGCAGCCGCTGCTCGCGAAGGAGCGCCATCACCTTCTCGATGGTCGGCGTCTCGGCGAGTTCCTGCACCTGCTTCTGGATGGCCTGCAAGCGCCCCTGCGCCTGCTGCATGATCTCCTGCGCCTTCTCCGGGTTCTGCTGAACCATCTGCTGGATTTCGGGGTCGGACTGCGCCTGCTGTAGCTGCGCCTCGATGCCCTGGCCCTCTTGCGTCAGGCCGGCGATCTGCTTCTTGATGTCCGCGTCGTTGGCAATATCCGACTGCGTCATCTCCAGCAGCGTCTTCTTGGAGAAGTTCTCGGCGATGATCTCCGCTGCGATGCGGCAGACATCACGCGCAACGCGGATCAGCTCGTTCTGCTTGTCGCGAATGCGCACGGAGCCGTACTGGCTCTTGAGTTCCTGCGCTCCCAGCGTCTCGTTGGCGTCGGTCGAGCCGCGCATGATGTCTGACAGGCCGGTGATCTGGTACACGTCGTCGATCAACTGCTTGCGAAGCTCGATGAGCTGGGCAATCGTCGAAACGATCATGTCGATTGGCAGCCAGACGATGGTGTCCTTGGCCGAGCCACCGCCGAACGCTGCGAAATTGGAGATCGGCACCAGAATACGCCGGTTGTCGGTGTTGTGGATGGCCGCCTCGATGGCGTCGCCGATCTCGCCAGCACCAGCCGGATAGAAGCCCTTGACTTTGACACCCTCGGCCAGTGCCGAAATGCGGGCCGTCAGCTCGTTCACCTCTTCCAACTGGTCCTTGTAGAAGACCATGTCGGGGACGGGAATGAGCGAGCCACGCTGCACGGTGGCATAGGCAGGACGCGGGCACGGGTAGAAGCCTTCGAGCGACAGATGCGGCGCGCCCTCGTCGAGGACGATGTCGATGCCCTCGGTGACCCAGACGACCTTGTCCTCGTCCTTCGACCAGATCTCCCACACCGCGACCTTCTGGCGGTCATCGGCAGCACCGCGCTCTTTGGCGTCAGTCTGGACCTCGTAGGCAGCTTCCTTCAGTTTATCCTTGGGCACGTCCTTGAAGCGATCTTCCATTGCCTCATGGTCGAGCCATGCACGACGGGCAACCCAGCCCACTTCCTTCCACTTGCGCGCTGGCTCATGCAGGAAGTCGCGGCGATCGACATGCTCGATGCATACGCGCTCGCCCTTCTTGGTCTCATAGCGCACCCAGGGCACGCCACGGGCTGCGATGTTCACGTCATCGCGGACCATCCGCATGACCTGGTCGATGTCCTCCATCTCGAACACGACATGCGAGGCGCGTTCGAGGAGTTCGGATGCGGCACCCGGCACCGGCTTGCGATCCTTGAACCGCGGCACGACGACAGGCACGGGAGGCCGGCTGTAGATCGACGGGCCGAGAACCTGGATATTCGCCCAGAACAGCGCAAACTCGCGATCACGCGCCGGGTTGGCCTTCATCGACAGGTCAGCATAGAGCTTGTCGATCTTGTCGGCCTTCTCCTGGTAATCGCGGAAGGTCTTCTCGGCCTGCGTGATCATGTCGAGCCACGGCTTGGACTTGCCGGCCTCGATCTGCTCTGCGCGCTCTTCCTCCTCCAGAGGTGTGTTGTCGTCGGTCACAGGCGAATCCTTGTCCCACTGGCGGGCGACGGAGGCGGCGGGGGGATGACGTAGCCACGGGGCGGTTCGGCAACGGGCGCGGGCTTCTTCACCGGAGGCGCTATTCCCGCGTTGACCGCGAACTCTCCGAAGGCGTCCGCCCCGTGACTGTTCTCGTCATGCAGCGGGCCGAGATACGTGCCGAGCTGCTCGTTGAACTTGCGGGAGTAGCGACGAAGCCGGGAGAGCCCGAGCATCACGCGCTTGGTCTGATGAAACTCGCAGATCGGCAGAAGCCGGCGGCTGGCGTTGATCCGCTCTTCCGGGTTCTGCGCCACACCGCGAGACATGGCATCGAGCGGGATGCCGAGAGCGTTGAGCGTCTGGATGCGCGTCCTGGCGCCAGCGCCCCACTCACGGTTGCCGATGTCATGCGGCAGGAAGTGCTTGGCGTAGCGATAGGCCTTGGGCCGGCCCATCTCGACCAACTGCGATACGCGGTCCTGAAGATCCTCTGTGTATTCCGGCAGCGCCTCCGCGACGATGTCGTCTGCACCGAGGCCGCTCGCCTCGTAGTAGTCGATGACCCGCACGCGCTGGTCGATGATCTGGAGAAACCAGATGCAGGTGTAATCGTCCACGCCCAGATCCCAGCCGGTGTAGACGGGATAGTTCGGATCGTATGGGTAGTACCCGACGCGCCCTGCCTTCTCGGCCGCCGCGATGTGCTTGGCGTAATAGGCGCCCTCGGTGATGATCTCGTAGCCGCCACCCCAGACGTGCTCTGCCATTTCGGGGTCGCTGGCGTAGTCCTGGTCCTTTTCGTCCACCAGCACCGAGGGAAACCAAGGATTGTCGTACCAGTTGACCGGGCAGACGACCGCGTTGTGCGGCTTCTCGCCACCGCGGAAGAACTTGTCGACAGCATCGGTGTCATGGCGCGGGTTCCACGAGAACCAGATTTCCGAGCCGTCCTTACGAATGGTCGGGCGCAACAGCCGCAGCGACTTGGCTGAGAAGGTCTGTGCCTCCTCCACCCAGGCGATGTCGAAATCCTCCAGCGACTTGATGTTCTCTGCGTTGTAGGACTGCATGCCCTTGAAGACGATCAGCGAGCCGTTCTTGCCCCTGATCTCGCCTTCCAGCGCATCGAAGAACTCGCCCAGCCCCATCTTCTGGATCTTGTCGACGAGGAGCTGGCGAACCGATTCCTTCAGGCTGTTCTGCACCTCACGAATGCAGACGGCGCGTGTCTTCTGGGCATAGCAGCGGATGATGATCTGCTCGGCGAAGAAGTGCGACTTCGCCCCGCCTCGCCCGCCATGCGCTCCCTTGTATCGAGCCGGTTGCAGAAGCGGTGCGAGCGCACGAGGAACATCAACGCTTAGGGTCGACAATTCGCTGCTCGATGCGCTCAAACCTGACCTCGCCAGAATGCTCATGGTCGCGCTTGTCACGCCACTCTGTCGGCTGGCGGTTCTTCAGCCAGAAGATGGCTGCCGTCGTGTCTGGTGCGACTTTCTCGCGGTACTCGGCATAAACCGGCGCGTC
>Ga0207903_1000117_pt1 | contig 42180 bp, 38 predicted proteins | sample MalvirmetaMSP131_FD_184234 | JGI IMG/M metagenome (GOLD analysis project Ga0207903, IMG submission 184234) | Marine viral communities from the Deep Pacific Ocean - MSP-131 (SPAdes) | ecosystem: Environmental > Aquatic > Marine > Oceanic | place: Atlantic Ocean | collected 2011-06-25
TTGACTCCATATGACTTTATGGCCTTAGTGTCGTGAAGTAGAAGGGCTCTCGTGGGGAGAGTCCGAACATGCCGATAGCGCGCAACCAGATCCTGATCACCATCGATGGTGTCAAAGACTTGTCCGAAAAGGGCATCGCGTTCCGCTGCCGGTATGAACTCGTGGGGTTCACGGACGATGGCAAACCGCGCTACCAGTGCATCTACCTGCGCGAGGGTGAGCCGGAAGCCATTCTGGTCTCGACCCGGATCACCCCGCACGGGCCAGAGCCGCGGTATTTCAACATATGGCCGGGGCTCTTCAAACATCATCTCGAGTTCGGTGACGGGCGCGATCTGCGCTTTGGTCCTGACTACAGCATCACCCTCGAGGAGCGCGGCTGACGTCATTGCCTTCGGCCGCGATGGGACGGCCCGGACCTCAGGCTGGACCTTCCATGGCGAGCGCCCCGTATGGGCGGGTCTGAGTGATAGCGCGGATGACGATGTTGTTCTGACCTCGTTGGACGCCACGCCGCCTTCCGGTCGCGGCGACATCCTTTCCCTAATCCGCGCCACCGCCGATCGTCATGCAGGCAATCGCGCCCTACGGCAGCTCGGTCTGGATTCGGTCGACTGGCGGGTTCTCTTCCGCGCCCTGGTCGAGGCCGAGAGCAGCTACAACCCGACCGCCGTCAGCCCCAAGGGCGCCTATGGCTTGGGGCAGCTTATGCCGGACACGGCCCGTGCGCTCGGGGTCGATCCGCGCGACCCGTCCCAGAACCTCGACGGCGCGGCGCGCTACCTGCTCGCGCAGCTCGCCACGTTCAAGGACATCGACCTGGCGCTGGCAGCCTATAATGCCGGTCCGCACCGCGTGATCGAGTATTCAGGCGTCCCACCCTTCTCCGAGACCCGCGACTACATCGCGCGCATCCACCGGATTCGGTCTCGGCTGGCAGGCACGCCCGTTTCCGCTTCGGACATCCGCGTCGCAGACCGGGTTCCAGCCCGCGCGCCGGTCCTCATCGATCTTCAGTAAAACAAGGGAACTTCGCATGCTTCGACATCGCCTCAGCCGCCTCTTGCCTGTCGCCACAACCTTGGCGGCTTTCGCAACACCCGTCCTCGCGCAGGACTTGTCGCCGATCCAGACCATGTTGGAAACCGTCGAGGCCGCGCTGACCGGCCCGATCGGGATCGCGGTCGCCACGCTCGCGGTCATCGGCACCGGTTTCATGTGCATGATGGGACGGCTCAACTGGGGCTGGTTCGCCTCGGTCATCATCGGGATAGTGCTGATCTTCTCGGCCGGCACCATCGTCGACGGCTTCTCCTGAGGTTGGCCGATGACTCTCTCGCAAAATCGCATCCTCCGGTCCTCCCGACCGCGTTTGCTCGGCAAACGCTGCCTCGAGACGACCTACGGATTCTTCATTTCTGCTGAGCGGGAGAGCATCTAGTTGGCAGAACGATCCCCCCTCTTTCTGGGCCTCGCCCGTCCGCCCAAGTATCTGGGCTTGCCCGTCGGATACCTTGTGGTGCTGGCGACCGGGGTCGTTCTGCCGTTCATCTGGACCAAGTCGATGGTGTTTTTCCTGATTGGGCTCGTCACCTATCCGATCCTCTGGTTCGTTGCCGACCGCGAGCCGCATTTCTTCGAAGTGCTGCGCGTCTCCTATGGATCGGTGCGCCCCACGAAGAACCGGGCCTTGCATGGAGGCGACAGCTTTGGCGCTTGATGCAGGCACTCTTTCCACTCACGGAACAGCGCTGCATCAAGCGGGCGGCAGGGAGTTCGCGCGGGAGAGCTACCTCGCGGAGCATCTGCCGTATTTCGCGCTCGCGGATGACGATGTCATGGTCCTGCGCGAAGGCGATCTCTTGGCGACCCTGCGCCTCGACGGGCTGAACCCGATGACTACGGAAGATGCCCGGCTCGATGCGCTCAAACGCGCGGTCGCCGCCATCGTCGCCCAGACCGGCAATGCCTTTGGCTTCTACATCCACCGGATCTCCGTGCCGCAAGATCTCGGGATGCGTACAATCGAGGGCGGCAGCTTCGCTGCCGCGATCGATGCCCGCTGGCAGGCCCATGTCAAAGACCTCCGCCCGGCCAAGCGTCAGCTCTATCTCAGCGTCATCCGGCGGCCCGACATCTCGGCCCGCATTCCGCTCTTGCGCGCGTTGGCCCGCAAGGCCTGGGTCAAGGACCGCGCGACGCGCATGCAGGAGCTGAACGAGGTCATGGGCTTCTTCGAGGTGGCCCTCGCTTCCGCCAACCCGGTCAGGCTCACCAAGGCGGGCGGCGAATGGCTGGGCTATCTCAATACGCTGAACACTGGGGCATTCTCCCCCATCGCCTTCGGGCAAAGCGCCCTGCCCCTCTCGCACACCCTGAGCAATTGCCGCGCCACCTTTGACGGCGACGTCGTCACCCTGACCGACGCCGTGACCAGTCAAGTCAAATACGGCGCGCTCTTTTCGATGAAGACCTATCCCGCACTCACGGATGTCACGCTTCTCGATGCGCTCGACCTGCCCCTCGACATCGTGCTGACGAATTCCTTCAGCCCGATCCCGAACAACATCATGGCCGAGCGCATCCAGCGCATCATCCGCCAGATGCACGCCTCAGACGATGCCGCCGTTTCCTTGCGCGAGCAACTGGGCCAGGCCGCCGATGACCAGGAAGCAGGGCGCATCGCCTTCGGCGATCATCACCTGTCGATCGCCGTCTATGCGCCCGACCGGGATATGCTCGAACGCGCCGCGGCCCAGATCAAGCGCGTTGGGCAGGAGATCATGTCGGTCATCGTGCGAGAGAACATGGCGCTGAAGGCCACGTATTTCGCGCAAAGCCCCGGCAACTTCGGCTACCGGGCGCGCAAAACTCCGATCTCCTCGATCAATTTCGCCGATTTCGCGGCCCTTCACGGCAGCGTCGAGGGACGTGACCCCGACCAGTCTCCCTGGGGTCAGACCATCTCGGTCCTGCCCACGGTCGGCACCGCGAGCTATCGCTTCAATTTTCACGAGGCGGGTAACCCGGGCAAGGAACCCACCGTTGGCCATACGCTCGTGCTGGGACGCACCGGCACCGGCAAGACGCTCACCACCGCCTTCCTCGCGGCGCAGGCGCAGCGCGTCGGCGCGCGACTTTTCTTCTTCGACAAGGACCGCGGGCTTGAGATGGCCGTACGAGCCCTTGGCGGGCGCTATAATGAAATCCGTGCCGGGGTGCCTTCGGGCTTGAATCCTCTTGATACCGAGATCGATGAACGTGGACGCGCCTGGCTCTCAGATTGGCTTGCGACACTTCTCACACGGAACGGAACCCTGACGGGCGAGCAATCCCGCCACATCCAGAGCGCGGTCGCGCAAAATGCCCATGCCGAGGGCTCGCTCAGACGCTTCGCGAGTTTCGAGACCCTGTTTCAGTCGCTCGATGACGATGGCGAGCTGCAGTCCCGCGTCGCCGAATGGGCCCCGGGCGGGCGCTATGGCTGGGTCTTCGATGAGCCGGAACAGGGAGCCGGGCTTGAACTGGCCTCGGACATCATCGGCTTCGACATGACCGAGATTCTCGACATGACCACCGAGCGCATGGCGGTGCTCTCCTACATCTTCCGTCAGATCGAACGCGTGGTCGAGGATCGCCGCCCCACGATCATCGTGCTCGACGAGGCCTGGAAGCTGCTTGACGATCCATACTTCGGGGCGCGGCTGGAAAACTGGCTGGTGACGCTCCGCAAGATGAACTGCGTCGTGATCATGATGACGCAATATCCGAGCCAGCTGCGTGACAGCCGCGTCGGCAAAACCATCGTCGAAACGGTGCCGACCCAGATCCTTTTCCCGAACGACCGTGCCACCATCTCCGATTACGACTTTCTGCGCGTGAACGCCAAGGAGGCTGCCCTCCTCGTGCAGCCCACCATTGGCCAGCGCATCGCGCTCGTTCGCTCGGCGGGTGACAGCGTCTTCGTCGACGCCGACCTCTCCGCCTTGGGCAACCTCCTTCCCATCCTTGGCGGCGGCGCCACGGGCGAGGCGCGTGTGCCTGCCGATTGGCGCGCCAATCCCGATTTCTGGAGACATGTGATATGAGTTCAAAACCCCTCCTGGCGCTTTGCGCCGCCGCTAGCCTTCTGGCCGCTTGCGAGAAATACACCGAGAAAACCTCGCCCTGCTTCGGACGCAATGGCGAGCCGCAGGTGACGCGCTCGACCGTCTCGTTCTCGACCATGGGCGCACCGGTTCAGCAGGCAGCCAAGCACGACTGCAGCTTCGAGCCCCTGCCGCGTCAGGAATGAGCCGCGCGGCGATCATATCCGCCGGGTTCTGCCTCGGCCTCGGCGCGCTGCCCGCTCTCGCCCAAGGCGTGCCGACGCAGGACAGTTCCGCGATCGGCCGCGCCATCGCCCGGGTGACGGCGCTCGCAGAGGATCTGGGCGTCCAGCAGGACAAGGATCGGACGGAGTCCACTCTGGCGGACGTGCAAGCCGACCAGCTGCGCGTCCTCGATGAGATGACCGCGGCGATCACCGGGCCCGGCTTCGATATCCGCGCGCTCGAGGGCAATGCGGATTTCGGGGTGGCGGCGGTCTATCCCAATACCGACCCAAACCCGATGAACAGCCGCCTTTTCGGCGAAGGCCGAGAGACGGTCGAGATGATGATCGTCGAAGTCGCGAGCGAATATGCGGGCGCGCCAGGCGTCGCCCGTGCCGGTCTCTCACCCACCCAATGGCGCTGCCTCTTCCAGGCCCTGATCAAGCAGGAGAGCCGCTTCAACGTCGCCGCTCAAAGCCCGGTCGGGGCATACGGCCTGACCCAGCTCATGCCCGGCACCGCCTCCGACCTTGGCGTCGACCGTTATGACGTGAAGGACAACCTGCGGGGCGGCGCGCGTTACATCACGACCCAGCTCAACCGTTTCGGCAACATCCCCCATGCGCTTGCGGCCTATAACGCAGGCCCCGGCCGGGTCATCGAATACGGCGGCGTGCCGCCCTTCACCGAAACGCAAGGCTACGTGCGCAACATCTCGAAGTTCTACAACGAATATCTGGCCGTGGTGGGGGGCGCCGACGCACTTGGCACGCTCTCGCCCTCGGATTTTGCCCTCGCCGAATATGCCAGCATCTCCGAGGCGGGCGTCTATTACGCCGCAGACAGTTCCGCCACGACCGAACAGGTCATCAACCGCCTCCGCGCGATCATCCTGCAGATCGATGCCCAACCCAATGCCAAGGCGGCCTGGGAGCTCAACACCTACGCCAAGGCCGAGATCGGCCGCATCCTCAACCTCCGCGTCAGACTGATGGCGGCAAACCAGCAGCGCGAGGCGGCCTATGCGCAGCACCTCACCGCCGACCGGCTGGCCGAGCGCGACTTCATGCAGATGGGAGTTCCCGAATGAGACAGCTTCTCCTGACCGCCGCGGCGGTCGCCACACTCGGGTTTGCCTCGCCCGCCTCGGCCCAAGGCGTTCCGACTTTCGATGGCTCGCAACTTGGCCAACTCGTCGCCCAGCTCGAGCACATGGCCGAGGACCTGAACGTCCAAATGCAGCAGCTCGCCACCATGCGGCTGGAACTGGAAACCCAGCTGTCGCAGCTTACCAACCTCGAGGCGCAACTGACCTCGCTCATTGAGGGCAGCGGGCTTGGTGAGCTTTTTGCCACGGTCGAGGAGTTTCGCGCCCTTCGCGGCAAGCTCGTCGCCCCGCTCAACACCGCGCAGTCTTTGGCCAGTGGCGATTTTCTGAGCGGCTTCAATCCCGGCGCCGAGCTTTCGGCCTCGGTCGAGCGCGTGCTTTCGGGCAGTGGGTTTACTTCGGAGCGCCTGAGCACGCTCTCGGACTCCGATCAGCCCGCAGACAACCGCATCGCCACCTCGGCCGGGGCCAGTGCCATGCTCTCCGTCGCGGCACAGGAAAGCCACGAAGAAGCGGGCCAAAGCCTTGAGCGGCTCGAGACCATGGTCGGGCTCATCGACGATCAGAACGGGCTGAAGGCTGCCGTCGATCTCAACACCCGCGTCACCGCCGAGCTTGGCATCATCCTGACCCAGATCTGGCGGCTGGAGGCGGCACAAGGCGTCAGTGCCGGCCAGCTTGGCGTTGTCGATGCCGCGACCCTCGCGGACGAGCGCAAGTTCCGCTCGATGGCGGTGGATCCATGAGGCAAGCCATGATCCACAGCTTGGCTCCAATTAGGGCGCTTGGTCTCGCGGTGATGGTCCTGGCATCCCTGCCCTGTGCCGTGCGGGCCCAGACCCCGACCACGGACCCGTCCGGCGACACACCCTTTGGCTCAATGGCCATCGCGCGGGATGAGGCCGACGCCTGCCGAGTCCCAAAACCGCCCACCGATCTGGCCGAAACCGCCTATCTGCGCAATGGCTACCGCGCGATCCTGCGCATTCTGATTGCCGAAGAGGCCCTCGCCACGGAAACCTGCACCTGCCTGCTGGACCAGTTCACCTGGGATCAGGCGCTTGCCGCCCTGCCCCGGTTCCAGACCTCGGACAACCCGCGCCTGCCCTTCAACGTGCTCGAGCTCTACGCCAAGGCCGACGCGCTTGAGGCGCAAGTTGTGGAGGCCTGTGCGGAATAGATGGGGATCATTCGCGATATCCTGAGCCAGGTCGACGCCGCGGTGAACACCGTGGCGCAGGACGGCTTTGTCTCCTCGGCAGCCTCGGTCGGCAATGTCATCTCGGCGGGCGCGACGCTCCTCGTCGTGCTTCTCGGGATCAACGCGGTGATGCAACTCCGCCCCCTGCCCTTCGGCACTGGCTTTGCCTTCGGCATGAAGATCGCGCTCGTCGGGATCTTCGCGCAGAGCTGGGACAATTTCAGCGTCATCTATGGCATCGTCACCCAGGTCCCCGACTCTATCGGCGCCTCCATCTTGGCCCTCACCGGTTCGGGCGACGAAGCTGGCGTCTATGAAAGCCTCGACAACATGGTCGCCCGCATCACCGCCTATGGCGACACGATCGGGGATCGCGCGGGCTGGGTCTTCGGCGCGGTTCTGGGTGCCATCTTCTTCGTCCTTTCCGCCGTTTTCGCGGCCGTCACCGCAGGGATCATCGCCTTCGCCCGCATTGTCTTCGCGCTGATGATCGTGATCGCCCCCTTCATGATCGTGACCTCGCTCTTCAAACCGACCCAGTCCCTCTTCGAGGCCTGGACCCGCGCCACCATCGGCTATGCGCTCATGCCCGTCGCCGCTGCCGGGGCTGCGGGCATCATCGTGGCCATCGCCGAGGCCATTGGGGATGCTTCCGCCGATCCGGGCGATGTCGAGACCGTCAGCCTCATCCTGCCCTTCCTCGTGATCCTGATCCTCAGCGCCGGGATCATGGCTTCGGTGCCCTACATCGCCTCCAACCTTACCGGCGTGGTGGGCATTGCCTCGAATGCCGTGGGTCTGACCGGCCTCGCACGTCAGGGCTTCGTGAACACGCGCCAGTATGGCACCGGCGCGACCTCCCGCCTCGTCACCGGCAAGTCCCCGCACGAGCTGAATCAGATGGCCAATGCGGGCGTGGTCAAAACCGGCGAGATGATCCGGCAAAACCCGGGCGCGCTTCTCTCTGCCGCCAAGGCCTTCCGCAAACCCTGATGTGAAAGACGACGACTTTGAAGAAGCTTGTGACCAGTTCCTCCGCGCCTGACCGCGACGCTTTCGAGGCGGATTTCATCTACGGGCCACGGCGGCGCGAGCGTTTCGCCTGGTTTGTCGCGGCGGCCGGCGTGCTGGTTGGCGTGGCCGGCATGGTCGCGGGCGCGAGCCTCTTCCCGCTCAAATCGACCGAGACCTTCGTGGTCGTGGTCGACAAGGAAACCGGCGAGATGGATCGGGTCGCCGCCGTTCAGGCCCTGACGCTTTCCGAGAGCGATGCCATCATCCAGGCCAATCTCGTGGCCTACGTCGATGACCGCGAAACCTATGACCTGACCGATGGCGAGCAGCGTATCAACTCGGTGCTCGATCGCTCGGACGGCGATGCCGCCCGCACGCTGCGTGATCTCTGGTCCTCCACCAACGAAGATTACCCGATCACCGTCTATGGCCGCGACGCCAAGATCGAGGTGGTGATCAAATCGGTGAACCAGATCGAGCGCGGCGTGGCCCAGGTCCGCTTCACCCGTACGCTGCGCCGCCCCCGCGACACCCGCACCGTGACCCGGTCTTACGTCGCCACTGTCGGCTACGACTTCCAACCCGAAACCCGCCAGCGCCTTCAGGACGTCTGGGCCAACCCCTTGGGCTTCGTGGTGACCTCCTACCGCGTCGACGCCGAGACCCTGGAGAACTGACCAAGATGAAAACCCTGCCCGCGCTCCTTCTGGCGCTTGCCCTTCCTGTTGCTGCCTTCGCCGAGGCCACGCCGCAAGGCGGCCCGCTCGATATCCGCATTCGCACCGCCGTCTATAATGAAAACCAGGTCTACCGGATCGAAACCGATCTTCGGCATTCGACGACGATTCATTTCGGGGCGGGGGAGCGGTTTGAAGCAGTGATCGTCGGCGACACTGAGAGCTTCCAGGTCGATCCAATCCCCGAGCTTGGCAATGTGCTCACGATCAAACCGCATGTGGCCAATGCCTCGACCAACATGACGGTGATCACGAACCGACGCACCTATTCTTTCCATCTGCGCGAGGGTTCGATCCCGAACCGCACCGGCATGTTCTTCGAGGTGCGCTTCCGCTACCCCGATGAGGAGCGCCGCGCGGCGGGTGCGACCCAGCCCAAAGGCTTCGAGGCGCCGAGGAACTACAACTACCGCGTCTCGGGCGAAGGGGATTTCCGCCCCAGCCATATCTATGACGACGGGCGCTATACGTATTTCGTGTTCCCGGAAAGCGCCCGTCAGCCCGCCCTCTTCAAGGCCGATGACCAGGGTCGCGAACGCACGGTGAACTGGACCCAGCAAGGCAACACGGTCCGGGTGCTCGGGGTGAACACCTATTGGACGCTGCGCATTGGCGATGAGGCGATCTGCGCCTGGCGCGACGAGAGCGCCATCTATGTGAGCAACTGACCATGGCCGATCAAACCCCTCCCGATCTTCAGGACCGCCTCGATCAATTCAGCCAGCGCGGCAAATCCAAACGCCGGGGCAACGGCCTCGGGGTCGGCGCACTCGCCGCTGCCCTCGCCCTCGGCGGGGCCGGAGTCGCGTATTTCCTGGCCACCGGTCTGCAGGAGGGCGACAGCGCACTCGAGACCTCCGATGTCGAGACCTTCCAGGACCGCCGCCCCGGCACCGGCGGACGGCTGGAGTTCCCGCCCGATGAGACCGAGCAACGGGTCAACGATGCGCTGATTGCCGTGGAGGAAGCGCTTGATGTGCCCGCCGCCCCTGCCCCGGAACCGAGCGCCGAAGTGCTGGCCGAGATCGCCAAGCTCCGCGAGGCCCTCGCCGCCAGCCAGGCCGCGCGCAACTCGGAAATCCAGTCCGCCGTCGCGGACCTGCGCGAAGCCTTCGACGAACAGAAGGCGGCTTTGGAAGCACTTATAGCGGAGAAGGAGGCCGAGTTGGCCAACCTGCAGCGCCAGACCGAGACCCGCATCGAGGGGCTGCAGGCGATGCTCGATGCCGAACGGGCGCAGCGCGAGGGGCTCGAGGCTGAGCTCGATCGCGAGGGGCTGATCGCCGATCAGCGCCTACTCGAAGAACGTCGCCGGCAGGAAGAGGAACAGCGCCAGCGCGAGGCCGAACGGGTCGCCGAGGAGCTTCTGACCGCGCAGATCAAATCCCCCGCCGTGGTCTATGCCGATGGTCCGCGTGGCGGCCAAAGTGGCGCGGCGGTGGCCGAACCTGCCGCCGCAGGCACCGAGGGGCCGGTCCTCTCGGGCAATGAGGCGTTCCTGCAGAGTGCGCGACCGCTCGAAGTGCAGGAGGCCACCCGCCTCACCCACCCCGAACGCACGTTGACCCAAGGGTCCGTCATCCAGGCCGCGCTCCAGACCGCCATCAACAGCGACCTGCCGGGCTCCGTTGTGGCGGTTGTCTCCGAACCGGTCCCGGCGTTTTCCGGGGACCGGATCCTGATCCCCCGGGGCTCCCGCCTTTTTGGCCAATACCGCTCTGGCATCGAGATGCACCAGAAACGCATCCTCATTCTCTGGACCCGCGTCCTGACACCGGACGGAACCTCAATGGAAATCGCCGCTGTTGGCGGGGACCAGCTTGGCCGGTCGGGCCTCACCGGCCTCGTCGACACCAAGTTCGCCGAGCGCTTCGGAGGTGCGGCGCTGATTTCCGTGATCGGGGCGGCACCGGCCGTGGCAGCCGAGAGCGCCAACAATGAAACCACCAGCATCGTTCTGGGCGATGTCGGCAGCGACCTGCAGGATGCCGTCGGCTCGGTCATCGCCGACCAGGTGTCGATCGCGCCGACGATCTATGTCGATCAGGGAGCCTCGGTCACCGTGCTCGTCGACCGGGATGTGGTGATTTATTGATGGATCAGGCATCGCCAGCCTCATATCTCGAGCGCTATCTCGACCCGTTCCGCGACCTCTTGCGACGCGATGACGTGGTCGAGATCGCGATCAACCCGGACGGCAAGGTCTGGCTTGAGGTCGCAGGCGACGCCACCATGCGCCACGAAGGTCAGACCGTGGATCGGACCACAGCCCTCAACATGGCCCAGACCATCGTCGGCGATGCCAAGGCCCGCGTCTCTGAAAAGAACCCCCTCGTCTCCGGCAAGGTAGAATATGCAGGCCGTCCGCTTCGGGTCCAAGTCGCCGTGCCGCCTGCCATCGATCGCGGCGCTTCGATCACCATCCGCCTTTTTGCCTCGGGCAGCGTCCGAGATTACGCCCCGGCCTATCTCTTCGGCAAGGCCGTCTCGCTGGATGCGCTCCGCGCCGAGAAGATGAAGAACATCGCCAGTCTTGCCGAGGAAAATCTCGAGGCCGCACTGCAGACCCTTGTCGAAGCGCGGCTCAACGTCCTGATCAGTGGCGGCACCTCGACCGGAAAGACCACCTTCGCCCGCCACCTTCTGACGCATGTGAGCGAGCACGAGCGGTTGATCACCATCGAGGACGCCTTCGAGCTGTTCCCCGGCCAGCCCAACACCGTCGCCCTCCTGGCCGACCGCGGTGCCGGTTCACAACGTAGCGCCAACGCCCTTCTGCAGGCCTCCCTCCGCATGCGCCCCGACCGGATTATCGTCGGCGAGTTGCGCGGGGCCGAAGCCCTGACCTATCTTGAGGCGATCAACACCGGCCATGGCGGGTCGGTTTCGACCATCCACGCCGAAACTGCAGAACTCGCCATCGACCGGCTGGCGATCATGGTACTGCAAGCCGGGACGCCGCTGACCTTTGCCGAGGTGCGGGAATACATCCGGAAATCCATCGATGTGATCGTCCAGCTGGGACGAGCAGAGGGGAAGCGGGGGATTACGGAGTTCTATCTGCCGGGTGGACGAAGCCATTGAACGTTAACGGATTGAAAGCAGATTAGCGACGTCTTGAGTGCAGCGATATCGGTGAAACGTTCGGACACACTTGGCGCAACGATCACCCTATGACACAGCAACTATCTGTTCCTGGCTTCGAAGGAGAGCTGGCTGTCGCCTAGACGCCGTGCTGAAAGATCGGGGAGCGCCCATTGTCCCAATCCTCTCGGTTCAAGAAGATTCGGTACCCGTTGAGGTGGAAGGCGGCATTTCCGAGATCCTTCACCGGATCTAGGGTGTCAACATGGATGAAGTGGCGATAGGAGACCCGGAATCCGTCGCCAGGTGCCGCACGGAAGTGAATGCCCTGGGGCCCGATCGTCAGGCATGCCTCTTGCTGCGGATCGTTCATCTCAGACAGCGAAGAAGCCGCGAAATCAGGCTGCAATATCCAGTCGGTTCCAAAGGAGATACACCACTCGTCCGCTTCCCATTGGAATATCCGATGCCAATTGGCTTCGCCTTCACGCCCGAAGTCAGGGTTCAATAGCAGAACCGTCGGTTTGTCGTTGGGCTGATCCAATGGTTCGGAAAGCTTAATGCCATAGATCGGCTGATGGCCGTACCTCTTGAGGAGAAACAGCGTACCTTTCGGCTCCTCGGCGAGAGCGGCTGATTTTGCGTTCAAAGTGCTTCGCATGTGTGGTCTCCCTCACGAGCCTTCATTCCCAACCCCTCCGGACATCGGTTCGATAACATTCGGGACAATGCACCGCGCTAGTCGGCCGCTTTTCACGGCGGGCCTCGCGACGTTCATACTCATCAAGCACTTCGACTTCGAAGCGGTGCCCACAATTGTTGTAGCGGAAATGAACACGCTCAGTCATAGCTGATACCTGCGTTACCAATGAACTCATTCCAGAGCACCTCAGCCGCTCGCTCTGGAGTCAGCCGTTCGTCAGCTCTACCGAAGACGTTCATGGTTTGAATCAGGAATTGCTCGTAATCATCGGCCGAAATGTTGAAACCGCCGTTTGCTGTGTTGTCACCGGCGTTTTCGCTGAACGAGTAGTAAATATCGCCCAGGGCGACCTGCGAGCTACGGCAGTGCACCGAGATGTGGGCCGTACCATTTTGATGTCCGCTGTTGACAACCGTTGCCCCAAAAGAGGTCGCACTTCTGTCAACGAAACGTCCGCGCAATCCATCGATTGAGTCCATTTCGATGATCGCTCGTCGGAAGTAATCCTTGAAGGTGGCGAAGGCAGCATCGCGGAAATCACCCTTGTCGATTTGGTCGAACTGCCGCTTTGCGCGGTAGCGCGCCATCGAGGGGCGTGTGGCCGATGGCTCATCGGCTACTTTCGCCGCAGCTGCAGGTACGGCTTCATCTTCGATGATGCGTCGAAGTTCCTGCACGACATTTAGGTAAGCGGTGTTTGGATTGGCCCATGCGCTGATCGCCTTGCCGTCCGTCGGCACGGCCTTCAGTTGGCGCAACTCCCTCATCGCTTTCCAATCGCATTCCTCCACGATGATCGGCACTACACGTGCGGTCCCTGCGGCGTGGCGTTCAAGCGCGCGTCTCATTTCGCGCTCGACACAGTAGTCGGATGCGATGAAGTCGGGGCTCACCAGGAGCAGGAACAGGTCGGAAGCCTCCAGTTCCCGTTCAATTTCAGCGTCCAGTTCGCCACCAGCCAAGATGTTGCGATCATACCAGGTCTCAATACGCCCTTCCCTTGTAAGGTTCTTGAGGTGGACGTGCAGCCGATCAAGCGCGGCCTTGTCGTTATGAGAATAAGAAATAAATGCCCGCATCTGCTCAACTCAGAATGTTTAATGTTTGTTCATGATATACCCAAAGCGCTACCTACTTGAGACACGGCCTGTAGCGCTTGAGCCCGAAACCACTATATACTGTCTACAGTCAGCGCTTCTTGTTCGACTGGGACAACACCGAACCGGCAAGTGCCTTTGTCTTTTCAGAATAGCGATCGCTGCGAAGTACCTTTGAAGCGAGGTCCTCCATTTTCGCTCCCGTTTGTCGATTGGTATTGGATTGAGACAACGCCGAACCGGCAAGCTTGCGGGCGATCTGTGAAGAGCCAGGTTTGAAAAGGGTGTCTGCTGCAAGCGAGGCAACCTTGGTCGAAGTTCCTTTACGATTTACTGCCATATCATCCTCCATGTAGTGTTTGGTTTGCTTCTAGATACTATATGTGGGATTGGAGCCAACTTTTCGCAAGCTTAATCAGTGACATTTCAAAATGGCAGCCTCGCCTCAAAAAGGTCTGGCGTGTCTTCGTCGCGCCGCCTGCTCAGGCCTTCACCAAGATGCAGGCACGGATGTTTAATACGTGTCAGCCCTTTGCCGCCCTCAAAATGGACCCACCCTCCTCTGGGCATGCCCACGCTTACGATCAGCGCCCCGCATATTGGACAAGTCCGCCTGAAAGATGCGCCCTTCTTGCTTTCACGATCGCCTCGAACTGCCCAACCGCCGCGAACGGATACCGTGCGCCCTGTCGACAGACGGCGGGTGTGTGCCTTCCGGTAATACCAACGGTCCTTCATCCCAGCCCCCTCCTTTCCTCGACCCGGCTGCCGCTTGGGGTCGAACGCACGTAGAAGCCTTGTGGAATAGCCTCTTGCACCAGCCCCACATGGGATATCAGGCCCACGGCACGACTGCCCTCTGTCAGCGCGGCAAGAACTTGGATCACTTGATCCAGTGTGCCCGCCCCATTTTCGGTGTCGAGGCTCCCAAAGCCTTCGTCGATGAATATTGTGTCCATCCGAATCCTGCCCGAAAGGCTCTCGACCACATCGGCTAGGCCAAGCGCGAGGGCCAGTGCCGCGATAAAGGTCTCGCCGCCTGACAGCGTGGCTGTCGGGCGCGCCTTGCCGGTGTTGATGTCGAAGACCTCGATTTCGAGCCCGCGCTTGCCGCGCCCACCCAATGCTTCAATCCCGCGCGCCAGCCGGTATCGACCGCGAGTCATGGGATCGAGCCGCATATTCGCCGCCTCGAGAACCTGGTCGAACATTGCTCCGATCGCGAAGGTCTCGAGTGTCATCTTGAAATCGTTCTTGCCGTTAGCCAGATCGGCCAGCCCACGGAGCGGACCAGTCTCGGTTTCTAGCCGCTCGGTTTCGGTTAGAGCCGCGGCAAGCGATTCCTTGAATTTGGTCAGTGACGATACATCCGTTCTCGCTGTGGCAAGTGCAGCGTTGGCCGCGTTCAAGGTCTGGGTGGCGTCTGCCAACGCCAGCTGTAGCGGGGCAAGATCCGGGCGTTCACGATCTGCACAAGCGGCTATGGCGTTCTGCAATGTCGTGCGAGCAGCGATCAATCCATCGCGGTGATCGGTCACCTTCTTGCGGTCGGCGTCTAGAGTCGGGAAATGGCTTTTGCAAGCATCATATCCCGCTTTGTCCAGCCCAACCTCGGTAAGCCTAGCGACAAAATCACCTTGTGCCTTCTTCACGCGCTGCTGCTGCCCGTCGCGCGCCCGCTTCGCTGCTTCTAGCTGCTCTTGCGAACGGGTGAGCACCTCACTGGCGGCTCGGTCCTGTTGCGTCGCCACTTCCAGCGCCTCGGAGAGTTGCCTTTGCTCTCTCTGCAAAGCCTCCCGTCGAGCGACAACCGCCTCGGGCGTGCGCAGACCTTCCGGCAGGGCCTCAATCACTGTGTCCAGCTTGGCGCGCGCGCCGGCAAGAGCGGTCTCGGCTTTCCCCGCAGCGGTGCGCGCCGAAGCCTCGCCGGTTTCTGCCTCAGTCACCTTGCGCTTGAGCTCGGCCAACTGCTCCGCCATCGCGTCCAGATCAACCGCCTCTCCAAGCGTGGCGACGGTGCCTTCAATCCGCGCGATTTCGGCTTCGAGTTCCGCCAACGTGCGCTCAGGGCGCTCCTGTTCCTCCAGCGCCCGCTTCTTTTCGTCGAGCCGCATTCGGAAATTGCCGAGGTCGCTTTCGGCCCGAACTCTGGCTTCGGAGGCGATTCTCGCCTGAACCTGAGCGCTCCGAAACGCTTCTGTCAAACCAGATTGTTCAGGCGCACCATGGGCAGGCGCAGGATGATCATGGGAACCACAGACAGGGCAGGGCGCCCCTTCGGTCAACTTTTCCGCGAGAATGATCGCTTGCGTGCGCGAAAGCCGTGCCTCGGCATCTACCAAGGTCGCATCAGCGGCTTGCGCCGCGTCGGTCCTTGTCGTCAGTTCGCTCGCTGCCGCTTTGACATCATGTTGGGCATCCGCGACAGCTCCTTGCGCCTTAGCATACGCCGCTGCCTTGACCCTTTCTCGGTTGACCTCGGCCAGCTCACCGGTCAGCTGGCCTCGCTCCGTTTCGGTCTTTCGCGCTTGATCAAGCGCCAGATCGGTCGCATCGCGCTGAGACTTGAGCTTCTCTCGGGCATCAATGGCCTCGGTCAGAGCCTTCTTCGCTGAAGCTTCGTCCTTCACAGCGTCGTCAAACGCGCTTCTAAGATCCGCTGCCTGCCCGACCTGCTTCTCGATCGCCTCCAACCTTGTCAGGTCAGCCTGAACTTGTTGCCGTCGGTCCTCGCCAGACTGTGCCTCAGCAAGTTTCTTTTTCGCCAACTCCTTCGCGCCAGTGGCGATGTTGAGTTCCGCCTCGGCCTTCGTGACAGCCTCCACCGCTTTCAGGCTATCCTGCTCCGCATCGCGCCAAGCCGTCTCAAGATCACGGGCCTGCAAGGCATTCCGGACAGCCTCAATGCGCTTGGCCAGCTCTTCGACCTCAATCGTTTTCTTTTCTAGATCATCGACAGCCTGCTGTGCCGCGTCGGCAGAAGAAAATGCCTTTTCGATTTGCTCGCCTTCGGTCAGAGCTTTACGCGCAGCCTCGTTTGCCATCTCCGCACCACGCTGAACGCCCTGCTCTTCTTCGACTTGGGCTTCGGCTGCGGCAATCCCAAGTTCAAGCGCTCCGGTGCTCTCGAACCCGCGTTCCTCGAGTCGAGCCAGGTAGAGCGCGCGCTGGTCGCGCAACGCTCGTTCTGCCGCTGAGGCTTCTTCCTTCAGCCTTGCGGCGAGATCGCGATAGACCTTCACGTCGAAGAGATCCCGCAATATCTCGACCCGCGCATCCGTTTTTGCGGCCAGGAACGTCTCGAACTTGCCTTGCGGTAAGAGCACGATCTGTCGAAACTGATCTGCCCCGTAGCCAAGCAGCGCCTCGACCTGCTGCCCTACTAGCGAGACCTTCTTTTCCGCAATAACACGGCCGGACTGACTCGGACCAAGAGTGTCCACCGGAATCCCGGTGACGTCGAATAACGAGGCTTCCGCCGCGTCCTCAGTGGTCCCTTCACCGCGGGCCTTCGGACGTTCCTGCGCCGGACGACGACGGATCAGGTAGGCCTTGGTGCCCAGCTCAAAGACAAATTCGACTTCGGTAGGCAGATCCGACGCGGCGTGATCCGAGCGTAGTGAACGTGGTTCCTGATCAGTCTTCGTCGGCGCCCCGAATAGCGCGAAGGACATCGCCGAAAACAGCGTCGACTTTCCCGCGCCGGTCTGACCATAAATTCCAAACAGACCCGTCTCCAGCGCGGACCGGAAATCGACTACCTCGGTTGTCGCAAACGGCCCGAAGGCTTGAAGCGATAGGCGAATGGGTCTCATGTCTGCTCCTCCCCGGAGGCTACTGCGTGGAGCTTTTCCGCGACGATCGCGACTTCGGTGGCGTTTGGTTCCCGGCCGCGCACAACCTTCACGAAGTCGCCAATCATCTCGATCGGCGTGACAGTGGCCCGCCCGCTGCCGAGCGCCTCGGTCTCCGCCGCGCGCTCCTGCCGGGCATAGGCAAGATGGCAAGCATTGGGATAGGTCGCGCGCAACCGCTTCATCGGATCGATCAGAGGGTTCTCATCCGTCAGGATGGCCTGGATGAAATCGTCAGACGGCGTTCCATCCAGAAGTTCCGAGAATTCCCCGGTAAGCGAGCGCACTTGCCGGATCGGTCGGAACGATACGGTGCGGATCTCGGCCCCTTCAGCCTGCAGATCGACGACCGTCATGGATTTTTCGTTTCCTGCCTCGTCGAACCCGAAAGCGAGCGGTGCGCCGGAGTAACGAATATGGCTCGCGCCCACTTCCTGCGGCTTGTGCAAATGTCCTAGTGCAACATAGTCCGCCCCGTCGAAGACATCAGAGGGCACAGTTTCGATCCCGCCGACCCGTGTCAGTGCGCGCTCGGTCTCACCGACTGCGCCGCCTGCAACGAAGGCATGAGCCACTACGACCCAACGCGCTCCTTCGGGCACCTGACCCCTCGCTGCGGAGACCTGGGCCGCGATGACATCCGCTGGCGTGCTGATACTCTCATTCCCGAACACCTCGCGTGCGGCGTATTCATAGGAAAAAGGCAGTGCGGAAAAGGCGACCTCGCCATGCGCGTCATGCAGCATCAGCGGTGCCTCCACCGCGTCGGCAATCCCGCGCACCAGCACACGAGACGCGGTGGAAAAGACAGACATTGCCTCGATCCGGTCGCCAGAATCGTGGTTTCCAGAGATCATCACCACAGCGGCTTCGGTCTCCTCTGCCACGCGCTTGAGGAAACGATTGAACTGCCGGATCGACGAATTGGGCGGCGAGGCACGGTCAAAAACGTCCCCCGCGATGACAAGAACATCGGCCCGTTCGGCCACAAGCGTTTCAAGGATCTGACCCAGGATAACCCCATGATCCTCCTCGAGGCTCAACCCCATGAACTGCCGCCCCAGATGCAGATCTGCTGTATGAAGTATTCGCATCCGATCAATCCACTTTCTATACGTATAGTAAATGTATGGACTTTGTGAGCCGAGTCAAGTACTGCTTCTTGCATGAGCCTAGAAGACCTCAAACACGCGCAACGCGAGCGAATTTTGTTCCTCGACCAATGCCTGACCTGGAGAGGTCAGGCGAACCGTCGCGACTTGATGGAACGCTTCAATATCTCGATGGCACAGGCTGCCGTTGACTTTCGAACCTATCTCTCGCTGACGAATACGCCGCCAGTCTACGACGCCGCAGAGAAGGCCTATTTCTCGACCGGTGACCAGCGCCCATTGACTAACACGGGCCCGGAACAGGTTTTCGAATTGCTCGATGGCAAGGCGGCATCGCTTGGCGCGAGCATCCCGCTTCCCACTCGCGTGATGGATTCCACCGTCGTCGCACAGCTCTACCGCGCGATGAAGGGCGAACGAGACATCCAGATCACCTACACCTCGATGACAAGCGGCCTCTCCGACCCCCAGTGGATCAGTCCAGTTCAGTTTCATTTTGACGGAGAGTCAATTTATCTCCGCGCCTGGAGCTATAATCACGAAGCGTACCGCGATTATCTCCCAATACGAATAGCGAAACAAACCCAGATGGAAACGCGGGAGAGGCCTGCCCCTCTGCGATTTGACACGGACTGGAACAGCTTGGTGCGCTTGTGGATACGCCCGCGTTCAGATCTATCCGATGCACAAGCGCAGGCCGTCCGGCTGGAGTACGGCTTTGACGACAAGACGCATTTGCTGATCGAAACGCGCAAGGCGCTCGCGTTTTATGTCAAAAGACGATGGCGACTGAATGAGGAAAAGGCGCGGTTGGAATTGGAAAAGATGGAAGAATTGGATGCGTAAAGTGCACCCTGCGCGAAAACACCGCAAATTCAATACTGATCAGGACGCGATAAGACAGTGGCCCCGACAGCATCCATACGCCAACATGAACCTGATGAAATTGACATAGTAAGCTGACATTTCTAATTCCCGCATGGCGGAGGCAAGGCGTTTCGGCCTAGCGGGATACAGGCGCACGATAGGGCCCCACTGCGCGCACAATCCAAGCTCCGTTCCCAACAAGTGAGACAAGCTTCTATGCGGTTAGAAAGCCAGAGCCTTTTCAGGTGGCCACCGTAGACTGGCGAGATCGAGCGTGGAATATTGAACCAAGTGCTAGATGCGAGGATGCAGAAGCAAGTGTTGAGGGAGCGTAAGTTGACTGTCAGTGTTCATAATCCCGATCAGTATATGGCGGCGCTTGGGACGATCGTCGCGCAGGGCCGGAAACGGATCGGGCTGTTGGTTGGCGCTGGAGCTTCTGCCGGAATGTCAAAGCCCGATGGCACCTAGCCGCTCATTCCCGCAGTTGCGGGGCTCACGGACCAAGTTCTCACAACACTCGCCTCAGCCTATCAAAAACAGATTGATGGCCTGAGAGCCGAACTCGCGCAGTACGACATCGAGACGATCCTTTCGAGGATTCGCTCTCTGAGCCAGGTGATTGGTTCGTCGAAAGTCCACGATCTCGATGGCCCAGGCTTTGCGATTTTCTGAGAAGCAGTCTGCTCCGAGATAGGCAAGGTGGCGCTGAACCCGATCACGACAGAGATGCACGTCAAACATTTAGGAATATTCTGTGGGGATAAAGCGCTTCCATATCTAGGGAACCCTAGCAGGGCTTGCACTAGCTATGCTATCAAAGGGAATGTGTTCTCTGAATGTTCGATAAGGAATCGCCCGTGACCGCAGCGCTCACCCTTCAGCCCGCTTTCCCTGGCTTCTGTCCTGTGACCGAAGCCGTTGAGAAGTTGGCTGTCGATGGTGGAATCGAAGAGCGCGGGGCGATTTTCACGAAGCGCGAAGTAGTTGATTTCATCCTCGATCTGACGGGCTACACTGTCGATGCATCACTCTCGGAGTATCGGCTGCTTGAGCCATCCTTCGGTGATGGTGACTTCCTCGTACCTGCAATCGAACGTCTTCTTCTCTCCGCCGAACGTGAGGGCAAACTCACCTACGCGGCGCTTGTGAATTCCATTTGCGCCATCGAGCTTCACCGCTCAACGTTCGAAGGAACGCGAAAGCTGGTAGTAGAGCGCTTGGAAAAGGGCGGACTATCGCATGAGGATGCCGCGCGTCTGTGTAACGCTTGGCTCTATCAGGGCGATTTTCTCTTGGCGGAATTTGCGCCCGTGTTCACTCACGTTGTCGGCAACCCACCCTATGTGCGCCAGGAGGCCATCCCTGATGTTCTGATGGCCGAATACCGTCAGCGCTACAAGACAATCTACGACCGCGCCGATATCTATGTACCGTTTATCGAACGGTCGCTTGCCTTGCTGGCGCATGGTGGCAAGCAAGGGTTCATCTGCGCTGACCGATGGATGAAGAACAAATACGGCAAGAAGCTCCGCGAATTGGTCAGCGAAAACTACGTTCTCGCGACCTATGTGGATATGTATGGAGTCGATGCCTTCCATGTCGAGGTGAGTGCGTATCCTGCGATCACCGTCATCGAGAAGGCCAAGGGTGGGGCGACCCGCGTTTACGCTCGCCCACAGATCGACGGGAAGATACTAGAGAAGCTGGCAGCCGATCTGACGGCTCCTAGCCTCCCAAAGAAAAGTCAGGTACGCGAGATAGAGAATGTCACGGCAGGCAGCGAACCGTGGGTACTCGATTCATTCGATGAACTTGCGCTAGTGCGCCGCCTTGAAGCGCATTTTCCTGCCCTTGAGGATGCGGGCTGCAAGGTTGGAATCGGCGTTGCAACAGGTGCAGACAAAGCCTTCATCGGCGACTTCGAAAGTCTAGATGTTGAGCCGTCTCGCAAACTGCCATTGGTGATGACGCGCGATATTCTCGAAGGTCATGTCGAGTGGCGCGGCAAGGGTATCGTCAACCCATTTGGTGATAATGGAAAGCTTGTTGATCTTGAGGACTTCCCCAAACTTCGTGCCTATCTCGAAGAGCGCAAGGAACAGATCGCAGGCCGTCATGTGGCCGAGAAGAACCCGAGCGGATGGTATCGCACTATCGACCGCATCTATCCCGAACTGACCTACCGCGAGAAGCTGCTCATTCCTGATATCAAGGGCGATGCCTCCATCGTGTACGAAGAGGGCAAGCTATACCCTCACCACAATCTCTATTTCATTACCTCGGACCAATGGGACGTTCACGCGCTTCAGGCGGTCATGCGCTCGGGTATCGCTCGCTTGTTCGTCTCGCTTTACTGCACCCGTATGAGAGGCGGATATCTTCGCTTTCAGGCGCAGTATCTTCGAAAGATAAGGCTTCCGAAGTGGCAAGATGTGAGCGCTGAGCTGCGCCAACGTTTGGCAGATTACGCCGAGACCAAAAACCGACATGCTCTTAACGAAATTGTATCCGAACTCTACGGGCTCACGCCTCAAGAGCTGAAGTTGATTGAAGGAAATACCGAAGAATGAGCCTAGACCTTGCCGACTACGAAGCGCAGGCGCGCGAAGCCGTAAAGCTGTTCTGGGGCAATCGCGAAGCCGCCCTTGCCAAGCAGATCGAGTCTGGCAATCAGGATGCAGGCGCTCGCGGGGCTGTCACGGCAGGCAAGAACATGGACGGCTTCCTTGCTATCGCGCAGACCCTGATTGAAGCAAATGGGCTGGGCCTCGCTGATATCTGTGTGAAACAACGTGTCCTAACTCTTCCAGGTTTTTTCAGGCCAACGAAGCTCTGGGATATGCTTGTGGTAAACAAGGGTGAGCTTGTCGCCGCGCTGGAATTCAAGTCTCAAGTCGGCCCGTCCTTCGGGAATAACTTCAACAACCGTTCGGAAGAGGCCATCGGAACAGCGCACGATCTCTGGACAGCCTACCGCGAGGGCGCATTTGGTGAAGATGCACCGCGCCCTTTCCTAGGCTGGGTTATGCTGGTTGAGGATTGCCCTAAGTCCAATACGCCAGTGGGTGACAAGCAGCCGCATTTCCCTGTTGACCCCGCTTTCAAAGGCGCGTCCTACACGCAGCGGTACGATATCCTTTGCAAGCGTCTCGTCCAGGAGGGATTGTATAGCAGCGCCGCATTTCTATCCTCGCCGCGTGATGCGGGGGCAGACGGGCGCTATCGGCACTTGAGCGATCTGACCTCATTGAAGACCTTTGTAACGGAATTTGCGGGTCATATCGCAGCCGTTGCTGCGCGGTAGGTGACGACGATGGCTCGCCGAATTACTCCTTCACAGTTCCGCAGCAAGATGCGCCAAGCGCAATCCAAAATCCGACAGGCTGAATCGAAATACAAGCAGGCTGTAAACAAGCTCAACCAGGAAATCCGTACTTACAACTCTAAGGTTCGTACCCATAACGCGCGTGTTAGGGCGAACAGGGATCGCTTGCGTAGAGAAATTCAGAAGCTCCAACGAAACTCATCCAAGACCCAATATGTGACGTTCAGGACTTCAGTCTCAACAGTCCAGCGCTCATACACGACTCTTGAGAGCCGTGCAGAGGCGCAGGCTTACGATGAGCGGTTTGACCGCTTTCTTGATCTTTCCGAACGTGAAGCTGCCAATTCGGCGGCAGTGATGAATGTGCTGGATGGAGAGACGCCAGAAGAGCAAAGCGAAAGCTCTCTGCTCGAATCTGGCATTGACGATATTCTCAAAGCCATCTCTCAAGACGTTTTTGATCGTTGGCATGGCGCTCTGTTTGCCCTTAGCCCCCAAAATCCAGATGCCGCTCGTCATTTCTGCACTAGCGCCCGCGAACTCTTGACAGAAATTCTTGAGAAATTTGCGGCTGACGAGGAAGTAAAGAACGCGCTTCCTGATTGCGAACTCACGCAACAGGGCAAGCCCACCCGTCGCGCGAAAATTAGATTCTTCTTTTATCGTCACGGCATCGCCGACGATACCGCCACTTCATTTGTAGATGATGACATGGAAAACGTTGTCCAGCTCTTCCGTGTCTTCAACGATGGCACTCACGGCTCTTCGGGCAAGTTTGCTCACGCGCAGTTGATGGCAATTAGGGCTCGTGTCGAAGACGCCGTATCCTTCCTATGGAGCATCATTACTGGCAGCGCCTTCGCTGCCGCCTGACGTATTCTCGACCATTGTTTCGGCGCTATCCGTCGTCGCCACATTAGCATTGGCGGCAAGAGCAGCGGCTTCGACCACAATTTGCTGCGCTTCGGCTTCGCTTGCGATGGGAAGTGCCACGTAGTCATCACCCATCATCATCTTGAAGTGACCACCATGTTCCGACTCTTCAAATATTCTCTGGAAGACGTTGAGGTATCGTTCAACCTGGCCTGCGTCACACGTCATGTGGAGGTCGTCGATGGCAAAATGCGATCCGTCATTCACCCATGAGAGTAAGGTGTTGCAGATCATCTTGTCCCTGCCGTCGAATTTTTCAATAATGTCCTCGGGCGTGATACCGCCGTAGAACTTGAAATAGTGTTCCAGAATTCTGCGCATTACGTTCTGTATGGCCGTGTCCGATGGCGGTTTTTGTCTGACCTCTTTCCATAGCAGTTCATAGCTCGATTTGATTGGATTTTCATCGAAAGAAATTAGCTCTGATCTCTGCGACGTTTTGCGCACTACCCAGAACGTCTCATCTTTCTTTTTGCCTGCTCTTCGGTTTTTGTCGAATGTCACTTCCTTGTGGAAGTAGATATTGTGCGTGAGAACAAAGACCTGTTTGATCGGGCTGGTACCTGTTCTCATTTCGGCGACAACAGCTTTTATTAGATTGCAGACGATGAAAAGTATATCCGCATCGAGGCTCGAAACGGGGTCATCGAACACTACCACCTTGTCATTTGTGCCGCCGCTCGAACTGAACGACCCGCCGACCAGGTAATAGAAGTAAAGGAATGTAATGAAGGATTTCTCTCCTTCACTCAGTGTTTGTTTTGCATCGCTCCCATTCGCCCGTTTGACCTCGTAGAAGCCACTCGTCGAGCTTTCGGCAAGGTGGAAGTTGGTGAATCCGAATGAGCCTAACAGCTTGTTGATTTCATCGATCGTTGGCTTGATGCTGGTGATCTTGCGTTCATTCTCTTCGATTTCTACTTGCTTTTCCGAAAGGCTCTTGGTTTCCGTTTCTATCTGAAATTCAAGCCCTTTGATCGCTTTGTCGAGCCCGCCTGTTTCAGATTTGAATTTATCGTAAATCGCCTTCGTGTCTTCGAGCAGCCTTTTCCAAATCTGCGAAGTAAGCTCTTTTTTTCTGGCTGCAAGATTGTCGATGGTGTCGTTGTTGGCTTTGATTTTCTTGTTGGCCGTCACGATGTGGACTTTCACCGCCGCAAGCAGCGGGTCGGTATCTATAAGCGTTGCTTGGGCGCTAGGCTCTTTCCGCTTCGCCGTGACGTGCTCAACGTTGCTGTCGAGAGCCAAGCGAAGAGCTGCTACATCCTTCTCGAAGGCTTCGCGATCAAGGTAGGGTGATTCAACAATTTCTGACGCGCCATAAGCGGTCAGAAGGTCTCTCGCGGCACTGGTGTAGTCGGCAAGCAGCTTGTCGATCGCCGCGAGGTCTGCAACGTAACTCTCATCAAAATATGCCTCCAGGCTCTGCCTGAAGGCTGCATCTGTCTTTTGCTGGCAAAACGGGCACTGGTCTTCCAGTTGGTCGAAATACTGCCGACCTTGTTGTACCCAGTCGCTATTGCCGAGCTTTTCAATCAGTGCCGCGATATCCACGTCTTCTTTGCCGATGATCCTCTTCTTGAGGATCGCCGAGCTTTCCAGTGCTGTAATCTTCGAACCATCCTGATCGGGCAGAACGGTTGCCTTGGTCAGCGCGCCCGAGAATACAGTCGTGGCGTCTTCACGAAGCTCTGAAATATCCCTTACTGTAGCGCCGTTGCTTGACGCTTCTGTGAGATACCGCTCGCAAAAATTTTTCTTGTTGCTGTTGAGCCCCGTGAACGCCGTGTCCAGGCCATCGAATTTCTTCTTTGCGACCCAGACATCCTCAATGAGCTGTGCTGCGAGAACTTCTCGTTCTTTCTTCTTCCCGCTAATTCCATCATCGCCACTAAGGTTCTTTCGGAGGTTGCCGAGCTTCGCTTTGATAGCATCGGCTTCGACTTTGAGAGTCTTGATCTTCTCGGCGACCTCAACGTTTTTTCCGAAAGTGTAGATGCCCTTGATGTTGCTTTCCGCATCGAAGTGTTTCTCGACAAAATCCTTGTTATAGACGCGGGTTTCCAGTGGACTGCCGCCTGCCCAGGTTATTTGGCAGTCAGGGAAAGTTCCCGTGCCCTCGACAATTCGCGAAATCGTTGTTTTGCCTGAACCGTTCGAGCCGAAGATGAAGTTGAGTTTCTTCAACTCTTTAAGTTCGGTGCCTGCGGCATCGTACGCACCTTCATTTGCCAAACGGATATTTTCAATCATTCGTTGCTCGCATTAAGATCTTTGTGGTTGCAGCTACAAGCTGCCATTCAACCTGATGTTCTTGCAAGAGTTTTGCTCGATGCACTGGCTGGCGCTGTGGATGAACAGACAGCTCGCGATCACCCACCCAACAACTCCTCGATGAAATCCTCCTGCCGGTCGAGCGCCGCCTCCCATTCCTTCGGCACCGCAGCTTCCCGCTCGAGCGTCTCGGGCTCGGGCTGCCCGCGCCCGACCTCCAACGCCATCACGCTCATCGCCCGCGCCTCGCGCCGCTGCGATCTATCCCGGACTGGCGCGCGTTCGGCCGGTTTCGCCTGCTCGTCTGCGCCGGTCTCGTCACCACCATCGCCGCCCCAAGGTCCCACGCCTTGCACGCTCGGCGGATAGGGGAACGGCTTGCCGTCTTGCCGGGCCAGCATGTTCTTGAAGAACGGATCATCGTAATACTTGATCCGGCTTGCCTTGATCGGATGCTGGGGCGAAGCGAGGATGATCACCTCGTCGGGATCCATCAGGCGCGCTTCGGTTTCCGACAGAAGCGGCCGTTCTTCCAGCCGAGCAGAGGTCGAGGTCGCGCCAAGGAATCCTTTGTTGCGGCCATACATGCGGGTCACGGCCTCGCGGGTGGTGCTGCCGACCGCGGCGGAAACCTCCTTTACAGTGCGCTGGTCACGCGGGGTGATGTAGAGCTTCAGCCCTGCCCCGTTCTCGAGGCTCTCGCGGCCTTCGGGCCCGTAGATCCGGTCGAGCGAAGCCAGTGACTGCGCGATCATCGCGACGCGGCCGCCATAGCTCGCCAGAGAATGGATCGCGCGTTCGAGATAGGGCATCGCCCCCATCTGCTGGAATTCGTCAATCATCATCATGACGGGCCAGGGTTCGTCCGGACCCGGTTCGTTGAGCCGGATCGAGGCGATGAGATCGGCGAACATCAGGCGCAGGAGCGGGGCGAGGGTGGCGATGTGATCCTCGGACACCGCGATATAAAGCGACTGCGGGGTCTTGCGGAAGGTCGAGAAATCAAAGTCGCTCGCCTCGGTGGCCGAGCGCACCGCCGGGTTGTCCCATTGCTTGAGGCCGGCCGTCATTAGCGCCTGAATGTTCGAAGTGAGAAGCCGCGACGAAGCCGAGGCCGCGTTGGTCCAGAGCTCGCGCAGGATGTCTTCCTCGGCCTCGTCGGCATAGGTCTTGTACTGGGCGTTCTTGTATTCGCCCCCCGCGACGATCTTGTTGACCTCACCAAGATTCGGCGTTCCGCGCTGGATCGCCAGCAGACAAGCGGCAACGAAGATCGACTTGCCGGCCTCGGAGAAGGTGTCGAGTGTCTTGTTGTCCTTGTCGAGAAAGAGGTCGGCCAGGATCGAGACCTCGGTGAAGCGCTGTGCGAATATCGGGGCCTTGGCGATCCGCGCGAGCGGGTTGTAGCGGTGCGTGGCATTGGCCCAGTCGAAGGGGCTGAAGCGATAGACCTCGTCGCCATTCAGTGCGCGAAGGCGCGCGGTCTTCTCGAAGTTCTCACCCTTCACATCGAGCACTACAACCGAGCCCGCAAAGCTCAGAAGGTTCGGGATCACGAAGCCGACGCCCTTACCGGCGCGGGTCGGGGCCACCATCATCACATGCGGGATGGTGGTCGAGGATATGAACTCGGCTTTGGAGTGCGGCGCACCAAGCTTGCCGCAGACGAACCCTTTGCCGGGGGCCTGCAGCATGTCGTTCTTCTTCAACTCCGCCTTCGTCTGCCAATGGGCCGAGCCGTAATCGTCCCGCTCCTTCTTCCAGGTCCAGGCGAGCGCCAGCGCACCTAGGCCAATTGCACCGAAGCCGACGGCGCCGAAGCCAACCTTGAAGGCTTCGGGATGTGCGGCGCGGGTGCCTGCGCTGGCCTTCCAGAGCGCCAGCATGTCGAAGCTGCCAAAGCCGGTTTTCAGGGCAAGGGTCAGGTAGAAGGCAGCGACGATGGTGCCGATGACAGCGCCGCAGATCACGCCGAAGAGGAGCGCGGCCCAGAGGGGAAGTGTCTTGGTCATGGCGGTCATCCCCCTCAGAATTCCATCTCGTCGTCGAGTCCGCGGTCACGGCCAAGATCCCGGCCCAACTCCTGCGCCTCTTGCTGGCCGCGCAGCCGGGCGACCTGGGTCGCCTTGTCCTGCTGCAATCCGGCGGCGCGGTCGGTGAAGACCTGATCGCCCGTTTCCTCGAAGGTCATCTCCAGGAATTCCTGCGTGACAGTGATCTGGTCGAGCTTGCTCGGGAGGGCCGCATCCAGCACCTGGTAGTTGCCACGGCGTAGCTCGGCCAAGCCCTCCTCGCCCAACTCCTTGAATAGCTCGGATTGCAGGGTCCGCTCGACCACCTCTTCCTGTTCCTCGGTTAGCTTGCCGTCGCGCAACATGTCGGCGAGGTCCTGCAAGTAGGGATTGGGCGTCCGGTCATCCTCGTCGATGAGGGGCAGAGTCGCCTCCTCCTCATCGGCAAGGGTCCGGCCGATCTCGACGCCCATCTCCTTTGCTCTTTCCATCAACGCGTCCATCACGCCGTCGACCTTTTCCAGCGCGGCATCCAGTTGGTCATCATTGGCCGTCTCGACACTGAGACCGTCCTTGGCCAGCACCGCGTTCATGTCGCGCTCGACCCAGTCTTGCGCCATGCCGTAGTTCCGCGTGCCACCCGCCGCAATCCGGGCCACCAGCTCTTCGCTGTCCATCCCAGCCTCGTCGGCACGCTCGAAGACGTCACGGAGACCTTCGTCATTGCCGGACTGCAGCGCGGCAATCAGCACCTCGCTGCCCGCCCCCGGCGGATAGGGTTCCTCGAGCTGCTTGCCGAAGCGCGCGCGTAAGTCAGGGTCCGGCACCATCTGCGAAAGGTCCGCGATGATCGGCGCGGCCTTGGCTTCAAAAGCGGCACGCTCGACCGGGTCCAGTTCCTCGGCCTTAAGCCTCAGCGCCTCGATCGTGCGCTCGGAATAGTCGATCGCGTCACCGACGGTCTTGATGTCCTTCATGTCTATCTCTCCTTCGGTGAAGTTCCACGGCGTGCCGGAGCCGAGCCCGTCCGCCATGCCGCGCACGGCGCGCGCCATGTGGCGTTGATCCATCCGGTCCAGCAGGTCGGCGAGGTTTCTGTAGTCCTTGGCAAAGCCCACCACCTGCCCCTGCGCGATGGCGGACTCCTGGGCCGTCATGACGATCTCGCGCGGCAGGCGGGCCTCTTCCTTGGCGCGATAGATTTCCTCGATCCCGGCGGGCTTCTCGAAGATGCCGCGCTCGAGCCGGGTGGTTGCGTCGAGCATGATGCCATAACGTTCCGCGATCTCGGCCTGCTTCTCGCGCATGAGCTGCGGCGACATCACGCCCTCGGCCCAACACGAAAACCAGGTGCCGTCTTCGACACCGCGATTGTTCAGGATGATGTGGGCATGCTTGTGCGCCCGGTCGTCATGGACCGCGAGCACATAGTCCCACTGGTCGCCGTATTCGCCGCTCTCGAAGAAATGTTCCGTCCAGTCCATCGCGATGTCGCGCACCTGGTCGACCGTCACGTCGGTCGGGAAGGACAGCAGCATGTGGGAGGTGAAACCGAGCTTGGTCGAGCCGCGCCAGGTCCCGGCCCAATCCTCGATGATGTCATCTTTCTGCTCTTCAGATAGCACCGCCGCATCGGTCAGCGCATTGGTCATCGTCGAGTAGGTGTAGACGGCCTTGTCGTTGATGTAGGAGATTTGCGCCCTGAGCGAAGCACGCGTCTTGCAGCCTCCCGCCCGGATCCGCTTGAAGACCGCCGCGCGGCTCTGACCCGACGCCGCCTTCAGCGCGTTGCGCGCCGACAGGGATCCGACGCGTGTGAGACTGCGACCCTGCCGACGCCCTGCCAGCCGGGCGTCGATCCGCGCTGCGGCCTGACCCCGGATGCGCTCATCCTCCCAAAGCCGACCCATGACCGAGGTATAGAGGGCGAGAGGATCAGCCATTTCGAGAGTTCCGGTTCTTCAGAAAATCATCGGGTATCGCCGTTCGTGTTCGAGGCTTGCCGAGAGGCAGCGAAGGGCGATCCAATTCTGAACCGGAACTCTCACGCACCAACCTCAGACCGCTCCCGATCGCGCGCGGGTCATCCTCCAGAACCGCGCTCTCCGCCCCCTCCCCTTCTTCCTTTTGCGGCCACTCTTGATGACGCAGCGCCTGCGCCGCATCCTTCATCCGGCCCATCTCACGGCTCATAGACTGCGCCAGATCGAGCAGTTCAATCAGCACCGCGCGATCTGCCTCCGAGACCTCCAGCCGACCGCGATGGACCGCCTTGGCGAGCACCAATCCGGCGTCGCTCACATCCTTCGCCTGACGCCATGTGGCGCAGAATTCCGAGAGCAGATCACGGGGTACATCGAGGAATCCACACCGCCCACGCAGCACCGCATTCAGCGCCTGAGACCGGTTGGCAAAGCCCCGTTCGTGCCATTCCGCATCGAAGGCTGCAAGCTCGGATCGGCTGGCCCGGAACGCCACCGTCTCGCTCGGATCGCGCACAGCGATGCCCTCGCCCGCCTGCTCTTTCGCGAGCCGGTTCACGTGGCGCGGAGAGATGCCGAACGCCGCCGCCAGCTCCTTTGCGCTTTCGCCCGCCGCAAAGCGCCGCGCGACTTCGATGCGCTCTTCAAGCTTCAGGTTTTTCGCTGGCCTCGGCACTAGGACGTTCTCCCGCTTCCCAGAAAAGGATGCATGCGCAGACGCGCGCGAGGCAGCGATTGCCCTGGGTCGCGTTCGCGTGCGGCGGAGCATTCAGCTTTGCGGGAAACGCCCATGACAGACCCCTCGGACAAAATGTGCAAACATTGGCCATATCCTGCCAACGTCTTCCTTCTCTCCTTCGCTTATACTTCAATACATCACATTGCGCAATATAACGTTTTGTATGTTGTGTCTTTTTGCTGGCAATAGGGTGCACTCAAGACTGCTCCGCAGCGCGGCATGGAACGGACGCAGTCCTCATTGATGCGCGGCAATTTGGTCGAAAAAATCTGCTGAAACTTGTGCTGAAGCAGCAGGCGATGTCAGGCAATCCGAGCGCTCGAGCCGGTCACGGGTCGGGCACCAGGAACACGAAGACGGCCCGCGCGGGATGGCGCGGGTCACGCCCGTTTAGGGCGTCACAATGTTGGTAAGTATCAGCGTCAAACCCCTGCGGATCCGAAGACCCGCAGGGGTGTCTGGGTCAGTGACCCAGACCCTGATTGCGCAGATCGTCGTAGCGGCTGCGGGCGATCAGCGCCTCGGTCTCGAGGCTGTCGAGGAACTCAGGATGGGCGTCTTCATCGAAGGCGGCGAGGTAAGCATCGAAGGCCATGTCGGCTTGCAGTTCGGCGAGGTCGATGGATTGTTCGAGTGTCATGGTGTGATCCTTTCCGTTGATCGTCGTTGGACGGATCGTGGAAAAGACCGGGGGCATGAGAGCGGGCTGCACCCGGCACGGGGCGGAATGAAATGGAGCACGCCGGGGGCAGGTTTGTTGTGAGCGATGCACCGCAGCGCTCAAGGCGCAGCCGTCCAGAAACCTGCCCCCGGCGTTGCCGACCGCTCGACCCCGGGCTAGCGATCTCTGAGGCCAACAGGTCGACGGAAAGGCGCGCGGCGGTGGCCCTGGCTTGAGACGTTGCCCCCCGGACGCATGACGTTTATCTGCGGTTTACACCCTCGCGGTACAGGGTGAGTTCGGCGCCCCTGGCAGCTTCGCCAAGACGACCCAAGCGCGGGTTGCTCGACTGAGAGAAGGAGTGCGCGTGCCTCGCTCAGCTGGCTCCCAGTTCTCCCTGCTGACATTCGGGTTCGCCTCGGGTTCGCGCGATCCACGCTGTCACCGAACAGGGCGATCGGAGCCGCATCTGCGACCTATCCAGTCTGACTGCCCGACTCTATGTCCGCGTCCGAAATATGCCGCGTTCTTCGGACACGGGTTTCGGACCCGAACTGCTGCCATTCCTCAGAACGAGAAAAAGCCAGACCGCCGGAGCGGTCTGGCCCTTGGCTTAGGCGGCGTCTTTCGGGCCCCAGGGGATGATCGCCTGCAAGGACAGATCGTCCTGGTTCGCGGCCTTGCCGAGGTTGGCGTTGAAACCGTGGTCGCGGATGGTCAGCGTGTAGTAATCGGCGCCGGTCTCCTTGTTCTGCTTCTTCCAGATGCCGCCGCACTCGACCAGCTTGCCGCGCGGGGAGCGGCCGAGGACGCGGTGCGTGGGGGCCATCGGGTTCGTGCTCGCGACGGGTTCGACCGTGATGTCGAGGTCGAAGGTCAGGGTCGAGATGGAGCCGACACCCTTGGCGGTTTCGATGTCGGCGCTGGTGAATTTGATGCAGTTCGTGGTCATTGCTCTTCTCCTTGTTTGCGTTGCAATGATGGTCACCTTGCAGCTGGCCAAGGCCTGGCCACACCGAAGGCGAAGCGCAGCGGAGAGGGGCAGGCGCCGGTCTTTTTGCCTCGCGAGGAATGACCCGCAGGGTCAGGGGAAAAAGATCGGCGACAACCTTTGTGGACGGGACGACAGCTGCGACCAGCATGTCATGCAACTCAGACATCGGGAGAAGCGCGGTGGCCGCGAAGGAATGTGGGTGAACAGACGAGGGAGATGCCAGGGGCGGCGTCTTTTCTGCTCTTCCGCTCCGAGAGACGCACCGGACGAGTTCGAGCTTTGCCGAGCCTTGCCTTACGCGCCGGGACGGCTAGCATCCGTGGCACCGCGATGTGTGTCATCAGGCAGGGCAGCATCAAGGAGACCGTCGAAGCCTCGATACCCTGCTCGACTCACCCGGATTTCGAACGGGAACCGATGCCGCGCCCAAATGCCCTGCAATCTGCGCATCGCGCCGATCACCGGCCTTTTGCCAGCAGCGGCCAGTGCGATCCGGCGGTAGTCGAACATCCCTTACGGTCAATGATGGCAGAACAGCATGCCCGGCAAAGTGAGGAGGAACACTGGCTGAGACGCAGCGGACGAAACCATAGAGGCGGCCCACCTCGCCCCAGAGACCGTTACCGAACGGCCGAGATGAAGTGTTGCCACGACCATGCGACGGCTGGTCGGGCTGGCTCCGGAGGAGACGGCACGGCCAGCAGCACGTCGCAGGGAGAGGCGGCGGTTCAGCTCGGGGAGGTCGGCTGCTCGCAGCCGGACGAGTAGGGCGCGGTCCTGACCAAAGGGCAGGAGGGGCCAAGATCATCAACACCTAAACTTTGCACATCACAAAAACTAAACACCGCTCGAGACACCCGGCAGTCCGCAACAAAGATGGGATCACTTTGAAAGCCGGTTTGACGTGTTTCGTTTTTGCTCACCATGGGTATGCAACGAAGCCAGAAGCTGAACCTTCTGGCGATCACGAGGACGCCGAAAGCAAGAAACTTGCCCCACCTCACTCAGGACGCGTATTGGCCTGATCTTGAAGAACCATCAGACGAGCCATTAAGTCATCGAAAGCGATTGCGTCTGACTGAAGCAGCCCCGCTTCCTGCATTTTCCGGTAGTCTTGGGCGAGCGCCTCCAGGGCCTCACCCTCCGGAATCAGACGAAGCGATCCTGAAACAGCGTCGGCATAGCTAATCGTTGCACCCGCATGATCGGTTTCGCGAAAAAAGTGCTGTTTGTGCTTCGCAACATCTTGTGCAAGCGTCTTATCCTCCAGCGCCCGTTCAGCGATACCTACAGCCTGCAGGCGATCAAGATCGTACCAGTGACGCGCATATCGGTCGCCGCCTCGAAACGCACCCCGCAAGCAATAGGCATGGATGGCGGTCGCCTTCTCCCAAAACGTCCGTTCGGCCATCATCACACGAGGCGTGGCGATGGGCGTAAGCAATTCCGGCAGACCCTTAGAGAGGTCACAGATGACTTCGTGACGCTGTGCCGGTTCACCTGTGGACCTTGCACCAAATTCCAACAAGACCGAGGATCGAACATATCCGCTGCCACTGCGCACCGCATCGTAGTCCAGATTGATCTTGTCACCTTCTACACGGATTGCTGCCGAGAGCGCCGCTGCACTGACCTTGTCCGACAACATTGGGGCAACTTTTGACCCAACCAAGTCGCCCAAGCGATCCCGAACGGCTTCGGTCCATTTCTGAGCTTGCGAGCGGTTTGGCGGATATGGATCGTCTCGATCCTTGATCAGATCGGGAATGATCTGCCGGATGTCATATGTCAGGTCGACATCCTCTGAAAACCGGTCGATCGCCTTGTAGACCTTGGAAAGCGACGTTCCGCCCTTGAAAACTAGGTGTTCGCCGAGATCACTGTCGAACAAGGCGTTAAGAACCCAAACGACCCAGACGTCCTTTTCCAACAGGTCTGCAGGCCGCCCCAGTTTCGAGGCGGCCACTTCCAGCGCGTCAATCTTGTCTTCGCGCGACAGGGAAAAGTAAGTTTGGCTTTCTGTCATTGCGATGGCGCGAGCGCGCTAAGTTCCTTGGCCATCCAGGTTGGCGCAGAGGCTCGAAGGCTCAAAAGCTCGCGCTGCTCCTCTTCGTTCAACGTCGCCTTGATACGCCTCAAAGCCTGAGCAGCTTCGGTTTTGCCGAAATAGGCAAGCGCCCGAAAGGCGTGCCCGGCACGGCTGTTGGGCGCACGAAGCTGCCAGCTCGGCACATGTTTAAGCTCGACGCTTTGCGCTCCGAGCTTCAGATGACGGCTCGGCCCGGAAGTCCAATAGACTTGACGGGATGGATTCTGTGTCGAAATACCGAGCAGGTTCGCTGCCGACGCCCCGCTTTGCGACACACGCTCACCGGTTGATTTCGCAATGTGCTCAACCACTGCCTGAACCGAGGGTGCCCGGCTGCCGAAGCGGGTTTTCACAGGCAAGGCAAACAATCCGCGTCTCACACGCAGAAGCTCCCCACGTCGAACCAAACGCGACAGCGCCTGGTCGACCGCGGCACGCTCTCCGAGGTGCAACAACTCCCGCGCCGACAGGGTCGCCCCCTCCGGCAGCGCTTCAGCATAGGCCTTGATCGCTTGAGATGTGGTTTGCATGCTCGCCTCCATGTGTCAGATATATAGCTTAGTTTCCGACAGTTTTCAATCTGAAGCTTCCGTGGGTCAGTCAAGCTTAGGACCAGATCGCACTATTGGGACACCTTCCCCGAGCCTCTGAGGCACAAGGAGGAGATTCATGACGACGGCAAATCATGACCAATTGGGTTCGCGTTGTAAGGCCCACATCGACCAAGCGACAAGAACGGCCCTCTGCGGACATTCAGCGCCCCACAATTAGGCCCCCGGAAGCTGACATTGGTGCAACTCGCAGCAATACTCTCTATCGAACGATTGGGATGAACCAACTTAGCCTACTGACGCAACATCAAAGGAACTCTGGCACTGGACCTTTCTCATACTGATGCCCTTTCTCAAGAATGGCTTTTCGCTCTGAGACCTTCTCGTAAAAATTTCTCAAAGCATGAAAGTCTGCATCGATGTCGACTTTAGTTGGCAGGTCTTGCGGCAAGTCTGCAGCCCTATCGTGCCCGGAGTAATGCGAGCATCGCTTCATTCCCTCGAATATCGCCGGGTAATCATCTGAAGGATGATAGCAGGCATGTTTAAGACTTTGGGTCATTACACCTGGCTGGAAACGCTGGATGGTACCGTTGAATAGGATTTCTTCAACAATCCGCTCCCAAGTCTCGCGCATCAGAGTATAGACGGCTACGAGTGAATCGCGAAATTCCTGAACCACCGGATCATAACCGTCCTTGTACAATTTGGTTTTAGCTTCGTTGAGTTCGCCGATACGCTGCTTTGCCTTCTTGGTATGGTTCGGCTTACCCGAGTCATCAATAATCCCGAACTTGGTTCCACCTAGACTCGACATCCATTCGGTATGGCAGGGAATATTGGCACGTCGCGCCTCATTCTCGATCATGTAATGAAACATGATATTGTGCGTAAAGATGATGACCTGGCGCCCAGCCATGGCCTCAGCCACAAGCCGCTTTGCCACAGCTTCCATTCGGGAGTGATCCAGAGAGGAAACCGGATCATCGACTATAATGCCGTGTTCGGCACCAACCTCGATCAGTTCGGCTAGGAAACATGACAACGCGAGCGCTCTCTGCTCACCCTCGCTGAGCACATCGCTGTTGTTCGCCACACGCTGATGAGCAGTCAGGCCAACTTCAATAACACTGTCTGGGCCCGCACTGCGGTCTGAAAGATCGATGGGAATATGCGAGAGCTTGAGAGTATCCAGTTCTTTTGTGAGCTGCGTTTTCAGGCTCTTGGTCAAAATGACACGGCGACGGGCCGTGAGCTGGCGCGCAATGGGGCCTGACAAACACAGCTTGCGCGCCTCCTTGATCTTGAGTCGCTCCACGAGCTGCTTGAGCCGGGCGACCATAGTTTCGATGTCCTCACTCAACTTCTTTTCATCTTTGAGCTCCGCCTCTTGGGATGCGAGCGTTTTCATACGCTCTTCATCGGCATCTGCATTTTTCAGAGCATCGATCTCCGTCTGCAGTTCTTCCAGCGCTGCATCGATCTTTTGGGTGAGATCGGCTTGGACAGCTTCTAGAGTATCCGCCCCATCAAAAGTGCCCGCTTCGATCATCGCCTTCACCGCCTCAAGACGCTTAGCAAGAACACTGTAGCCAAGCGCAATCTCATCGACAAAAGCCTGATGGTCATCGCTCAACCCGCCATAAACGCCCAGAAGCGCTTTGGTTTGTTCCGCTGTGCCAAGGCGGAGGGCATTGATGGAAGCAACAAGCACCTCGTAGTCGTTTGTGGCTTTCTGACTGTCGTTGGCAGTGCGCCCAGAAATATACTCATCGAACTTGGCCATCCGTGATGCCGCGTCATCCTCCAAGGGTTGCTGGCAGAGGACGCAGGCTTCGCCAGTGGCCAGCTTGGGGTCATCGCGCACAGGGAAAGCTTCACCGGCAAAGTCGCGGGCATAGATCAGCATCTTTCGCCAGGATTCCGAACCGATTTCCGGGATCGGCATCCCTTCTCCCAGACCTTGGGCTGCTGCCTTGGCCGCCTCGGCCTTTGTCGTCATATCGGTGTGGGCATCTTTGATCTTAGCGATGCCATCATCGGCAAGAAGTCCAAGGTGACCGGAAAGCTCGGTCTTTATATTCTCTAGCTCCTGCTTCGCCGATCTGTGAGACCGCAGCCGCACCTTAGGATCATCGCGAATTTCATCGCTGACGCTCTGGAGAGCGGCCTCCTTTTCATCATTCCATACGGTGAGCGCGCGCAGGTCCGCTTCATCGGGAAGATAGGCTAGCTCTGTTTCAGGGACGAGTTTTGCAAGAGCCTGCGAGACAGCGGTGCCATCCGTATAACCAGCAGGCAGTGGCGCACGGATCGCCACATCTATCCCGTTTTCTCGAACCTCAAAATCACCGTCCAGCGCCTTTGCTGCCAGAGCGAGCTTGTTCAAAAGATCGAGCTCATATGGTAAGAATTCAACCTTGCGGTCCTTGTCTACGTAAACGCGCGCTGTCGCCGTATCGAATACGGATATCCTTGCTAATTCTGCCGGAGGCGGATCGCCGTGTCGCCAGGTTGTCTCTTGGCGCGCGGGTTCGTCGCCTTCCATGCCGAACGCAAGGTCAACTTCTGGAGGGTCGGCTGCGGCGGCCTCATAAACATTTCCTTTGAGGTCCTGAGGACTGAGAGACCTGCAAAGCTGTTTGGCTATTCGACAGTAGCCGCTCTTACCTGATGCATTGGCACCGTAAACAAGTGTCATCCCATTTTTCGCGAATTTGATCGGAGGCTGGTCGCTTGCTAATCGGTCTACCCGACGGACAGGTCCAATCGCACCAAGAATTGTGCGTGGGGCGTCGGCTGCCGGATCAGATAGGTGCTCTGCAGCTAGGGGAGTAACCGCAGCGACTTCGTCGTCGATCAGTTCGGTTGCCTTCTCAATAAGCCTCCGTAGGTCCGACAAGTCTTCCTTGCTCAACTCGCCTGTTGTCGCCAGTCGCCGAAGCGCATCCTTTTGCCAATCGGGCCGTACTTCTTGATTTGACCAAGTAATGAGCTCCTCAAACGCCATTTAACTATTGTCCTTATGAATGCCGAACAGCGATGCGCCGCTGTAGGTTCGCCACAAGCTAAGCCAAGTGGCCGTTACAAGAAAACGCAGAATCGTCGGAGCAAGAGAATTATTTAGAAAAAGTCGAAAACAAGCTTACGAGGTCTTTGTCGGAAAACTCTGCGTCGGGGTTACTATTTTGCCCGCGAGAACTCGGTTGGTATTCATCATAATCAGGCACCTCAATTTCACTGATTTTTTCTTGCACCACCCTTTTCGCAGTTTCAGCACTGCGACCAGTGTGCTGCGCAATGAACTCCAGCATCTCTAGGTGCTCATTCAGCTCACTTTCGGAAGAAAGGTCAGAGATTCTTTCTGAAATCTCATCAAACTCATAGTCAATCGCGGAGTTGATCGCGTCCTCGATGGGTCTGAGATCAATAGCGTCACCAAAGTACTCGGCTATGGCGTCATTCACGGCGACCAACTCGTCCATCGGAACGCCGGTTTCGATTGCCGTCATCAGAACGGCTTTAACTGCTGTTAGCAGTTCTTCTTTGCCGTCAACATCATCATCGACAAAGCTTGAAATCCTCCAATGAAGCTCTGGCAATTCTCTGGAATCTCGTGACGCATCTACCTCAAGGATATCGCTCTTCAAAACTGAGATTGCGGCATCGAGAAAATCACGGTGGCCAGAGTGCTCAAACAGATCGAGCAGAAGAGATCCGCGATCTGCTATAGCGAGGTCATCGAGTTCGCGGTACCAATAATTGTACTGCTCCGACTTCACCTTTGCGAAGTTGGGAATTTGGTCCAGTTTGTTCGCGAACTCGCAGAATTTTTGCGCCAGTGTTTTCAGTTTATCGGGTTCGGTCTGGAACGCATGCTTCATGTGGCTCCACAGATTCTGAGCCCATTCAGCTCGAACACAAAGAGTTGGGAGCAGGCCCAGAAAGTCTCCATCAGTTAAATGCTCTTTTAGAAAGTCGCGGACTGATGGGTTCACAAACCGTACCCGGTTCCCGGATATAGCAACAAAACCAGACTCGAGTGATTTAAGAGCTTCTTCGAAGTCCTCTGGCTTTGACGGCTGTGAATAGTGTTCGCAAATCTTATTATGTATCGCGTTGAAGTTTTCCCGCAGAACCTTGATGGATTGGCGATACTGATTGCCAAAGTAGAGAGCCACAAGCAGATTCTGGCAGCGCATACTGAGACTGCGGTATGCCTTGGCCCAGAGCAGCGATGGATTCTCTAGGATCTTAAAGGCAAACTTTGGATAGGCGGATGGTTCCAAGTCCTCAGGACACTCCGCAGCAACATGCGCAATAAGGCGCGGATTGTAGTTTGGGTGGTCGACGATCTTCTTGAGCCAATCATCCTGAAGCAGAGCTTTTATATGGTCACCATTCAAATCTGACGCTGCAAGATGGTTGAATAAGATACGCGCCTTGATTGAGCGATTATATTGGCCAACATCCAGCAAAAATTTTGAAAGCTGGAAGCGGCCCTCATCCATATGATCTGAAAGCCGTCGTGCTTCCTCAAAAATGTGGGCCCGCGTCGTAAGAATGAAACGAGAGTTTTTCGAAGCTCTAACCCGTTTCACAAATCTCGCCAGTTGCCCATCCCGTTGAACAAGCGCTTGGCGATCGAGCTCAATCTGACCGAGAAAATCGTCAAAGAAGAAGATGGTTCGCTTTTCCTCATCGAGTTTGGCAAAGCCATCGTCGAGAGATCTTATCGCGCAAAATTGCCAATCGTCATTGAGATAGTGATAGGTGAGCATTTTGGCCAGCGTGGTCTTCCCCACCCCTGGCGGGCCAGACACAACGAGGACGCGATGTCGTTCGAGCTTTTCAAACGCGGCGTCAAAACTTGGGTTACGAACATAGACTCGCAACTCGCCCAAAATTTCAGCTTTGGTCGCTGCCGTGTGGGCCTCAAGACCTGACTGCAGCACTTTCTCCAAAACTGCCGTACTGGTCATCCAGAGTTTCAGATGTGCCTTTTCAATGTCGGGGTGACGCTTCAGCGCGGCCTCAATGTCTTCCGCTCCCCAAATGTCTTCCGGACTTTTTAGGCGATCACCTAACACATCTGCCAGTTCGTCGCTAAGTGCAGGTGTCAAAGATTGAGACGTCAAGAAAATGTAACGACTTGGTTTCAGAAGATCGATCTTCGGCACTTCCTTTTTCAAAGCCGACTTCAACTGAGAAAACGTTGAATTCAGATAATGCTTGCACTGAAGAATGGTCGACTTAGGACCCTTGGAATGCCTGCCATCGACACCGCCATCAGCGCCCGCGCCAAACGCAGAAAAGCGCTGACCGGTTTCAGCTTGCAGGATATCACGACACAGATCCTCAAAATCCGGAGGTGACAGATTTCCAAGCCTTTTCATGTCACAACCCCACCAACTATTTTGTTAATAAGTCTACACTACCAGACCTGCAATTGGATGAGAAAGTCAGCCTAGTCCACAATAAGGAGGGGCCACTGCCGATGCACATCCTATCCTCCTGAGAATGTCTGCTTAACTAACAAATCAAGTGAAACGATACCAGTGCAGCGAATGGCTTCTTCCCGCCCACGACGACGAGGAGGGAATACCCTGTCGCCAATAGATGCATGAGGCTTCGTTTGGAAATCCTGAAACGATTATCACATTGTAATCGTGCGGCTTTCTTGGCGCGCAGATGAATCGTTACATGGCAAATGAAACGATAGGCCGAACGGTGGACTTCACGCTCAGCATCGGCATCTCGTTACCCGTAATCGATTTGTGGCGCTTCGCCCACGACACCCGCATCCGCCAACTGCTCACGATCTGGAAGATCGCGCAGACTTTCCATCCCGAAGACGACCAAGAACTGCTCGGTGGTCACGAAGGTATAGGGCGCCCCTCGCCGAGGGGACCGCGGTCCCGTCCCGATCAACTCGCGCGCATGCAGCCGACCGATCAGGTCGCGGCTGATCTCCTTGCCGAAGATATCCTTGAGCCCGTCGCGGGTGATCGGCTGGTGGTAAGCGATGGCCGCGAGGACCGCGACGTCGAATTCATTCAAGTCCAGCAATTTGTCACCGACATCTGCCGCAGCGCGGATCGCGGACGCATAGACGGGCCGCGTCCGGAACATCCAGCCGCCGGCGACCTCGGCGATCTCGAAGGCCCGCCCCTCCAGATCGGCGGCGAGGTCCTCGACGAGCAGATCAACCGACGCCCCCTGCCCCACCACGCGGGCGAGATCTTCGCGCGGCACAGGGGATGCAGAGGCGAAGAGAACTGCCTCGATCCGGCGCATCCATTCCCGCCAGCGCAGATCGGGCGGCAGGTCGGTCAACTCGCGATCAAGCTCCGTCTCAGGGCGATCCTTTGCCATTGCTACACCCCGTATAGCCGGAACGTGTCGCGCCCGGTCAATTCGCGCACCACGCCGAGATCGACCAGCCGGTCACACAGCCGCCGCGCGGCGCGATCCGGCAAAGGCAAGGCCGATGGCGCAACCGCATCGTGGGTCAGGAACATTTCGACCGCGTCGCCCGCCCCCTTGGCCCGCAGCTTGGGTGCGACCGCGTTCAGATGCGCCGCCCGACGCGCGAGATCTATTGCGAGGCGCACCGCTTCGACCACCGACGAGACGAGCGCGCGATGACTGGCCAGGCGCAAGTCGTCCCCATGCTTGCGCAAGTCCGCGCGTTTCAGTCCCGTGGCCAGCAGCGGCACAAGATGATCCCAACCGAGCGTCTGCGCGAGCACGGCATCCGCGAAGACCAGCGCGGGCACCTCGGCACGGGGCGCCTCCGTCAGGACCGTCTCCAGAACCATCGCGGCACGGCTCACCGGCGCCCCTTTCCCCGCATCAAGCCATGCAGCAATCTGGCGCGGGTCGAGGCTCGGCAAAGCACGACCGAGAGCCTTGATCGACACCGGCCGCTCTGCAGCACGCCGCCAAGCCAGGTAGGTTTCTCCGGCTGGTCCGGGAAGATCGCCCGGGCGCATCAGGAGCACCGCATCACGCAACTCCCCTGCCCGCTCCGACCGTCCGGAAAACGCGACACAAGCCTCTGCGGCACGCAGCGCGAGCCGATCCCGCAACAAGGCTTGGGGCACTTCCTCGCGTCCCAACACAAGATGCAGGTGGTTCAGCGCCGCGCCCGACAAAAACGCAACATCTTCAAGGGCTTCAGCGCGTGCAGAGGTGACCCAGGCAGACATCCGGGGTAACGTATCAAAGTCGCTAATGTGATCCGGACGGGCAAATGTCATGACCAAAGCCTACACTTGCGCGGCGCTTTATACCAGAAAATAGCGCTTTAACCGCCTCACCTTGCCATTCTCATTTACGTCCAATAAGTTTGCATTATCGGACATAAATAGATATGCTCAGCGACATGTCGGAAAACAACGAGAAATCGATCTCAAAGCCGCCAAATGGGCCTTCGGTCAGCGAGGACAACGAGAGAGATCATCCCAGCAGCGAGGCTTTGAGCCTTCCTTCCTTTGTGGCTGGTTCAGGCACGCTCGATTGGCT
>Ga0207903_1000133_pt1:2500-38647 | contig 38647 bp, 31 predicted proteins | sample MalvirmetaMSP131_FD_184234 | JGI IMG/M metagenome (GOLD analysis project Ga0207903, IMG submission 184234) | Marine viral communities from the Deep Pacific Ocean - MSP-131 (SPAdes) | ecosystem: Environmental > Aquatic > Marine > Oceanic | place: Atlantic Ocean | collected 2011-06-25
GGCAAGTTTTGAATACCGCGGGCCGGTTGAGGTCTGGGGTTCCTGCACGGGGCCCCGTTCTGAGACCGGTTCGAGTTGAGTATCGAGTTTTCCCGTATGTATCCGTAAGGACGCGGTTCCGGCCGGCATGAGGCACACAAAAGGCTCATGTCCGAAGGGGGCTGCGGAAGACGCGGAACGGTCTGCCTTGCTTCGGCGAGGGGGGGCCGGTCGGCTTATTCATGCGTATGGGGGACGTTCTCAAGTGTGACAAGAGCATCTGGTGGATGCCTTGGCGTCAAGAGGCGATGAAGGACGTGGCACTCTGCGATAAGCTTCGGGGAGGGGAGAGCACCCTTTGATCCGAAGATCTCCGAATGGGGCAACCCACCGCTGTAGCGGTATCCTGTACTGAATACATAGGTGCAGGAGGCAAACCCGGCGAAGTGAAACATCTCAGTAGCCGGAGGAAAGGACATCAACCGAGACTCCGTTAGTAGTGGCGAGCGAACGCGGACCAGGCCAGTGGCTGGATTGTAAGAACCGGAACCTTCTGGAAAGTAGGGCCATAGCGGGTGATAGCCCCGTACGGGTAGAAAGCAGTTCAGTCCTCGAGTAGGGCGGGACACGTGAAATCCTGTCTGAAATTGGGGGGACCACCCTCCAAGCCTAAGTACTCCTTGACGACCGATAGTGAACCAGTACCGTGAGGGAAAGGTGAAAAGCACCCCGACGAGGGGAGTGAAAGAGACCTGAAACCGGATGCTTACAAGCAGTGGGAGCCCCCTTGAGGGGTGACCGCGTACCTTTTGTATAATGGGTCAGCGAGTTGATTTTGCGAGCAAGCTTAAGCCGTTAGGTGTAGGCGGAGCGAAAGCGAGTGTTAATAGCGCGATGTAGTTCGTAGGATCAGACCCGAAACCCGGTGATCTAGCCATGAGCAGGTTGAAGGCGGGGTAACACCCGCTGGAGGACCGAACCCACCTATGTTGAAAAATGGGGGGATGACTTGTGGTTAGGGGTGAAAGGCCAATCAAACCGGGTAATAGCTGGTTCTCCGCGAAAACTATTTAGGTAGTGCGTCACGTATTACCGCCGGGGGTAGAGCACTGGATGGGCTAGGGGTCCCCACAGGATTACCAAACCTAACCAAACTCCGAATACCGGTGAGTAGAGCGTGGCAGACAGACGGCGGGTGCTAAGGTCCGTCGTCGAAAGGGAAACAGCCCAGACCGCCAGCTAAGGTCCCTAAGTCATGGCTAAGTGGGAAAGGATGTGGGAAGGCCAAGACAACCAGGAGGTTGGCTTAGAAGCAGCCATCCTTTAAAGAAAGCGTAACAGCTCACTGGTCTAGTTAAGCCGTCCTGCGCCGAAGATGTATCGGGGCTAAAGCCATGCACCGAAGCTGCGGACTTCTCTTCGGAGGAGTGGTAGCGGAGCGTTCCGTAGGCCTGCGAAGGTGATCCGTGAGGATTGCTGGAGGTATCGGAAGTGAGAATGCTGACATGAGTAGCGACAAAGAGTGTGAGAAACACTCTCGCCGTAAGTCCAAGGGTTCCTCGGCAAGGCTAATCCGCCGAGGGTGAGCCGGCTCCTAAGGCGAGGCCGAAAGGCGTAGTCGATGGGAACCTGGTTAATATTCCAGGGCCTGGCGGAGGTGACGAATGGTGGAAGTAGTTCCGGCTTATTGGATTGTCGGGGCTGCGAAGCTGTTCCAGGAAATAACCCCGTCATATAGACCGTACCCCAAACCGACACAGGTGGACTGGTAGAGCATACCAAGGCGCTTGAGAGAACGATGTTGAAGGAACTCGGCAAATTGCACCCGTAACTTCGGGATAAGGGTGACCCGTCTTTGGGCAACCAGGGGCGGGTGGCACAGACCAGGGGGTGGCGACTGTTTACTAAAAACACAGGGCTCTGCGAAGCCGCAAGGCGACGTATAGGGTCTGACGCCTGCCCGGTGCCGGAAGGTTAAGAGGAGAGGTGAGAGCTTTGAATCGAAGCCCCGGTAAACGGCGGCCGTAACTATAACGGTCCTAAGGTAGCGAAATTCCTTGTCGGGTAAGTTCCGACCTGCACGAATGGCGTAACGACTTCCCCACTGTCTCCAACATCGACTCAGCGAAATTGAACTCTCCGTGAAGATGCGGAGTACCCGCGGTTAGACGGAAAGACCCCGTGCACCTTTACTACAGCTTCAGAGTGGTATTAGGGAATGACTATGTAGGATAGGTGGGAGGCTATGAAGCATCGGCGTCAGTTGATGTGGAGCCATCCTTGAAATACCACCTTTTTGTTCTCTGATATCTAACCGCGGCCCATGAACCTGGGTCCGGGACCCTCTGTGGCGGGTAGTTTGACTGGGGCGGTCGCCTCCTAAAGAGTAACGGAGGCGCGCGATGGTGGGCTCAAGCCGGTCGGACATCGGCTGTTGAGTGCAATGGCATAAGCCCGCCTGACTGCGAGAGCGACGGTTCGAGCAGAGACGAAAGTCGGTCATAGTGATCCGGTGGTCCCGCGTGGAAGGGCCATCGCTCAACGGATAAAAGGTACGCCGGGGATAACAGGCTGATCGCCGCCAAGAGTCCATATCGACGCGGCGGTTTGGCACCTCGATGTCGGCTCATCACATCCTGGGGCTGGAGCAGGTCCCAAGGGTTCGGCTGTTCGCCGATTAAAGTGGTACGTGAGCTGGGTTTAGAACGTCGTGAGACAGTTCGGTCCCTATCTGCCGTGGGTGTTCGAGACTTGAGAGGATCTGCCCCTAGTACGAGAGGACCGGGGTGGACGGACCTCTGGTGGACCTGTTGTGGCGCCAGCCGCATAGCAGGGTAGCTAAGTCCGGCCGGGATAACCGCTGAAAGCATCTAAGCGGGAAACCCTCCTCAAAACCAGGTCTCGCTTGAGAGCCGTGGAAGACCACCACGTTGATAGGCCGGGTGTGGAAGCGCAGTAATGTGTGAAGCTGACCGGTACTAATGGCTCGATTGATCTTGAGAACCCCTCCATACGTATGGATAAGCAAAACCCGAGGGCCCGAAGGGACCGACGGTTGGTTTGCGGACATCAAAAACCGCAAGCCCAAACCCATACAGGGGAAACCGATACTCGGTATTCCCGACTTGCCAGATTATTCTTGGAATATGCGCAGAGCCGCCCGTCGATCGGACTCAGGCTCCGCGTTCACGCTTTGCGGTTTGACGACCTGGTGGTTATGGCGGAGGTGCCCCACCCGATCCCATCCCGAACTCGGCCGTGAAAGCCTCCAGCGCTGATGGTACTGCGTCTTAAGGCGTGGGAGAGTAGGTCATCGCCAGGTCTTCAAACCGCAAGGCAGTGAACAGAAATATGACAGGCAGACCCGGACAGGGCGCGCCGAAACCAATTCCTCCGATCATGTCGCGCAACGCGCAGGCCAAGACGGTCCCGCATGCGAAGAACAATCCTGGCGCGTCACGCGCCCCAGCACTGAGTTCGATCATGGTGACGCGGGGTGGAGCAGCCCGGTAGCTCGTCAGGCTCATAACCTGAAGGTCGTAGGTTCAAATCCTACCCCCGCAACCAAATAAGCCCGTAACTCCAAAGAGTTACGGGCTTTTTGATTCTGGCGCACATTCCCATCAAAAGTCATGTCAACACTGTGTCAACAAACCCGTGGCGGCAAACGACGGGGTGTGTCAACGGGTTTGGAGCGTTACGCCGCCGCCGTCGCGATTCCATCCAGCCGCACTCGGACGGTCGTGGTCCCATTGCCTGCCGCCGTGACGGCGATGCCGACGGGATAAAGCCCGATGCCGGGCAGGGTGATCTCCTTGGCGGTGTCGTCCCAGGCCACGCGGTCGCTTTGGTCTATAACCATAGCCGCGTCCTTGGGCAGGTCGAACACGCCCATGGTGGCGATCTCGACGGCTTCGCCTTCAGCAGCATTTGATGCGACGACGCCAAACAGGCTGCCGACCAGGAGGCCTTGGCCAGAGGTGACGCCGCCGACCGGCGCGGTAACGGTGATCATGTCGCCGTCCTGGATATAGATCTTCATGGATCAGACTCCCTTGCTGGATTGAATGCGGACGACGGAGACCCGGCTATCGCCGGTGTTGGCGATCTTGCGGTCGAGATCGGCGAGCGCATTGGCCATCTCCGCGTCGGTGGCATAGGTGACGCGCTTGCCGTCGTATTCGACGGTGCGCACGCCCTTGTAGCGGGCCGCCATGAGGGCGTCTCGCCATTGGGTGAATTGGGTGACGTCGGTCATGGCTTACGCGCCCGCATTGGTGAACCAGCCCCGGTGATCGACGAAGCCCGCGCCGAAGTCGAGGATGACGCGGATCTCAACGCCATCCACGTCCCAGCCGGACTTGCTTTCCACCTGCGGGCCTTCGTTGCCCGACAGGTAGGCGTACTCCAGTCCGTCGATCTCGCCCGGATCGGCGGTGACGTACCAGCGGGTCGCAGACGCCAGGCGCGGTTCCACCACCAGGGTCAGGGATCCAGAGAACGGATTGACATCGGAGGCCTTGGCGGGCGAGACGGACGCCAGCCATTTCTCGGATTCGGTCTCCAGCGCAGGCGGCACCAGCAGATACTTGGGCGTCACCCGGATGGTGCGGTCCTCGATACCTTTCTGGGTGCGGAGTGCCAAGCGCGCCGACGACAGGGTGGCGTCCGATATGACAGCACCCGTTCCAGCCTTGTTGCCATGATCGGCGTGGAACAGGGTCTTGTTGTCGGTGAGCTTGGGGCCGTTGCCGGAATTTGATTCTAGCAGATCGACCAGGATGCGGGCCTCGGTCTCGGCGGCGGCTTGGCCCATGCGGCGTGCGAGGTCGGAAAATGCGCCAAGGTCATCGTTCACCAGCACCTGGCGGGTGATGCCGATCTTGCGGGCCCAGGTCTCCACCTTGTAGGCCTCGCGGGCCTCGGCCATGGTTCCGGCCTTGATCTCGCCGTGCTCATTTAGCTTTTCCAAGAGCGGGGCTTCACCCAGCATGATCTTGTTGACCGAGCGGAAATCCCGGGCCGTGGTCTGGCGACCCAATTGGCGAATGCCCGACGGGGCGGCCTGATAGCTGTCCCTCAACACCCGGCCCACCGTGTCGCCGAGGATGATCGGAAAATCCGACGTGGTATGCAGAGCCCTGGTAATCAGGGTGGCGGGCGACAGGCCCGTGGTGGCGTCACCGCGCAAGGTCAGCAGTTCCTTGGCCATGTCCACCGGGGTGGCATAGGCATAGCGCCGAGCGGGTTCCGAGAGATCATGGCGAGGGTTGATCCGGGCATAGAGGGCTTCGCCCATCTGACGGCAGCGCAATGCCGGGTCGTCCTGGCTCTCGCCGATCTCGGCACGGACCTGCTCCGTGCGGATGTTGGCGTTCGACCGCTTGGCCAGTGCCTTGAAGGCAGCGCGGCGGGCCTCGTCGGCATCGGCCTCCCGGTCGATCAGATCATCGACGAAGGTCTGGTCCAGACCGGCCACACGGGCAATGGACCGGATCTCGGCGTTGACGGCGGCACGGGTCTGAACCTCGTTGTTTGATCCAACGAGGTTGGCACGGGTTTGCGTCTCCGCGCCCGCCTCGGGCGTGGAAGGGGAAGTATCGGGCATGGTGTCCTCCATTCGAACATGAGCGCCCGGGTCGGCGGGCGAGGGTACAAGAGAAATCTCGTGGGGTGTCCAGCGCACGGCGGTGCGCACGCGGGATCCGGCATCATTGGAATCCGCCCAGTCCTCGACCGTGTAGCCGACGCTGATATGGCGGAGGATCCCGGTCGTGACGTCCTGCCAGATAGGCTCCACTTCGGGCCGGGCCGAGAACTGCAGGGTGGCGGTGCCGATCTTGCCGTCGACGGAAGCATCGCGGACGGTGCCGAGAACATCCCTGACGGCGGATTGACGATGAGCATCCAGCACACTGGCACCCATGAGGCGGGAGAGATCGACGGCCTTGGGATCCAGGCTGAGCTTTTCGACATAGACCCCATCGAAGTCCCGGCGTTTGACGGCGGCCCCTGTGGACCAGATGACTTCGACGGTGCGCTCTTTCGTATTGACCGACTGAGGCTTGAAGCTGGCGCGTCGGGTGATGAGAGAGATGGTGTCAGGCATTGAGGACCTCCGTATTCTGTTGCGGTTGGCCCGGACCGAAGGTGAGGCCCATGCCGTCGGCACGTTCCTTGTCGGCGGCGATCTCGGCGTCTACCTGTTCGCCATCAAAACCGCGCTCGGAAATAGCCTGGGATCGGCTTTTCAATCCGGCCTCGATGGCCATGACCTCGGCCTGGACGTCTTTCATGGGATCCACATAGTCGAACTTGGGCGGCAGCCAGGTGCAGCCCAGATAGGCCGAGGCGTTGGCGTCAAAATCCCTGGCCGGGAGATCGCCCGACAGCACGGCCAGGCGAACAAAGCGTTCCCATACCGGGCGGCAGAACAGGTGGACCACCACGTTGTGCTGGAGTTGCTCGACGCGGCGGCGGAACTCGATCAGCCCGGCTCGGATCGAGGAATAGGTCACCCCTTCCAGATCGCCCGAGACCAGTTCGTAAGGAAGGCCCAGGCCGGAAGCGATGGCGCGGAGGTGGTTCTTGACGAACGGCGCATAGGCGTCGTGTTCGGTTGGGTTCGAGAAGCGGATGTCGGCACCGGGCGGTAGTGGGATCAGCGAGCCCGGTTCCATGCCGACCGTCAGCACGCTGGAGTTGTTGGAGCCCGACAGCCCGCCGACGGTGCCGTCGGGATCGGTGATGAAGCCGGTGAACAGCGCTGCCACCTTGGCCTTGACCAGCGCGGCGTCCTCGAACTGATCCAGTTCGTGCAAGCGGAGCAGCACGGGGGCGAGCCAGGTGATACCGCGCAGCTGCCCGGCGGCCAGCGGCTTGAACAGGTGAAGGCAATCGGCGGCGGGGACACGGATCGGGTCCATGCGGACAGGACCCAGAGGATCGCCCGGGCGGCACGACAACACCCGGTAGGCAACCCGGTGACCGGCAGAGTCAAACTCGATGCCGGCACGGATGCGCGCCCCGCCGCCGATATCACGATGCAGATCCGTCGGGACCTGCTCGCGATCCAGAAGCTCGATGGAAAGGGGAACGGAGGAACCGGCCTCGGGCGAAACCCGGAGGCGGGCGAAGCTCTCGCCGCTCTCGATCATGGCCCTGACAGCCATGGCTTGCAGGCCGTAGAAGTCGGCCAAACCACAGGCGTCGGCGCTATCGGTCCAGCGGAGCCACAAGGCTTGAAGCGTCTCGCGTGCGGTGCGGTCGGGATGGGTGGATTGCGGCTTGATGCCTGCGCCGACGACATTGCCGACCAGGCTATCGACCGCAGCCGCGACCCAGGGGTTGTTCCGCGCGTACCATCCGGCACGGCGTGCCGCTGTGGTCGCACCGGCCAGGATCGCCGCGTTCAGGCCATCGACCGTGCGCGTGCCTTCCCAGCGGCGGCCACCGCCTGCCGCGTCAAAGGATCGGGTTCGGCCAATGCCGAGAAGCTTTTGAAAGAGAGTCCGCATGAGACCGATTGTCCCACGCGGCGGAATCCACGGCTATTCGGAGAGATTGGTAATGGTTAGGAGAATTCTGTGAGAAAGGAATCAGAAGGTCACTACTTCAATGTAATTGCGAATAAGAGTAATATATTGAGGGGGGCAGAGATGCTGTTGATGGCTCAGCAGGAGTAAATTAAGCTGATTTACCCCTCTAATTTGCCACAAGCAATTTCGGGCGTAACCAACATTGTTCAATTAAATATTTGTTATTATGTTTTTGGTGATTAAATAAATAAGCCAAATTTGATTATCCTGGTAAATTCGTTAATAGAATGCGCCTCAAAAGTTCCGCCTGATGCCCTGCGGACATTTTCGATAAAATGTTTTTCAAATAGGTTCGTGCTGATTGCTCGGTAATTCCCAGCGCTGTAGCCGCTTCTTTGATGCTATCCCCTTTTACCAACCTTTCAGTGAGATTTGATTCGGATGGGGTCAGGTGAAACAGTTCTCCAATGAGTTTTGCATCCGGTAGCGGTGTTTCGCTAGGATCCGTTAAGAAGACTATAACGCTGTCATCTCGGTGGGCCGAAAAGATGAAATGAAGGCTTTCTCCGCTTTCGGGATCGGTCAGGGTCAATCCTCTCGTTTCTTCAAAACGTGAAGTTGCCACATCCTTTATCAATCCAAGCAGTTGTTTTGATTGATCCGGCGTTTGCCCCTTCAGCATATCGCTTGGTCCCACGCCAATGGCGTTGTTTTTACTCAGAACCTTAGCAGCGGATTGGTTCATAAATTGAATACGCCCATTTTCCGAGGCGACAAGAACACCTGTTGAAATTTTGTCCAGAATGCCCAATTCAAATTCCTCATCCTCGCTCCGAAAAGGAACGGCAGGATCAATTGCCTTGCTTTTCAAGGCATCTGCTATGCCTTCACTCAACAGTTCAGCGCTATAAGGCTTGGTGTAAAATCTGAATACGGATGCTGAGTTTATGAGTTGTTCGGCGAGCTTCAAATCCGCCGTGCCGGTTAAAACGATGCATTTGGTGTTGGGGTGCTCCATATTGGTATGTTTCACCAAATCCAAGCCGTTGATCCGCGGCATGGCAATATCGGTAACCAATACATCAACGTGGGTCCCGGAAAGCACATCGAGTGCCTCGGTGCCTGAAACAACAAACACCATTTCCCATTCGTCTCGCCTCTGAACAAGAGCCCGTCTGATACCATTTAAAACCCTTGGCTCATCATCGACAAAAATTACTCTTTTTCTGCCGTTTGCATCGTTCATCTGTGGCTCATTGCTCCTTCATTTGCCCGATTTGTTTTATCCCCATTTTGGGATGTTTCATAGCAAAACCAAGTGCGATCATGCTGTCAGACGTGGTTTGACGTAACTTGGAAGGGAAAATGAGCAGAGTGATTTTTGTCGATGATGAGCCAAGGGTTCTCAACGGAATAAAGAAAAGCCTTGGCGACGAGTGGCAAGTGGACTTCTGCCCAAGCGCAGAAATAGCTCTTGAGATCATGGAAAGGGAAACAGGGGACATCGTTGTCACCGATTTACAAATGCCTAGCATGAGCGGGCATGAACTAATTCTTGATGTGCGACATAAATTCTCAGCAACTACTGCCATTGTTTTGTCTGGACAATGCTCTGAGCTGGACAAGAAGCAAATAAGGTTGGCTGGTATCCGGTTTTTCCCAAAGCCATAAGATATAGCTCTAGCATTTACTTAAGAAGGAAAAAATCAATGATCAAAATGTCTATACTTGCGGTATCAATCTCAATAGGCCTACTTTCATTTAACAGCACAACTTACGCTGAAGAGAAACAGCCTGATATTTTAATAGGTCTTGATGCCGATATGAGTTCAGGTTCGGCAAAGGCGGGCGAGGCGATCAAACGTGGAATGGAGATTGCGGTCGATGAGATCAACGGCCAGGGCGGCGTCCTTGGACGAAATCTTGATATCATCGTCAAAGACCATCGCGGCAATCCGGCGCGCGGAGTCGACAACTTGGAAGAATTAGCTAGGACAGAAAATCTTGTCGCCGTGATGGGGGGGTTGCATACGCCAGTTGCTATGCACGAGTTGAAAACAATCCATAAGAATGGATTGCCGTTTCTTGTTCCTTGGGCTGCGGGAACGCCGGTCGTCGCCAATGGGTTCGATCCAAACTTCGTGTTTAGAGTTTCAGTGCGGGATGAATATGCTGGCGGTTTCATGGTGAAATATGCCGTTGAGAAAGGCTTCACGAAAATCGGATTGGCATTGGAAAATACCGGATGGGGTCGATCCAATGAGAAAGCCATGAAAGAGGCTCTAAAGCAGGTCGGTTTATCTCCCGTCTCCATTGGCTGGTTCCATTGGGGAACTCAGGATATGGAAGGGGCGTTGAGTGATATTCTGTCTGCGAAGCCCGATGCAATCCTCCTTGTCGCAAATGCACCGGAAGGCCTCAATATAGTAAGTAAAATGGCTTCTCTGCCCAAAGAGGACAGAGTTCCCATCATTTCTCATTGGGGAATTACCGGGGGAAATTTTTTCGAAAAAACTAAAAGTGTTCTCAAAGATGTGGATTTGGTTTTTCTTCAAACCTACTCCTTCTTCAAGCCGACCGAAGCGGATAGCGCGCAGAGGTTAATCGCGCTATATGGGAAAAAATACGGTGTTGAAGCTAATCCGGAGAGCATTTTTGCACCGGTTGGAACAGCACATGCTTATGATCTCGTCCACCTCCTGGCCAAAGCTATCGCCAAGGCAGGGAGCACTGATCGGAAGTCCATTCGGGAAGCGCTAGTTAATCTACAGGAGCACCTGGGGCTGGTTCGCGCTTATTCCAAACCATTTGCGAACGGGCACCAAGACGCTTTGAGAGCCGAAGATTTTAGCATCGCCAGGTATCGTGCCGATGGTTCTATTTTCCCGGTCTGGCCGCAGTAGGAGCTGTATATGAGCAAGCGAAATTTTTCCCTTTTTAGCTATGCCGTATGGTCGGTGCTTCCTTTGGGCCTGATTTTGCTTGGTTCATTGTGGTTGATTGGAAATCTGAACTTAACCAAAACCGTCGAGGCGGAGATCAAGCAGAACGCCAAAGAGTTGGGTGAGCAAATTACCGTTCGGGTCCAGGAAAGACTGGACGGGCTGATGAAGTTTACAAATTCTGTAACGAAAAATAGTCTTGTTATTAATGGCCTGATAGATGTGGAAGGGCGGAGCAGTTATTTAGCGGCTTTCTTTCGGTCTTTGGAGGCTCCATCTTCTTCCAATGCATTTTTTTGGCTGGTTGATTACAAGGGACGGGAAGTCGCAAAAAGCCATCAAGATTTGGCTCTTCCTCAACTCGATGGCGCTAACATTGAAAAACCCATCTTCAAAATCGATAAAGCCGAAATCTTTATTTCTCAGCCTATTTATTACCAAGGGAGTCAGGAAGGGGCTTTGGTTGCACGGTTCCCGTCAAAGTCCTTTGCAGAGATTTTCGATATTGCCAGCCAGAGTTTCCGGATGGGAATTGAACAAGATGACGGGACATTGATCTACGCTTCTGCCGAAGGCCTGCAAGATGTACTCGATTTAAGGCCTGCTGAGCTGGAGGCTAATTGGATATTCTATCGCAACCGGCTGGCTGATCGAAATCTATCGCTGGTTGTTGCTCGTCCGAGCAAAGATGCCTATACGGCCCTCGAAACTATTAAATCAACACAATTTGTTGCGCTGTTTTTATATCTCTTACTTGCTTTGCTTCTCGTTATCTTGACGGCTTATATACTGATAAAGCCTTTAAAGCGGTTCTCTGGAGAGATCACCACCATAAGCGCCATCGGCCATTTGGGTTACAAGTTGAGCACCGAAGGCCCTAGAGAGATTGCCAATCTGGCTCAATCGTTCAACGGCATGTTCGACAGGCTCGCGGATTCAGTCAAAGAAACCGAGGAACTGAATAGAGAATTGAGAGAGGCGCAAAAACTGGAAGCAGTCGGTCAGCTTGCTGGAGGTATCGCTCATGAAATTAACACCCCGGCGCAATACATCGGAGACAATCTGAAGTTTATCAATAGTGCTCACGAAAAAATGTTGGGAATATTAGCAAAAGTTGCGTATCTCGTCGAAACGCAGCTTGATCACCACAAGCTCAAAGCCGAACTAATAAAGCTTGAGCAAGAGATCGAAAATATTGATTTGGATTTTCTGAGCGATGAGTTGCCCCAAGCAACGTCAGAAGCGATCTCCGGGGTAGAACAGATTTCCAGCATCGTTTTGGCTATGAAGGAATTTTCTCATCCGGGAACGAAGGAAAAAACGGCGGTTGACGTTAACCGAGCCATTGAGAACACATTGACGATCTCAAAAAACACTTGGAAGCACGTAGCCGACGTGACAACCAAATATGACCCTAAACTTCCTACCGTAATGTGCCTTCCAGGAGAGCTCAATCAAGTCTATCTCAATCTCATCGTAAATGCAGCCCATGCGATCGAGGAAGCGGACAGGGGGCCTAAAGACGGACACATTGAAGTGGTAACAACGGCTCATCCGACAGTCGTGGAAATCGCCATCTCAGACAATGGCATCGGTATGAGTGAAAAAGTACGGTCTCGAATTTTCGAGCCCTTTTATACGACGAAGGGTGTTGGAAAGGGGACCGGTCAAGGGCTTGCTATTGTCCACGACATTGTGGTGAGCAAACACGGCGGGTGTATTTCTGTGAAGTCAGAGGAAGGAAAAGGGACAACCTTTTCTATTTGCCTCCCGCTTCAAGAGGAGGGTGCATTACCGAATATGAAAGGGACAAGCGAATGATCAAAGTGTTGTTCGTTGACGATGAAGCCCGAATTCTCAAAGGCATCAAACGTATGTTATGGGAGGCTGAAGTCTCGTGGAAGGTCAGCTATGCAGAAAGCGGGGCTGAAGCCCTGAAAACCATCTCGCAACAAGCGTTCGACGTTATTGTTACGGATATGAGGATGCCCGGAATGGATGGGGCATCCTTACTTTCGGCAGTAAAAAAAGAACACCCGTCAATAGTCAGGATTATTCTGTCCGGCTTTGCTGAGGAAGAGGCGATTCTGAGAACCGTGAGCGTTGCTCATCAATATCTCGCTAAACCTTGTGATGCTGACATCCTGATTGATGCGGTCAATCGTGCATACCTAATCAGGCAGTATCTGAAAGAAAGCAATGTCCGCAAGGTTATCAGCGGCTTGGAAAATTTGCCCTCACCACCGGATGTCTATACACGTTTCTTGCAGGATATCGAAAAGCCGACTTCTAGCGCAAAATCCATAGCCAAGATCATTGAGAGCGATGTCGCGTTGACGGCTCAAACACTAAAACTCACAAACTCAGCCTTCTTTGGTTTGCCACAGAGGGTTGAAAAAATAGAGCATGCGGTATCCATGTTGGGGCTGGACACGCTCCGTGCATTGGTGCTCGTCGCCGGTTTTTACAGTAAACACATAGGTTCTTCGAGGGCGTTGGAACATATTAAGCTCCTCAGCAACCGCTGCCTAACCATCGGAATGGTTTCTCGAAAAATAGCTCTTTCCCTGGGCCTTGAGGGACTTGCTGCAGAACAGGCCTGTTGCGCTGGTGTGCTTAGCCATGTGGGAACTTTGGCTCTTGTCTCAAACTACGAAAATCAGTTTGAGAAGATTATTCGACGGATAGAGAACGAAAATCTCAACATTGTCGAAGCGGAACGGAAGGTGCTGGGTGCGACACACCAAGAGGTTGGGTCCTACCTTCTTGGCCTGTGGGGCTTCACCGATCCGATCCTTGAGGCCGTCGCTTTTCACCATGAGCCGGGTAAGTCGTTGTCGAAATCTCCAAGCCCACTTGCCGCTGTTCATATCGCCCAGGAAATTGTCAAAAAGAAATCCCAAGGAACGGAACAGGAAGGAATTTGGGCTAAGGGAATTGATGAGGCTTATCTTCGCAAAATCGGTGTTAGCCAAACTGTTGCCCAATTGGCGGAGGGATTGGGGGACATCAAGGACAAACAAGAAGCAGGAGAAGCTAAAAATGGATAACAATTTTGTCTTGTTGGTAGACGATGACCAATCACTTCTCAATGGCCTAAAAAGACAGTTCCATAGGCGCTTTAATCTCCTGGCGGCGATCGGGGGAGATGAAGCGTTGGAGACAATGAAATCCAAGGTAGATATCGCGGTGGTTGTCGCCGATATGCAGATGCCCAAGATGAACGGCGTTCAGCTCCTGGAGGAAATCGCCAGACGTTCCCCTGATACCACCAGAATCATGCTTACGGGCAACGCGGACCAGCAAACGGCCATCGATGCCGTCAACAAAGGTAAGATTTTTCGCTTTTTCAACAAACCCTGCGATTCAGAGGTGTTGGCAGAGGGGATCGATGCTGCATTGAGACAATACGAACTGGTTCGGGCCGAGAAGGAGTTGTTGGAAAACACTCTGGCGGGAAGCGTCAAAGTGTTGATCGACGTCTTAGCCATCTCCGATCAGGCCGGATACAACCGAGCTATGAAAGTTCGGGAGTGGGCCCAAAAGGTCGCAAAACACATCTCAATCAAAAATCCGTGGCAACTGGTAATGTCCGCCACCCTTTTCCCCATGGGCAATTTTTTCATTCCCCCTGAATTGATGCTGAAACAACTCAACCATGAAAAGCTTACGGATGTCGAGAGCGATCTGGTTCAGCGAACACCTGAGCAATCTGCTGATTTGATTGCCAATATCCCTCGCTTGCAGACGGTCGCGCAGACCATCCGTTACCACCAACGCGGCTTTGACGGTTCCGGGTTCCCCGCCGATGGCCCAAGCGGGCATGACTTACCGTTGGGCGCCAGGGTTCTCAAAATATTAGTCGATCTTGAGGCGATAACCCATGGGGTAGAACCCGGACCTAAAGCCTTTAGCGTATTGCAGGGCTCCCCCTCACAATATGACCCCGAACTACTCGCGCAGATCAAAACCTGTTTAAGCGTATCCGAAGACGAGGAAAAGGAAGGGCATGAAATCGTCGATATTCCAGTGAGCCTCTTGAGACCAGGATATCGCCTGCTAGAGAACCTTGAACTGAAGACTGGTAGGTTGATCTTGAGCAAAGGAACAAGGCTAAGCAAAATTCAAATCGAGCGCCTGCGAAACTTCACAAAACTATATGAATTCAACGAGCCGGTTAAGGTTGCTAAAGGGCTAGTGCATTAGCTGCATTGAATTTCTCTAAAAATGAATTTACGACCTTTAATAGTATTTAATGCTTGCAGTGCGCCATTGGATCAAAGCTGCGTTTAAAAATCCTGAGTTCTATTGACGGCTATTGTCTGTGAATGCGAAAACTCCCGGTGGCTCCATCCACGTCGACTTGATGACTGGCGGCGTAGGCTTCACGGGTTGGGTCGGTGCATCTGCCCGCCGCTTCGCCGCCGCCATGGCCTCGGCTTCCTCATTGAGGCGGAGTCCCATGCTGATCAGCCCTTGAAGCGCGGCGGAGGCATAGACGAAGGTATCCAGCGCCTCGTTGCGCTCGCCGTCCCGTTTCGGCTGCCATGACCGGATCGGACGACCCTTTTCGAACCGGGTCACGACCCGCTCGGCGGTCAGCTGACGGAAGTACTCCGCATCCCGGTCGCGGGAGAAGTGAACGAATCCGGGACCGGGGTCTGTCAGCTTGAGCCGGGCGTAGACGGCGTCCTTGACGGAATCCACGCCGACGATGAACAGCGGGATCTTGCCCTTGTTGGTCCGGGTCGGTCGGCGCGGCCAGACCGGCACGCCGGGACCGCCGCGTCCCTTGATGGCCCAGATACAGCGATTGAGCCGGGTGCGGCAGAACTCATAGGCCGCCTTGGTGTGGTGACCACCGGTGTCGATGGCGACGGCACGGATGGGCAGATCGGGCACGGCCTTGGCATGGGCGTAGGTGGCTTGCAGGGCCAGGTCGAGATCGGCCCAGACGCGCGGGCCTGAGGGATCACCCCAGATCACCCGGTAATCGACCACCCATCCTTCCTCGTCCCGGCCCCAGCCGACAACCTGCAATTCCAACCGGTCGCCCTGAACATCAACGCCAGCGGTGAGCACGGCGATACCATCGGGAAGGTCTTCTCCCCACACCTCGCGCCGGTCCATCAGCGGATCAGCGGGCACCGTGTCCCCAGCCTGATCCTCCCAGGACTCGCCTAGCTTGGTGTTGACCCAGACCTGGAGGCGGGCCGGATCCTTCATGACCTTGCCATGCTCAACGGCGATCTCGGCCCAGGTCTCCCAGGGGGAGTAGAGGGCCGACAGATGGAACCCGGCGGTGCGGCCGTCGCCCTCGGCGGTCGACTTCCACTGACCGGATTCGAGCAGTCGGGCCTTGTCATGCTCCTGGTGGATGCCACCGCAGGACTCGCAGATCAGGAAGGCGTCCCGGCGTCGGCTTTCGGGCCAGCGAATGCGGGCCCAGGTGATGGGAGCCATGTCGCCGCAATGCAGGCACGGCACATGGTAATATCGCTGATCAGATTCCTCGAAGGCCGCCTCGATGCGGGAATAGCCCTTGAGCGTTGGCGTCGAGACCATGAGGATCTTGCGCCGTCCCTTGAAGGTGGCAGTGCGCTGGATGGCAAGGGCGACAGGATCGCCCTCACCGTCGGCATCGCCGGGATAGCCGTCCACCTCATCGAGGAACAGGTAGCGCACCGGCGTTGAGCGCAAGCCGATGGCGGAGTTGGCCCCGGTCATGACCAACTGGCCGCCGGGGAAGGATTTACGGAACAGGCTGTTGCCCGCGTCGCGGGATCGCGGCGATGCCACCAGGTCACGGAGGACGGGCGAGGAGGCGATCAGCGGATCAATCCGGGTGACGGTGTTCCGCCGCACCATGTCGAGCGACGGCTGGACCAGCATGACCAGTCCGGGCGCGTTGTGGATGATGTATCCAAGCCAATTCAGTCCCGCCTCGGTGCCCCCCGTCTGCGCACCCTTCATCATGACCACGCGCTCATACGGGCTGCCGGTCGAGAGCGTGTCCATGATCTCCTTGAGATAGGGCGTGCGGGCCGTGCGCCAGCGCCCAGGCTCGGCAGCGGTGTCGGGCAGCATGCGGTGGCGGTCGGCCCATTGGGCGACCGGGATCTGTGGTTCCGGTCGGATGCCATTGCGCCATGCCCAGTCGATGCGGGACAGGAAGTAGGAAGGATCATTCGCCGTCGGCATGAAACAGTCCTCCCAGCGGTGTGGTCGACAGGTGTTCCAGATGCTCGCGCATCAGCCGGTCTAGCACGGCAAACACGGGACCGGTCTCGACACCGAGTTCCGACGCCATGATGGGCGCGGAGCGCTGCACCCAGGCAATGTGGGCATCGCGTTCCGCCTTGGCGCGGGCGAATACCGTCTGCTCGGCCCGATCAGCGTCGATCAGCTTGCCCTGTTCGCGCTCGAAAGCCAGCTTGGCGCGCTGGATTTTGACGATCTCATGGACCCGCTTGGCCTCGGCCAGTGTTGCAGAGCGATTGGTGGTGGCGGGCGAGCCGCCCTTGTATCGGCGGGCTGGATCCAGATTGTTTTCGATCCAGGCGAGGCCGATCTCAACATCAATTTTGCCGTCCGGGCGCACGGGCAACCCCTCGGCGACCAGCTGCGAGATTCGGGCCTTGGTGAGCCCGACACGGTCGGCGAAGGCGGTTTTGGTCTCGAAAGTGTCAAGTTTAGGCATAGGCGGCCCTCACGCTGGCAATGTCCTGCGCTGGAGCCCGCCGCATACGAATCTCTCCCAGAGGAACCGCTTGTCTAGCGATGTTTCCCGATCTCTCCGTGTTGACGGCGAAGTCGTCGCAGCAAAAACCCAGGGCGTGACGCAAGGGTGTCGCACCGACGACGCACTTGTGACGCCTAAGTATTTGAAAGTGCTCGCGTGACGCAGGAAGGGGCTTACCTTTTCCATACGTGCGCGCGCGCATATAGAAATTAATGAGGCCGCCGGTGCGACACGTGAGCACTTTCAATGTGTTAGCTATGTTTTGTGCATCATTCATGCGTCACACCTGCGTCATCGGTTGTAATCCATGGGGCTTCGGCGGGTGAGCTTCATGCCGACGAAGAACCGGCCTTCGCGAGTCCGCCGGTAGGTGATGCCCGTGGCGTTGGCGGTGATCCTCTGCACGAAGGCGTTGATGGACGGCAGGGTACGTTCCGAGAATCCTTCGGCCAGCGACCACTGACGGAAGCGCTCGTAGGCCTCGCGGGTGGTGACGCGATGCTCCTCGCCGAGGGGCTGTTGTGGATCGATGACCTCCGACAGCCAGGCGAGAACGGGATCGGCTCCGAACAGCCAGTCGGACATAGCAAGCTTGCAGGACGGCGGCGCGGAGAACACCCGGTTGCGGATCAGCCGCGATGCACCCGCGACCGCCCAGGCCAACAGCAGATTGGGTTCTTCTTCACCGATGCGCCTGCCTATGTGTTCGATGCGCTCGGCCTCGGGGATGGTCCGGTTGAAGGGGATCACCAGCAGACGCCGTTGCACACCGCGATCCATACCGCCCTGGAAGACCGGCAGGTTGTTGGTAGCGAACAAATGCTGGGCGGTGCAGCGGAACTCGATGCGGGATTTGTAGACGTCCCGGCCTTCGACGGGCTCACCGGTGACGACGGCCTTGAAGGTCTCTGATGCAATTGCGCTGGCCGATGACAGTTCGTCGCTGGCGTTCAGCAGTTTGCCGACTAGGCCGATCACATGGCGCTCGTCGCCGACCCGGGCGGCGGTCACCGAACAGATGGCGGAAGCGGGCAGAAGGGCGCGGGTGAGGTCTAGAATCTGACTTTTGCCGTTCTCAGCTGTCTCTCCCTTCAGGATCACCGCGCGGGGTTGCAGCAGCTTGGTGCCGTAGCCGAGCGCCGCCGCCCCGGCGATTTCCGCCAGCAGGTCGATTTTGGCGTCGGTGTCGCTGTCGCCCTTAAAGATGCCGCCAAGCAGATGACCCAGCAGGGATGATGGGGGCACCTCCGATGACGTTTCCGGGGTCCAGTGTCCGGGTAGGTTATGACGGCAACGATGATCGCGGTTATAGGGCAGGAGGTGGGGAGTGCCTTCCATGTCAAAACGGATAAACCCGCTGTCGCAATTGATGCCGGTGGTCGGATTGGCAAAGAACTCCGGCTCCGATAACAGGGCTGCCATCTCATTCAAGGTTGAGTCTACCCGGGATTTCGAGAGCTTGACGTTTGAGGGCTCGCCAGATGGAGTTTCAAAGATTGCACCATCATATTGATGCACGGCGAGCCGTAGTTCAGACTCAGCAATTGGGAGCCAGCGGCAGATCACATAGCGCCAGAATGAGCCTTCGGCATAGACAATTTCCTGCCATCGTTTTTCCAGGTCGTGGATGACACGGTTGGCGATCTCTACGTCGGACCCGATAATGATGCGTTTGCGTTTTCTCTTGCGAAATGGGTCTACCTTCATCGCCAGCCCTCCTGCGCTTCGATCCAGGTCATGATGGAGGAGCGGCGGGCAGCGATCTGCGAGCCGAGGCGGAACCAGGGCAGTCGGCGTTTGGACTGCGTGGTGAGGTAATAGACCCGACGCTGATATTTGTACTCGGTACTGCCATAGATGAAATCAGCTATGGCGGCTGCGCCGATCAGCAGGTCGTCGTGCAAGGGATTTTCCATCATTACCAAACCACCCTGCGGCGAGCCGGTTGGGATTTGCGCTCCTCACGCCGTTCCTGTCGCAGCATCCATTCCCGGACGGCGATGATGCGGTAATAGACCTTCTTGCCGACGAGCAAGTAGGGCGGGGCTTGGCGCAGTTGGCGATCACGCTGGGCGGTGCGCAGCGACACGCCGCGTTGGCGGCAGTATTCGTGTTCGTCGATATAGCCCTCAAACAGATCGGGCGCGCCGGTCTCGGGCAAAGGGGTGCTATGGTCTGTCATGGTCTTGTCCTCCTGACATGTAAAAGCGGGTTTACGCGTCGTGTTGGGACAAGAGACGACAGAAAAAATGCCCGAAAAAGTGACCCGAAATGGGGTCCGATATTTTAGTTTCGGGCGGTTTTACGCGATGGTGCGAAGGGCTTCGCGGTATCGGTCTCGCAGACGATTGCGGATGGTGGAGGGGCTGTAGGGCCGACGGCGGGGATAGGTCGCAGCGTACCAGTCGGCCAGCTGATCCGCCTGGGCGTTGAGGGAAACGGCAATCTTGCCCGCCTGAATGCGGCGTTCGAACTCTGTCTCGATGATGGGGAACTCGGAGGGGCGTCCGGTGCGCTCGCGGCGAACAGGGACTTCACGGGCGGGGGCGACCTCAAGGATGTGCAGGGCGTGCAGCGTGGTGGTGCGCTCGGTGGCCCGGCCCTTGCGGATGTCGGAGAGCTTCATAGACCGCCACGCGGCGGCGGGGATCTGCCGCCATGGGGAGAAGGGCGGATCCTCCTGGGCGAAGGCGATCAGTTCGCCCGCCAGCAGACGGTCGGTGACAGCCTGCTTGATTTGGCGGAGCAGTCTATTGACCTCGGCCTGGGCGAGACGGTATTCGCTCGGATTGCCAGCATTGCGTGGCACAGCTTTGCGCCGCGTGGATGCCCGCTCATAGTCGGCCCAGAGGTCCGACGGGGCGAATCTTGCGATGGCGTCGGCCAAGGGAAGGGCCCCAGACGGAGGATTTGAGAAGGTCTCCGTCATTGCGCCGCCGCCTTGGCGATGGCGTCGCCCACATGGTTGGCGGCTTCGCGCAGTGGCTCGTCGTAAAGATGGGCGTAACGCTGGGTGGTCTGAACCTGGGTGTGGCCGAGCATGGCACCGATCATCGGCAACGATGCGCCGCCGCTGACCAGTAGGGAGGCGAAAGAATGGCGCAGATCGTGGATCCGCACATTGGGCTTCCAGGTCATCACTGTGTTGCCCGCCTTGTCCTTCATCACCTTGCCGTCGCGATTGCGCTTCTCAACCCGGTCGGCGAGACTGGCCTTGATACAGACTGATTCCCAGGAGCGTTTGATGTCGGTGATCGGGTGGGGCGTCCCGTCCTCATCGATCTTACCGGGGAAGACGAAGGGCGTCTCGGCGGTCTTCTTGATCTCCTTCAACAGCGTCAGGGATGCCGCCGACAAGGGAACACGGTGTTCGCGGCGCTGCTTGGTGTGGGCCGATGGCTTCACCCAGACGCCCTTGTCCAGATCGAACATGGCCCAGGTGGCACCCAGCACCTCGCTCTTTCGGGCACCTGTCAGCATCAGCAGTCGGATGGCATTGGCCGAGACTGGCTCAGTATGTTCGGCCAGCGCCGACGACAGGCGGGCCAATTCCTCGGGCGACAGGAACCGTTCGCGCTTCTCTTCCCGGTTCTTCTGGATGCCCGATGCCGGATTGCCCTCGACCCATTCCCAGCGCATGGCCAGGTTATAGGCCTTACGCAGCACCTCGACGACCCGGTTGGCGCGCACCGGTGTGCCGCGCTCGATGGTGATCTTCCTGTGCAGGGCCTCCACCTGGTCGTGGGTGACCTCCATGACCTTGTACTTGCCCAGCTCGGGCAGGATCAGCTTCTCCCACATGATGCGCTCGTCCACCTGGGAGCGTTCCGCCTTGCGGGGCAGGTGATCGCGCTGATACCGGGTCCAGAGATCTTCCACTGTCGGTGCCGATCGCAGGGCATGGCGGTCGCCCATGGGATCTTCGCCCTTGTCCACCAGCTTCTTCAGATCGCCCGCCTCGCGTCGGGCGGCCTTCACAGACCAGTCGGGATAGTTGCCGATGGTGATCCGACGCTGGCGGCCCAGAATGCGGTAATCGAGGATGAAGGATTTTGCCCCAGCGTTGGTGATCCGAAGGCCAAAGCCCTTCACCTCGGTGTCCCAGAAGAACACCTGGGCGCGGTCTCCCGCGCTGGATCGCCTGACCAGGGCGTCGGTAATCTGTTCGGCCATCGCGCCTCCTCGTGTCAACACTATGTCAACACATCGAATAAGTTCCAATGGCGCAATTTTGCGGGGCGTTACAGATGAAGTCAACGAAATAGCTAAATATTACAGGGTAGTAGAGCGAAAAGGCTGAAAACGTGTCAACAAATCAATGGCTTGGAAATCAGCTAGTATCTGGCTCATAACCTGAAGGTCGTAGGTTCAAATCCTACCCCCGCAACCAAATTAAAGCCCTTAACTCAATGAGTTAGGGGCTTTTTTGATTCTTGTGGTAAATGCCGAAGCGGCCCAATGGAATCACTATGGAATCATGCGGGAGCGAGAAACTGCGTATTTGTACCGGTTGAATGCGTATTTGTACCGGTTGAATTTATACTGCCGGGTGGTGAGCCGGTTCGTTATATTAAATTTACCCTATTCTGAGGCTGACTTCAGAGACTGCTACCATGGCAACGCTTGAACTTCTTCCCTGATCCACAGGGGCAGACCTCGTTGCGCCCAATTTTCCGCCGACCTACTTTCCGAAGTGCTGATGGAACGGGTGCTGCTCCACCAAAGTGATCTGTGATGCGTTTTATAACGCCTGGAGGGGGCACCCACTTTGGAGGTGGCCCATGTCTACGAAGGTCTGCGATCAGCTTACTTTGGTTTTCGAGCTCCTGTCGCACCAAAGGAGGAAGACTGGTCTTATACGGCTCAAGGCGCGCCATTTCGGTTTCAGCATCGGAATATCGTTCGCAATAGGCAAGGACGACCGCATATTGTGACCGCACCGTGATCATATAGTCGGCCAGCTTCCACTGCAGGAGTTGCGGCAGGACGATAGTCTCCATCATGTTGAGTGCGCCATCGAAGTCCCGCATGCTTATGAACTGATCCACAAGGTCCTGCCCCACCCTGAAAAGCGAGTCGGGTGCGCGCGCAAGGTCGTAGAATTTCAGAGCGTGGATGCGTGCGAAAGGTGAGGGGTGGCCCTGAGCGTCGCACGCCTTGGCAAGTACGTCGAGGGCGTCCGCAAGGTGCTTGATGTCATCGGCGTCGGCGTCTTTCTTCAACATTTGAGCCAAGTCGGGTGCATTGTTTCCAATTACCAACTCGGGCGTCAGACCGATCTGCTTGTAATAGTCGTAGATTAGAGGCTCGACCCGCTCGACTGCAGCGTCCGCGTCGCCGAGTGCAAGTTCGGCACAAGCGACATTGTAGTCAAATACGCGCTGATGACCGGGAGGAAGATTTTCGACGACAGGCGTAAGATTTGCCACCAGACGCATTGTGCCTCGTTTATCACCTTGGATAGCCAGGAGGCTGACCCGCTTCATGCCCACTCGGAGTTGTTCCTCGGCACCAAGATCGTGAGCAGCGATCAGAGCGTCCATTTGGTCGAGCCATGAAGCGGCAGAGTTGGAGCCGGTCTTTATGCAGGCAAACGCCAGCCCATCGAGTGCTTTGATTCGCAGGTCAGTGGGAACAGTCTCGTCTTGTACGCCGCTTTCGAGGTAGGCTTCGACCTCGGGCCAGACTCCCATTTCGTGAAAGAGCTCATCTGTGGCCATTTCGACCAAGACATCGAGGCGTCCGACCTCCCCGGTCAGTTGGAGGAAAAGTGTGAGTTTTGATGGATGCCAGTCTTCGATCAGGCTCTTCTGAATGACAGATCTCAACGCCTCCTGACGCGCTTCCACGCATTCGATGCCGTGAAGGAGGAGACGTCCCTTGCCGACTGCGCGTGCCGCATCGTGAAGCTTGATGCGGTCGTTGGGAAAAACCTGCAACAGGCCCTGACTCAACAGGTGACGGACGGCCTGGTTGAAGACGACTTGGTCGGGACTTCCCGCTGCCGCAACATAGGACCGTATTTCCTCGCGCCTCAGGGGCGCATCACAGAGGCTGAGCAGTTCCGCGACACCTGCCACAGCTTCGGGCAGCCGGTCAAAGACCCGTCCGAGGATGATGTCTTGGGCGATTTCCTTGGTGTGTGCCGATCGCGCGAGGTCCGCGCATAACCGCTTTAGTGAACCATCGTAGTCGGATTTTGCGACCGAGATTGCATTCAGAACAAAAAGTGGAAGCCCGCCGGTAAGGTCGATCAATCGCTGGCAATCGGCGGCATCGCCCTGGCAATCTTCATCATGTGCGACCGCTGCTACTGTATCAGGCACCCATCCCAACAGAGCTTCTCGGGTGATGTCGAGTATCATTTCGAGGGCGGAGATTTCGCCTTCGGGACGTCCTAGCAGTACAAAGCGTACGTCTTTTCCAGATTGGATCACCCCCATCAGGTCGTCTGCGGGCAATCGGTGAACATTGTCGAGGGCGACGGTGACAACCTCGCCCTGTCCTGCCAAGTGCCGGGAAAGAAGCAGAAGGATTTCTCTTCCGGAAGCGCCGGGGAGAAAAATTTCGCCAAGGCGTTGACCGGTCTCGAAAACGCGACCCGCGACTTCACGGGCGACGGCGTTGGCGAGGACGGCGCCGGGTGTATCGGCGACGTCGATATAGACCAGAGTGCCTGGGGCATGTTGCGCGGACTGGGCCAGCCACGACGTCTTACCGGCCCCCGAATAGCCGACGATCAGCCTGACCCTATCTCCGGTCAACAAATCGGGTTCGTGCTCCTGAACCCGGTAGGGTGACGGCGGCAGTGGCAGATCCTGTAGCTGCACCACCATCTGTTCGAACAGGCGGGGAAGCTCGCCTGCCTCGAAGGTGTGATTCAAGTTCCCGTCTTCTCCGGTGGCCGCAAGTGATACGAGACCGGCCAGCTTCCAAACGAGAGTTTCCGGCGTAAGTGTTGTGAATGGTAAGCCTTTCGCCATCTGGCGGGCCGCTTTAGTTGCTTCGAGAAGCGAGGCTTGTGGGGCTGGCAGGATGCGAGCGTTGGGATCGGCAGTCGGCCAATCAATCCGCACATCGGTCGGCCAGTCGGACGCGGTGATCTTGGCGGCAAGAGGGCCGTTTGGTGCCGCGTTGCACACGACGAAGAATGCAGAATCTCCGTCGCGTTCCCCTCGCTCATGTGCGGAGCGTATTTCTCCAAAGCGCGTCAGGGCTTCCTCAATATCATTCCAGGCGAGCGGCTTTTTTCGGTGCTTGACCTGGACGTAGATGCGCCGCCCCTTAAACTGCACCTCGACATCTTCGTCGTTTTCGACTTCAACACGTTGCACTGACAATGATGCAGCCGACAGCAGGCACTGCACTGTGTAGAGGTGCTGAAACAGGAAGCCGCGATGCACGGCTTCGATCCGAACGAGTTGCGCTGGATCCAGTACATTGGCTGATTGCTGCACCACCCGGGTCAAAAACTAAACCTCCGCTTGCCTGAACGACGTTCCATCCTGACGCTATTCTCCATCACGTTTTGTTGGCCTAGAAAGAAACGGCACCAATGCGTTGCCCATGCCACGTCGAATTCCGATGCAGTCATCGCAAAGTCGCAAGGACGGTACTCCGGGCATGGTCTCAGCGCCGTTGACCACGCGGTATGGGGAAGCGGGCTCATCCCCACATGATGTGCAGACGTTGATGCTGCCCTCCGAAATAACGGCATGGCGGGATAACGCTGCGAGTTGTGGTTCGACGCGGTCGATCACCGACCACCAGTAAGGAGTATGAGGCTCGATCTCCTCCATGTGCTGTTTCAGAAGATCGGGGTAATGCCTTTGTAACCAATCATAGGCCACCTCCCTACGGTTCTGATCGTTTCGTACGAGCGTTTCGTACAGTGCAATCTCAAGGCGGAACGACTCACGCGGATGCTGTCGTTGCAACTCTCGAAGTTGCGCGAGATTGACCGCAAATCGAATCCCGCCGCTATAGGCCTCTTTGACGGTACCAATACAATAGTCGCGCACGACTTCGGGCGACGCGGAAAGTTTGTCTATCAGCCCATGGGTGTAGCGCCATGGATGCTCATCAACCTCCATCTTCCAAATCTCGAGGTAGCCGCTGCTCTCAAGTGCACCCGCGATCACCTGATCAGCTTCAGGACGTCTTACCAGAAAGCCATACAAATCATTGAAATTCTCTACCTCGGAATCAACGGAACGCGCTGCGTCCAGCACGGCGTTTTGTGCATTATGCGTGGCTTGGATCGGGTTCGGGCGATCGGACATCCATGCGAATTCTTCAGCCGATACCGGCTCGAATTCTACGGTCAACTCCTTCAATAGCGGGCTGCGCCGCAGGTCTTCAGGCGAGCAGTAGTCCGCGTCGGGTACAAGCTCTATGCCTGCCATCTTGTATACGCGTGCGACTAGGCGGGAGCAGAATTGTCTTCTTGATCTTGGCCTGCGGACTGCAGCGACTGATCGTGCCGCTTCGCTAATGGAATAGCGTACGCCGACTTCAGCTCGAGCATAGTCGATGATCTGCTCCAGAACCTGGCGGCTAGGTGGGTTCTTCAGACGGAAGTGAAACGCTCGTTCGTCGTCTTCAAAGAGCTCACGCTGAAGATTGCGCGCCTGCACCCCGTCCGAAGTCGAGTCGATGAAGGAACTATGTTGCACACAGATCATTGCGTGAGATACCACACCGTCGGTTGCGGCGCGGATCGTCTTGCTGATCTTCCTAGGGCGAGCTGTAAAGAGAATGTCCCCTGGTTGTACGCTGTTGATCTGGATGCGCTTCATGCCTCAATCCTTCAAGAACTAATCAGTTATCGCTGAAGCGGTTCGGTTCCTTGGGTCAAAATGTTTAGATATGCATCGTAAACGAACGTCTGGCCGCGCTTCCGACCCGTTGCTTCCCGGAGAATTTCTAGGTCAACGAGATGGTGTATTGATTTCCTGACTGTTGGTGCAGAGATACCCAATTGCGCGGCTGCCGCAGGCACGCTGATTATGGGTTTCCTTTGGACCAACTGATGAACACGAAGGGCAGAGCCTGCGGGACGGCCTAAACCTTCAATCTTGGTTTGGTCTTGATCAAAGAGGTTGATGATCTCACGGGCCGTGTTTGACGCCTGAATTGATGTCTCCGCTATCCCCTCCAAGAAAAACGCCAGCCACCTTTCCCAGCCACCATCTTCCCGCACGTCCTCAAGCATGTCGTAATAAAGACGGCGGTGTGTTTTGAAGAACAGGCTCAGGTAGAGAATTGGGTCTTCGAGAATACCCTCGACACACAGCATAAGCGTGATCAGCAATCGGCCAACGCGCCCATTGCCGTCGAGGAAAGGGTGGATCGTTTCGAACTGCACATGCACCAGCCCAGCCTTTATGAGTATCGGAATTTCCGGCGTTTCGGCGTGAATGAACTTTTCCAGATCCGACATGCAATCCAGAACATGCTCAGGTGGCGGTGGAACAAACTGGGCATTCCCTGGTCGAGTTCCGCCGATCCAGTTTTGAGAACGGCGGAATTCACCGGGCTGTTTACTGCTGCCGCGACTGCCCGACAAAAGAATCTCGTGGAGTTCACGTATCAAGCGAAGAGATAGTGGGAACCCTTCTTTGAGCCGGTTTAGCCCGTGGGTCATGGCAGCAACATAATTTGAGACCTCCTGGACATCATCGATGGGGACGCCGGGAATCTCGTCATCTTCGTAAAGCAGGAGATCGGAAAGGGAAGATTGGGTACCCTCGATTTGAGAGGAAAGAAGGGCTTCCTTGCGCACATACATGTAAAGAAAGAGAGGCGTGTCCGGCAGAATCGACGCCACGCCATTGAGCTGACCAACAGCTCTGTTGGCGGCGTCATGGAGCCCATGGAGTTTGTCCATATCAATTGGCGGGAGAGGGGGAAGTGCCGGGGGGACGAACGCCTCTACCCGTTCGCCAGCGACGGTCGTTGATACGCGCTTACCCAGTCGTGTTTCTTCGCGCTTAATCGACATCTTGCGCAATTTCCCTTTCTTTGGCATTCTTGAAAAGAAAGGATAGCTCAAAATAATTTCTTTGTCATGTTCCTAAAGAAAGGATGCGTGACGGTTCAGTTTGGCTATCCGCTGGTCCGCAAGGAATGGGAAAGCACCGGATGGGACATGTCAGGCTGGGGATACTGCCAGCATCCAAAAAATGGAAGGAGATTGTTGCCTACCTGTCGGCAGGAGACGTATCCGTCGATGAGTTGGCGAACAAGGTTGCCGACGCCTGTGATAGATCCTTCGAGAAGGCGTCCGATGATCCGGCCTTTAAATTCACCATGGACTTGATGTTCATGATCCCTCTGGCTGCACAAAAAAACGATCTCCGGTCGGCCCTTTCTGAAATCGGAATCTCCGTTCCGGACAACCCTTCTCGAACGGATATCATTGGCGCATTTGCCAAAGCCGTTGATACGCAGGCAGCTCAGGCGAATTCTGATCTTTATCCGCTGTCCAAGAATGCAGGGATTGCCGTTCTGAATGAATTTCTGAGTCAGGAACCACCAGCACCGCAGATGGATTTCTTTGCCGAACCTAAATCCGATGTACACCGGAACCTGGAAAAGCTGGCCACGCCCGTCGGTTTTGCGGATTTGACGCAGAGTTATTTCTCCTCTCTGGCGAAAGCGAATATCCGGTATTTCATGGACCGGGAAATGCCATCCCATGTCGGCGAAGGCGGGAGTTTTAAATCCATCCCTGACCTATCCGTTTTTGACCGGAGCGTGGATCACCATTGCAATGAAGCTTCATTTATCATGAGGACGTTCGCGGAAACTTGGTACGCCAAACATCGGTATGGATCTGATAAGCCGGTCTCGTCAAAAGAGATCAGCAGCTTTGCCCATGTGGCGGTGCAAAAGATGCGAAAAGAATTTCACATAAGGAACCAAGATGCGTCAGTTTAAGGTCGTATGCGACGGGGTAGAGCCTGGCGTTGTGCCAAAAGATTTTGAATCCCTTGAACTTGCTGTTCAGGGCAAAAACAAAAACGTTGAGCTGAAGGTCGCAGCCATTTCCAAAGCCGTCATGGGAAACATCCCGGATGCGGTCATGGATCTCCTGGAGATAGGTGCCTACGTCTATTGCGCCGATCAGCACCTTTCGCGCGGCACCGAGAAATTAACGGATTACGCCAAGGACTGGCGGCGCGACCTCAATTTTAAAATCCCTGTGAGAAACGTCGATCTATGGCAGCGGGATGATGTGACCCAGGCCCTGCAAGCTACGCTGAAATACCTGTCGGGAGAACCCTACCATTTCGAATTCGAGAAAGCCGTATCCCCGGTCACGCAAGAGTCCTTGTACTTCGAATTCACGGATGACCCCCTGAGGCCGGAAGACGTCTGCCTGTTTTCCGGTGGCATTGACTCTTTTGCTGGTGCGGTTGAGCAGATCGTGGGAAATGATCGAAAGCTAGCATTGGTTGGTCACCATTCTTCAGACAAGACGAAACACGTCCAAGAGGATCTTGTCGAAGCCCTCAAGAACATGGGGTATGGCGACAAAATCCACTACATCCCGATCACCGTCAGAAACACCAATTATTCCACTCCGAAGGAATACACCCAGAGAAGCCGGTCTTTTTTGTTCGCCTGCCTCGCCATGGCCATTGCCGATATGTACGGAAAGGACGAATTCACTTTCTTTGAAAACGGCGTTGTCAGCCTGAATATCCCCATTTCTGCGGACGTGCTGGAAAGCCGGGCAACACGGACCACACACCCCCGGGTGATCAATGGCCTAAAAGAGCTCTTCGGCCTGGTGTTCGGGCGCGAGATCGATGTGAAACACCCATACCAATGGCTCACCAAAAGGGAGGTGACGGATAAAATCAGGGAACACGACTGTTCGGATTTATTGAAGGTGACCAACAGTTGCACCCGGCCTCGGGGGCCGAAGAAAGGGAAAACGCATTGCGGGATTTGTTCGCAATGCATTGATCGGCGTTTCGGCATCCTTGCCGCAGGTATGGGCGATGATGAGCCAGAGGAAAACTACAACATTCCCCTGTTGACGGGGCGACGGACAGGCAAAAGCGAAGTCAACTTGGCTTCACAGTACGTAAAATTCGCCCGTGATTTCAGCCAGCTTCGCGGGCCGTTCGATTTGTTGAACAATTACCCATCCATGGCGGATGCTTTGCATGAGTACGAAGACCTGACATCAGAGCAAGCGGAAGAACAGATTTTCGATCTCTACAAAAGGCACGCGAACGATGTTCTAAGCGTTCTTGACCAGGGGTTAAACGCCAATCGGCAAGAATGGCGGGAGGACAGATTGCCGAACACCAGCCTCTTGGCGCTCTATTTCAACCGGGCCGAAATTTTGAACGATCCGGATCCGAATCTTGCAGCGCAAATGAAAGGGTTTATGGATGGCTTGAACCAGCCAGTTTGTGAATTTGCCGTTGACGAGGGCGACAAGAAAATTTTGTTCAAGGGCGAGTTCGTTCTTGAAGGGACAAATTTCAAACTCTTTAACGCCCTTCTGGAAAACCATAGAGCGGGCAAGAAAAATGGAAGTGAAGTTGCGTTCGTTCTGGCCTCGGATTTAGCGGATGTCCTCGACATTGATGAACCTTCGTTGCGCCAACAGGTTGGACGAATACGTAAGTCAGTCAATGAGAGACTGGCGATAGACTTGGGAATTGTGTTCGGGACGGATGATTTTATTGAAAACAAACAGAGGAAGGGGTATCGCCTCAACCCGAGCCTAAGGGAGGTTCTAAAGGCGGACCTGCAACCACCAAATTGACCGATGTCACGCGCCTGACCCGATGATGTCACACTTCGAATTTTCAGCCCCGGTTTTCCGGGGCTTTTTTTGTGCCCGGTGTCACAAGAAAAGCGGCCTCTGACCATATATTAAATCGGCCAATTCATTGAAATTAATGGGTAATTCCTGGTGCTCGGAAGTGCTGGGAAGAGACGTAACTATTAATTTCGTGGAGAGGCTGATGCCCATCAAACATCTCAATCAGATCGAACTGGCAGATCGCTGGAATATCAGTGAACGGACGCTTGAACGCTGGCGGTGGACCGGCGAAGGACCCGCGTATCTCAAAATCGGCGGCCGGGTCGTTTACCGCCTCGAAGACGTGGAAGCTTATGAAGCAGACAATCTCTGCAAAAGCACCACCGAAACCCCGAACGATCTCTATGCGTGAGGGGAACGATATGAACATCCCCAACCGCATCCAAATCGACGACCTGAGCGCCATGGAGGTGGCGGATATCGCCTCTCTGCCGGTCGAACAATTGACCGCCTTGCAAAGTGAAATCGCCGAACGCCTCACCATCACGAAGCTGATGAAGGATCGTTTCGATAGCGCGCTTGAGTGCCGCTTTTCCCTTCCGGCGAGAGAAGGCCGTGCAGCCCTTGGCAAAGACACGGGCACGGTTCGTTTCAATGAAGGCCCGGCGCAGGTCGTCGCCGATCTTCCCAAGAAGGTCTCCTGGGACCAATCCCAGCTGGCTCAGCTTGTCGAGCGCATGAAGGCCGAGGGCGACGACCCGGCTGAATACGTCGACATCACCATCAAGGTTTCCGAACGCAAATACGCCGCCTGGCCGAGCCACATTCGCTCGGCGTTCGAGGGCGCAAGGACAGTGCGTGTCGGCAAACCCTCCTACCAACTTTCCCTGAACGACGAGGTGCAATCATGATCGCCAAGACAAAACTCGAACGCCTGCGCGAAGATAACTGTTTCCTGGCTGATCTTCCCGACACCATCCGGATCCCGCCCTTGGGCGATCGCCAAGAAGAGGTGATCAAACCCATTGAAGCGGCGTCAATTGATGACCTCGCTTTCGCCCAGCTGGCTTTGCAGGCCAAATCTTCGGCGCTTTACGGTGAAATCGATGCGCTGCGCCGGGTCTACGATATGGCCCGCAAGAATGGCTCCTTGGGTGCAGATAATGCCCTGGATGCGATGGCATCGAAGAAGGGGGGTAAGTGATGACGCTCCCCATCATTTCCGCTGACGAACGCATGTCAGAACAGCGCGGCATTAAAGGCTGTATCTTCGGCAAATCCGGTATTGGCAAGACGTCGCTGCTCTGGACGCTGGATGCCCAATCCACCTTGTTCTTCGATTTAGAAGCCGGGGACCTGGCGATCGAAGGCTGGTCCGGAGACACAATTCGTCCGCGCACTTGGATTGAATGTCGTGATTTCGCCGTCTTCATCGGTGGTCCAAACCCGGCCTTGCGTGATGACCAGGTCTATAGCCAGGCCCACTATGACGCGGTTTGTGAGCAGTTTGGCGATCCAACAGCTCTGGATAAATATCAGACCGTCTTTATCGACAGCATTACGGTTGCTGGACGTCTGTGTTTCCAATGGGCCAAGGGCCAGCCGCAGGCAGTTTCCGAACGCACCGGCAAGCCTGACATGCGCGGCGCTTACGGCTTGCATGGCCAGGAGATGATCGCCTGGCTCACTCACCTTCAGCACACCCGGGACAAGAACGTCTGGTTCGTCGGGATCCTCGACGAGAAGCTCGATGACTTCAATCGCAAGACCTTTGTTCCCCAAATCGACGGTTCCAAAACCGGCAACGAACTCCCCGGCATCGTCGATGAAGTCGTCGCCATGGCTGAGGTCAGTCCCGACGGCAGCGATCCTTACAGAGCGTTTGTTTGTCACACGCTGAACCCGTTCGGCTTTCCGGCCAAGGATCGCAGCGGTCGGCTGGACCAAATCGAAGAACCCCATCTTGGCCGTCTGATGGAAAAGATCGGCGGCCCCGCAAAACCGGCAGGCGAAAGGCTGACTTTTAGTCGCCCAGTGCCACCTGCCGAGACCCCCAACACTGAAGACGACAAAGGAGCACAGTAATTATGACTGGTGCATGGAACGACTATAACGACGCGGAATCCCAAACATCCTACGACCTGATCCCGAAGGGCACCATTGTGCCGGTAAGGATGACCATCAAACCGGGTGGTTATGACGATCCGGCTCAGGGTTGGACGGGTGGATACGCAACCCACAACGATACGACGGGCTCGGTTTATCTCAACGCCGAGTTTGTCATCCTCGAAGGCCCGTTTGCCAAGCGCAAGGTCTGGAGCCTGATTGGGCTTCGCAGCCTCAAGGGTCCGGAATGGGGCAACATGGGCCGGTCTTTTGTGCGCGGCATTCTGAATTCGTCGCGGGGCCTTTCGGACAAAGACAATTCCCCGCAAGCGCAGGCTGCCCGCCGTATCAACGGTTTTGCGGATCTGGATGGCATTGAATTCCTGGCCAAGATCAATGTTGGCAAGGACGCCAATGGCGATCCAAAAAATGACATCCGGTTTGCGGTGGCTCCCAACAATAAGGATTGGGAAACGTTTAAGGCTGGCGGTGGTCTCTGGACGCCGAGCCAATCGGCTACTGCCCCCACAGCAACCGCACAGCCGACGGCCAACGCCAGCACGGAGACGCAACCTGCCGCAAACCCCAATCGCCCGTCCTGGGCTCAATAGGGGAGGCTGGTCATGTTGCTCCGTCCCCGCCAGAAAACCTTCGTCGAGCGCAGTGTTCAAGCGCTCGGCGAACACGGCAACACACTGGCTGTTGCCTCTACCGGATTTGGCAAAACCATAGCGCTGGCCGGTGTCACCGGTCAGTTGCTGAAAGGCAATGATGCCAAGGCCTGTGTCCTTGCCCATCGTGATGAGCTGACAAGCCAGAACGAGGTGAAGTTCAACCGGGTTAATCCGGGTATTAGCACCTCGGTCGTCGATGCAAAAACCAAATCCTGGCAGGGGCGGACCACCTTCGCCATGGTTCCGACCCTGGCACGCAAGTCCAACTTGGCTGCCATGCCCGCGCTTGAGCTTTTGGTGATTGACGAAGCCCATCACGCAGCAGCCGACAGCTACCGCCGGATTATCGATCAGGCAAAGGACAAAAACCCGGACGTCAAAATCTTCGGTGTAACGGCCACCCCCAGCCGGGGAGACAAGAAAGGCCTGCGACCGATCTTTTCCAATGTCGCCGATCAGGTGTTCATTGGCGAATTGGTTGCCTCGGGCCATTTGGTGCCGCCGCGCACCTTCGTGATTGATGTGGGGGCCCAGGAAGCGCTCAGGTCGGTTCGCAAGACCGTTGATGATTTCGACATGATGGCTGTTGACGCCATCATGAACAAAGCGCCGATCACGGATGCGGTCATTAAACACTGGCGTGAAAAATCCGGAGATCGCCAAACCGTCGTCTTCTGTTCGACGGTCGATCATGCCCGCAACGTGCGCGATGCCTTTCGTGATCAAGGGATTCAAGTCGCCATGGTCTATGGCGACATGGGCACTGCAGATCGGCGTGACGTGCTTCAGGCCTATGAGCGGGGCGAGGTCCAGGTTCTGGTCAATGTGGCGGTGCTGACGGAAGGCTGGGATCATCCGCCGACCAGCTGCGTCGTGCTGCTGAGGCCATCTTCTTACAAATCAACCATGATCCAGATGGTCGGGCGGGGCTTGCGCACCATTGATCCAAGCGAGCATCCAGGCGTCGTCAAAAGCGATTGCATCGTTCTGGATTTTGGTACTTCGAGTCTTTTGCACGGCAGCCTTGAGCAGGATGTGAATCTTGATGGCAAGGTGGGCTCCGGCCCCGCACTGACCAAAGAATGCCCGGAATGTGCTGCCAATGTGCCGCTGGCTGTTATGGAATGTCCTCTGTGCGGCTACCACTTCCAATCGGAGGGCAAGGAAAGCCAGCAGCCGATCTCTGACTTTGTCATGTCGGAAGTGGATCTTCTAAAGCGTTCCAGTTTCCAATGGTGCGACCTTTTTGGCGATGATGCCGCGCTGGTCGCAAATGGCTTTAACGCCTGGAGCGGGATTTTCTTTCATCAAGGCCGCTGGCATGCCGTCGGCGGTGGCAAGGGCCTCAAATCACATTTGTTGGCCATGGGTGAGCGGACCATTTGTCTGGCCGCAGCCGATGATTGGCTGAATGAAAACGAAACCGACGAGAGCGCCCATAAATCTCGCTCCTGGCTCAATCAATCAGTCACCACCCGTCAGCTTCAATTCTTGCCGCCCGAGTACCATCAGGATTTTGGCCTCACCCGGTATCACGCATCAGCCCTGCTGACCTTCCAGTTCAACAAGGCGGCGATCACCAATCTGGTGTTGAACGCTCCCGAAGATGGCCGGAGGGCGGCATGACCCATGGTGACTTCATCCGATGCTGCCACCCGATTGCGGCTTTGGCATCCGCGCGGGGAACTCTGTGCCGTTTGTCGGCGACCGACCCGTGGTTTTGGCTGGTTCGACCGGCAATCATCGAAGCGTCCGCGTATTCAGCGGTGGTTCTGCTCCATGGACTGCCAGGGTTTCTGGTCGCGCTTGGCGAAGGAGGGCTTGGGCATGGTTGATCTGACCGAACAGGAAAAAGCCGCCCTGCGTCATGCCGTCAAGATGTTGGCGGAGGTTATGGAAGAGATCGGCTGGGAAACCCGCCTGATCGACCTCACAGAAACCCAGGTTCTCACCCTCGCTGAAGTCTGCGTTGGCGGGTTTCAGGACGCCATGCTGGCCACGGCCAAGGGCGACGATACGGAGGTCCCTTTTTGATGCTGGACTACAATTCTACCCAAACCTTCGCCGATCAGGTGAACGCCTACATTGATGAGGCGTTGGTTGCTGAGAACCAAAGTCAAACACCCCGCCAATATCTTGGCGGCTCCCGTCTCGGTGTTGCCTGCGAACGTGCGTTGCAATTCGAATATGCCCAAGCCCCGAAGGACGATGGGCGGGATTTTAATGGCCAGACCTTGCGCATTTTTGGCGCTGGTCATGTGTTCGAGGATCTGGCTATCGACTGGCTGCGCAAAGCCGGGTTCGAGCTCTACACGACCAAAGGCAACAAACCTGATGGAGAACAATTCGGGTTCAGTGTCGCCGGTGGCCGTATCCGTGGCCATGTGGACGGCATTATCAATGCGGCTCCGATGATGGATGGCTTCCCTGCACTTTGGGAATGCAAATCGCTCAACAACAAATCCTGGAATGACACCGTCAAACGCGGCGTCACAGTTTCCAAGCCGGTCTATGCCGCGCAGATCGCCACCTACCAGGCATATATGGAAGCCTCGGTCCCGGGCATATCGCAAAACCCGGCGCTGTTCACCGCGATCAACAAGGATACGGCTGAGCTGCACCATGAGCTGGTCCCTTTCGATGGCGGGCTCGCCCAACGCATGAGCGATAAAGCTGTGCGCGTCATCCAGACGACGGAAGCAGGGGAGTTGTTGCCGCGCATCGCGCAATCGGCTGATTTCTTCGAGTGCAAATTCTGCGATTGGTCCGATCGGTGCTGGAGAACCGATGGATGAGCAATGAGGTTGTAAACATCAATGATTGGCGGGACTTCAATTCCGCTGCTCCGCAAAGACAGGACGATGGTAGACATGCCGGGCTAACCGTCGATGAGATCAAGGCGCGATTGCTCGGCAATCTGCGTGGCCTTCTCTCCTACCTGTATCCCGCCGGTGTTTTCCGCCATGGCAAATTCTTAGTTGGTGATGTCCGAGGCAGCAAAGGTGAAAGCCTGACTGTTGAAATCACCGGGTCCAAGGCCGGGATGTGGCATGACTTTGCCACGGGTGAAGGCGGAGATGTTCTTGCCCTCTGGGCCGCAGCGACCGGTCGCAACACCCAGTCGGATTTTCCATCGCTTCTGGATGACGTGCATCAGTGGCTGGGTGAACCGGGCATGGAAAGTGTGACCATTGAACCAGAGCGCACCGTGCCCTTGGATGAGCTGGGTCCGGTCACGGCCAAGTGGGACTATCTCGACAGTGAAGGCGGGCTGTTGGCCTGTGTTTATCGCTATGACCCGCCCGGCGGAAAACAGTTTCGGCCCTGGGATGTCACTTGCCGGAAGATGAAGGCTCCAGATCCCCGCCCACTTTAC